>Ga0070698_100006886_pt1 | contig 12316 bp, 8 predicted proteins | sample KBSK1502metaG_FD_65477 | JGI IMG/M metagenome (GOLD analysis project Ga0070698, IMG submission 65477) | Corn, switchgrass and miscanthus rhizosphere microbial communities from Kellogg Biological Station, Michigan, USA - KBS K1-50-2 metaG | ecosystem: Host-associated > Plants > Roots >...
GTTTCGGAGGATGGTTACAGTTACAACTGGGGGCGCAGTCAGGGCGTGGTCAGTTATCTCGACACGCCCGAGATCGTAGGCTTTCTCGCATCGCATCCCGAGTTCAGGCCCGCGCCGCTCGCCGACCTGGCAGCGCTTTATTACCAGGCGTGGAATTATTTGTTGCACGACTATCGCAACGACACGCACCTGCTTTCGATCTTTGCATTCGGACGCGGTAATTACGGCTACATCTCCCGTGACCGCGAGTGGCAGCAGACGACCGGCTTCTTCGGTAAGCTGGCAAACTCGCACACGCCGATCGTGAACGCGCTCGAGAAAGAGGGCATTGCGACGTTTCCCGTCGTGCCGGCTTTGCCTGAGGTCGCGCGCTTCGAGTTCTTTCGCAAGTCACCGCAGCGATCCGCGGGTGTTTGGGTTGTACGAGAAGGCGCGCTTCGCTTTGCGTTGCCGATAACGACTGGTCCAAAGCCTGGAATGTCGGATTATTTGCCGGCGCCCCACGGCTTGCCGGGTTTCGCTGCGCCGGTCGAGCAGATCTATCCGGTGTTGACGGCTTACGTTGAACTTGCTGACGGACGCACGGTCGTGGCAACGGATGGAGCCGATGCTATTGAGCCTGCGGCTGATGGTCGCAGCTTGCGTATTCGTTGGACCAGGTGGGCGGTGGTTGGAGGACCTCCTGGGAAGGTTCAGGATGTTGGTTTGACGAGCGAAGTTGTTTGGCGCATTGAAAACGGCACATTGGTTCGCGAGGAAACATTGAGTTCAAAAGAGCCGGTTATGATTCGTCGCTGGCGACTGGCCGTTCCGACGACGCACGATCAGGTTGAAACCGAGACCGTGAACGGAGTGCGAGTCGATCATTTCAATTCGGGGAAGGGAACGTTGGATGTGCGGCTGTCCGACGCGAACTTTCCGTTGAAGACATCGATTCTCGCGACCGGGAACAGCGCGCTCGGACGCGGCGTGCATGGTGCGATACCGTTGCATCTGGTGTTTGAGGCTCGCGATATTAATGTGACTAGCAGCGCCCTAAAATACAAAATAGCGCTGACGCCCAGGTGAATTTTTACATGATTACAAGATTTTCAGGATGAACAAGATGCATCCTGTAAATCATGAAAATCTTGTAAATCCTGTCTAAAGATCACGAGGAGTATTCATGGACCAGGAAGTTATTCAAAACCCAATCACCCCAGAAACCTGCTTTGTGCCGAAGACGCACGAAGGCAAAGGCCGCCGCACGGCCGTCGCTCCCGGCGCGACCGCCGCGCGTTACCTGCACTACGGCCGCATCACGATTGCCGCCGGCGACGCGCCGATCAAGTTCAATAGCGAAGATCATGAAATCGGACTGATAAATCTTAACGGCAAGGCAACTGTCCGTACCGCGGACGAAACCTTCGAGCTCGATCGCTACGACGCGGTCTACGTCCCACGAGATTCAGACATTGAAGTCGACGCGCCGGAAGGCTGCGATCTCGCCGAAGTCTCAGCGCCCGTCGCGAAGCGCTACCCGGTGACGTTTGTCTCCTACAAAGAAGTCCGTCAGAACCCGAAACTCCATTTGATTGCCGGCAAGCCGCCTGCCGAGCGCGATCTGAACGTGCTCATCGGCGCGAATGTCGAAGCGGGCCGCATCATGGCTGGCGTGACGTTCTCGACGCCCGGCAACTGGACATCGTGGCCTCCGCACGAACATTCGAAACTACTCGAAGAGGCTTATCTCTTCATCGACATGCCGTCGCCGTCGTTTGGAGTGCAGTTTGTCTACACCGATCCGCAGAAGCCCGAGCTGGTCCAGGTGGTCCGCGAAGGCGACTGTGTGTTGATGCCCCAGGGTTATCACCCAAACGTCGCTGCGCCGGGCGGACAGATAAACTTTTTGTGGATGATGGCAGCGATCAAAGAGGGCGACGATCGTCTCTACGGGGTTGTGAATGTCCAGCCTGAATATGCTGCCAATGGCTCGGGTCTGGAAGCTGTCAGCGACAAGAAGTAGAGGAACAAAAATGTCCAACACCGCCTCGGAAAAGAACGGCAACGGAAATGGCAACGGAAACGGCAACGGTTTCAACTTCGCGCGTCACCTGAATTGGACCAACATTCCTGTCGAGCATCCGGCCGACGGCATCGAGCGGCAGATGCTTGTCGGCGACCGGATGATGATTTGCCGTTTCCGGTTCCGGCCATTTCTGGTGACGCCGGAACACGATCATCCACACGAGCAGATGACAATTGTCGAGCAGGGTCGGGTGCGATTTTTCATCGAGGGCAAAGAGCAGATCGCGTCCGCGGGCGACGTGCTGCACTTCCCGTCAAACTGCTGGCACGGCGCCACGATGATGGATGAAGAAGTGGTCCTGATCGATATCTTTTCTCCCCTTCGCGAAGACTTTCTAAACAAATAAAAACCCATCCACAGATTACACGGATTTGATTCTCGATCAGTTCAAATTACAAGGGCGTGTTGCATTAGTTACCGGTGCGTCGACGGGCCTTGGCGCCGCCATCGCGATCGCATTGGCTGAGGCGGGCGCACAGGTGGCTTGTCACGGCAACACGCGTTCTCCCGAAGCGACTTGCAATCAGATCGAGAGCTCCGGCGGCGTGGCCCATGCGATCACGGGCGATCTTAGTAAACCTGAAACAGCGAAGGATCTTGTCGCGCAAACGCTTGAGCGTTTCGGCCGCATAGACATTCTCATCAACAACGCCGGCACGATTCGTCGTGCGCCTGCCGTGGATTACTCAGACGAAGACTGGGCTGCGGTGATTGAAGTCAATCTTTCGAGCGTCTTTCGACTCTCGAAGCTTGCCGGCAAGCAGATGATCGAACGCGGAGACGGCGGCAAAATTGTCAACATCGCTTCGTTGCTTTCGTTTCAGGGCGGCATCACCGTTCCTGCGTACGCTGCTTCGAAAGGCGGTGTGGCCCAACTCACGAAAGCACTCGCGAACGAATGGGCCAAACACCGGATCAACGTGAACGCGATTGCTCCCGGATACATGCGCACCGCCAACACCGCAGCCCTGCAAGCCGACGAAACACGCAACCGCCAAATCCTCGAACGAATTCCCGCAGGACGCTGGGGCGAACCCGATGACCTCGCGGGCGCTGCTGTCTTTCTTTCATCGAACGCTAGCGATTACATCAACGGACACGTTTTAGTCGTCGACGGAGGTTGGATGGGCCGATGATAGAACCACAGATAAACACGGAAAAATATACAGATAAAAACAGATCAGAAACTGTATCCGTAATCCATCCGCGTTCATCCGCGGGCTATTATCGCTGGGTCATCTGCGCCCTCCTGTTCTTCGCAGCAACGATCAACTACATCGATCGCCAGGTAATCGGAATCCTCAAACCAACCCTGCAAACCGAAATCGGTTGGACCGAAGTCGGCTACAGTTGGGTCGTCTTTTCTTTTCAGGCCGCGTACGCGATCGGATTGCTCGGCGTCGGACGTCTAATGGATCGCATCGGCACGCGTAAAGGCTTTTCAATCGCCATCATCTTCTGGAGCCTCGCAGCGATGGGCCATGCACTCGCGCGCACCGTGTTTGGCTTTGGCGTGGCCCGTTTCTTTCTCGGTCTGGGCGAGGCCGGAAACTTTCCCGCCGCAATCAAAACGGTCGCCGAGTGGTTTCCGAAAAAAGAGCGCGCCCTCGCAACTGGAATTTTCAACTCCGGCACCAACATTGGCGCGCTCGTCACGCCACTCGTAGTCCCAATCATCACGCTCAAATACGGTTGGCGTGCCGCGTTCATCGTCACTGGCGCAATCGGTTTCATCTGGCTGTTCGCATGGTGGGCGCTTTATCGGCGTCCGGAAGAACACCCATCGTTGTCGAAGGCTGAACTGGAATACATCCAGAGCGATCCTCCCGATCCGGTCGTCAAAGTGCCGTGGGCACGACTCATTCCGCATCGCCAAACGTGGGCTTTCGCACTCGCAAAGTTCATGACCGATCCTATCTGGTGGGTCTATCTCTTCTGGTTACCCGACTTCCTACACAAACGTCACGGACTGAGTTTGAAAGACTTTGGGTTGCCGCTCGTGGTGGTTTATCTTCTGGCAGACATTGGCAGCATCGGCGGTGGCTGGCTTTCGTCGTCGCTGATCAAGCGAGGTTGGACCATCAACGCCGGCCGGAAGCTCGCGATGTTGATCTGCGCGATCGCAGTTGTCCCGATCGTCTTTGCGGCTCAAACTTCAAACCTGTGGGTGGCAGTTATCCTGATTGGCGTGGCGGCAGCGGCGCATCAGGGTTGGTCGTGCAACTTGTTTACGACGACGTCGGACATGTTTCCACGACGTGCTGTCGGTTCGGTAGTTGGCATCGGCGGCATGGCGGGCGCGGTCGGCGGCATGATGATCGCGCGCGCAGTGGGAGAGATACTTGAGCGAACCGGAAGCTACGTGCCGATCTTCATTATTGCCGCTTCTGCGTATTTAGCCGCCCTACTGGTCTTTCATCTATTGTCACCAAAGCTTGAGCCAGCTAATCTTTGATGAGCCACAAAAAGTGTAGCCACAAAAAGGCACAAAAAGCACAAAATGTTGCAAGCTAAATCAAAGAAGAGTTGTCGCTGGGATATTGTGAGTCTTGGCGAGGTGATGCTGCGGCTCGATCCGGGTGAGGGGCGTGTTGCGACGACGCGTAGTTTTCAGGTTTGGGAAGGTGGCGGCGAGTACAACGTCGCGCGCGGGCTCAAGCGGTGCTTCGGGTTGGACGCGGCAGTTGTGACGGCGCTGGCTGACAATGCTGTCGGGCGTTTGGTCCAGGATCTGATTTATCAGGGTGGTGTGGACCAGTCGCACTTGAAATGGGTGAAGTTCGATGGCGTTGGTCGCACGGTTCGTAACGGTTTGAACTTTACCGAACGTGGATTCGGCGTGCGGGCAGCGGCTGGTTGCTCGGATCGAGGGCACACTGCCGTTTCCCAGTTGAAGCCCGGCGACATTGATTGGGAACAAATCTTCGGCGCTGAAGGGGCGCGCTGGTTTCACACGGGCGGCATTTTCTGCGCGTTGTCGGAGACGACGCCGGCAGTGGCGCATGAAGCGATGGCAGTGGCGCGGAAACACGGCACGCTGATCTCTTACGATCTGAATTATCGCGAATCGCTTTGGAAGTCGATCGGCGGTCAGGCAAAAGCGGTCGCTGTTAATCGTGAGCTGGCGCCGCTCGTCGATGTAATGATAGGCAACGAAGAAGATTTCACTGCGGCGCTCGGATTCGAAGTCGAAGGACTCGACGAACATCACTCGAAACTCGACGTGCGCAACTTCCAACGCATGATCGAGCGCGCAGTGAGTGAGTTTCCGAATTTCAAAGTCGTGGCCACGACACTGCGGCACGCGAAGACGGCGACGATTAACGATTGGGGCGCTGTTTGTTACGCAAACGGCGAGCTCTATCAGGCGCCAGTTCGCGAGAACCTCGAGATTCTCGATCGTGTTGGCGGTGGCGATTCCTTTGCTTCCGGTCTGATTTATGGATTTCTAACTGACCGTGGACCACAGTGGGCCGTCGAATGCGGCGCGGCGCACGGCGCGCTCGCGATGACGACGCCCGGCGATACGACGATGGCGACGCTTTCGGAAGTGGAGCGCGTGATGAAGGGCGGAACAGCGAGGGTGGCGCGTTGACCAAAGCAGAGGTTATCCAACAGATTCGAGACACGGGCGTGATTCCCGTGGTACGCGCGTCGAGTACAGACGAAGCGATGCGCGCGATCGATGCGATTCGAGAAGGTGGCATCTCAGTGCTCGAGATCACGATGACTGTGCCTGGCGCGATCAAGGTTATCGAGCAGGTGTCGAAACGTTACGGAAAAGACGTGCTCGTCGGTGCGGGCACGGTGCTCGATCCGGAAATCGCGGAGGCGTGCATTTCGAGTGGCGCGCAGTTTGTCGTGAGCCCCGCGCTCAATCTCGAGACGATTGCGTGTTGCCGGCGACTCGATGTCGCGGTGATGCCGGGCGCGTTGACGCCGACAGAAGTGGTCCAGGCGTGGAATGCGGGCGCCGATTTCGTGAAGGTGTTTCCGGCGGGCGCTGTAGGCGGCGCGAGTTATCTGAAAGCGTTGAAAGCGCCGTTGCCCCAGATCGAGCTTGTGCCGACTGGCGGTGTGTCGCTCAAAACTGCGGGAGATTTCATACGCGCGGGTGCGGCGGCTCTCGGTGTCGGAGCGGACCTCGTGGATCTCAAGGCGATTCGCGAAGGACAGAGCGATGTCATTACGGAACGAGCGAAACAGTTTTCGCAGATAGTGCGCGAAGCGCGCGAAGGCTAGCGGTAAGTTTTTCCTGTGAAACCGAATCAACGACATGCGTAATCCAGAGGCTTTAAAGTTGATCAGCGACTACGCGATCATTGTTGATGCGAACGACAATGTCGCGGTCGTGAAGAACGAAACATTCGCTGGTCTCGAAGTCGTGTTGCCGGACGGCCGGACAGTGCAACTTCGCGACGCCGTTCCACCAGGACATCGCTTTGCGACACGCGACATTCCCGCCGGCCAATTCGTCACACAATTCGGTCAGCCCATTGGCACATCGACAGGCATCAACAGCGGCGAGCAAATCACGCACGCCAACATGACGAACGACGTTCCCATCGTCAGAGATCTGCCGGAAAATCTTCATACACCGCCACCGGATTACGTTCCTGCAACAGAGCGTGGCACGTTCATGGGTTATCGTCGTCAGGATGGACGCGTCGGCACGCGAAACTACGTTTTGATCGTGCCGACGAGTATGTGCGCGTCTCACGAAGCGCAACAGATCTCAACCATCGCCGAGTTCACGTTCTACAATCGCGACAAATACCCAAACGTCGACGGCGTAGTCGCCATTCCCCACAACAAAGGTTGTGGCTGCCAGGATGGATCGACGATCGATGTGATGCTGCGAACGCTCTCGAACTACGCGGATCATCCGAATGTCGGCGGCGTGATCCTGATCGATCTTGGTTGTGAGAAGACAAACCTGTCGCAGGTGGAAAAATATTTACTCAAGCGAGAGAAGTCGTTTGACAAGCCAGTTGCAAAGATCGGCATTCAGGACGTTGGCGGTACCTCCGCTGCAATTAAGCAAGGCTTGCAGGAAGTTGAGCGCATGTTGCCCGAGGCGAATCGCGTGGCGCGCGAAGAATGCTCGATCAGCGAGCTCGTGTTGGGCGTGAAGTGCGGCGGTTCGGATGGGTTCTCGGGAATCTCCGCGAATCCGTCGCTGGGCCGCGCGGCGGACCTGCTCGTGCGATCCGGCGGCACGGTGTTGATTACCGAAGTGCCTGAGTTTTGCGGCGCCGAACATCTGCTCGCAAATCGTGCTCGAGACGTTGAAACGGGTCGCGCGGTTTATCGCATGGTCGATTGGTACAAAGAGTACGCGTCGAAGTTTGGCGCCGTGCTCAACAACAATCCGAGTCCCGGCAACATTGCCGGTGGTCTGCTGAACATCACAATCAAATCGTTGGGAGCAATTGCGAAGGCGGGAACGACGCGTGTCGAAGGCGTGCTGGAATACGCCGAGACTTGGAAGACTCGCGGTCTTAATCTCATGCAAGGTCCGGGATACGATCAGGAGTCGACGCCCGGGCTTGTTGCTGCCGGCGCGACGGTAGTTGTGTTCACAACGGGTCGAGGCACGACGATTGGAAACGCGATTGCACCCGTGATCAAGCTTGCATCAAACTCGCCTGTCTTCGATCGTATGAAAAATGATCTCGATCTCTCGGCCGGTGGCGTGATTGATGGCACCGAAACGATCGACGAAGTGGGTCAGCGTGTGTTTGATGAGATTTGTCGTGTCGCCGGTGGCAAGCAGGCGAAGGCGGAAGAACACAAGCACCGCGAGTTTCAGTTTTGGGCCGAGCAGACCGTGTCACTGTAATACAAGCCACAGATTAAACGGATCATGGCAACGGATTTGGTCATCGATGGTTTAGATCTATCAACACTCACCGAGATAGTTGAGCAGGCGCTCGATGTCATCCAACCGGGCGAGCGTGTGCTCGCGATCATCCCTGACAAGACCCGCGACGATAACACTCATCAACTCTTTCCCGCGGCCAGCGAGTTTCTGACGAAGCGTGGCGTAGCGTCGTTCGACGCTCTCGTCGCGCAAGGCACTCACCCGCCGATGTCCGAGTCGCAAAAGCTTTCCAAGGTCGGTTGCAATAGTTTCTCGGGTCAACTCTTCGATCATCGCTGGGACGACCCTGAGGAACTGATCACGCTTGGTGAGTTCAGTGCGGACACAGTGAGTGAGTTAACCAACGGCTTGATCTCTAAATCGGTGCCCGTGAGTCTCAATAAGCTGTTGGCGCCGGGAATTTACGACACGGTGCTGGTGTTTGGCGCGACGGTGCCACACGAAGTCGCAGGATTTGCGGGCGGCGCGAAGTATTTTTTCCCCGGTGTTGCCGGGCCAGAGCTGACGCACACAACGCACTGGCTCGGCGCGCTCGCCGGCATTGAAAACATCATCGGCCAGGTCGACACGCCGACCCGTCGCTTGATCGAAGCCGCCGCAGACCTGGTTCCCGCGCGCATCATTTCATTGAATACTGTTGTCTCCCGAATCGAAGGCGAACTCGTGACCTACGCACTCTTCGCCGGCGAGATTCGCGAAGCATTTCGACGTGCAGCCGAAGTCAGCCGGAAGATCCATATTCGCTATACGGGAAGAAAATACAAACGTGTTGTCGCGCTGCTCGATCCGCATTACGACGAGCTGTGGGTTGGCGGCAAGGCGAGTTACAAGCTGGGCGCGATTATCGAGGAAGGGGGCGAGCTGATCATTTACGCGCCGCATTTGACGAAGCTCTCAGAAACTCACGGCGCGCTGATTGAGAAGTACGGCTACGCGCCGCTCGAGAGCGTGCGCGACATGCTCGGTGTTTCCGAGGAGTTGCGCGAGAACCTGTGCATTGCGGCGCACCTGGCTCACGTTGCGTATGCGGGAAGATTGGACGACGAAGGCAAGATCGTACCGCGTTACAAGATCACGATGGCCAGCGGGTTGGATGAAGCAACGTGCAAACGAGTCAACCTCGGCTACCTTGACCACCGCGCTTTCGATTATGAATCAATGCACTCTGATCCTGACACGCTTATCGTTCCTGACGCAGGGCGCGATCTTTATTTGTGCTCTTCGTAGTGTTGCTAAACCAGGGGCGGCCACGGAGGGCCGCCCCTACAGTACGTTCGGCAGTTCGTGAGAATTCTACGCAACTAGCGCTGTCGGGGCTTCAATCACGTTGTAACTTGCAATGAACTGATCGAGCTGCTGGCTGCCGAGTGGCGTTGAGAACAAGTAGCCTTGTCCGTTCTCGCATTCCAGCTTGCGCAGCATGCTCAACTGGTCTTCAGTTTCGACACCCTCAGCAACCACATCCATGCCAAGGTTCTGCGCGAGCGCCACGATCGTGCGGACGATCGCGAGGTTCTCCTCGTTCTCCATCATCTGCGTCACGAACGAGCGATCGATCTTCAAAGTATCAATGGGGAAACGCTGCAAGTAACTCAAACTCGAATAGCCGGTGCCGAAATCGTCGATGCTCAACTGCACGCCGAGCTCGCGCAACTGCGTCAACAATCCAACCGCAGCCTCGATGTTGTCGCTGAATACCGACTCGGTGATTTCGAGTTTCAAGCAACGCGGCGGCAATTGGAACTCCTGCAACAAGCTCGCGATGTTTTCGACCAGGCCCGGCTGATTAAACTGCTTCACTGACAGATTGACGCTGACGAACAACGGCGGCGCCGCCGGATAAGTTGTCTGCCAGTCGCGCGCCTGTTTACACGCCGACTCGAGCACTCGTTGTCCGATCGTCAGGATCTGGCCGGTTTCTTCGGCGACCGGAATGAAGTCTTTAGGTGGCACGAGACCAAACTCCGGATGATGCCAGCGCACGAGCGCTTCAAAGCCGATCAAGGTGCGATTTTCGAGCGACACAATCGGTTGATAGTCGACGAACAGTTCGTCGCGTTCGCACGCACGTCGCAGATCCGTCTCCATCTTCAAGCGTCCCATCAACTCGCCGTGCATGTCGCGTCCAAAGATTTCATAACGCGCCTTGCCGCGAGCTTTGGCCTGGTGCATCGCAGTCTCAGCATCGCGCAGCATGTCTGAAACTTGTTCGGCGTAATCTGCGCCAAGCGCGATGCCAATGCTCAGTGTTGTATAGACTTCTTCGCCGTGGAGGTTGAACGAGATCGCGAGCGCCTGCTGGATTCGAGTGGCCACCGACGATGCTTCTTCTTCACCCGACACGTCGTCGAGAAGAACGGCAAACTCATCGCCGCCGACACGCGCCAGCACATCTCCTTGTCGCATACAAGTCTTGACTCGTTGCGCGATCTGCACGAGCAGTTGATCGGCGCTCGCGTTTCCAAGACTGTCGTTGACGAGCTTGAAGCGATCGACGTCGAGCAGCAACACAGCGCACTGTCGATCCTTGTTGGTCTGTTTGCGCGCAAATCTGTGCTTGAGCAGATCGTAGAACCGGGCGCGGTTGGGCAAACCTGTCAGCGTGTCCTGCGTCAGCTTTTCTTCGGCAACCTTGCGGTCGCTGATGTCCTGCACCTGAAAGAACAAGCGCTTCGTTCCGGTTTCCGAGTCTTTCAGCAGCGAGACGTGCCATTGCACCCAAACCGTGTGACCTTGCTCGTGGATGTAGCGTTTCTCCTGCTCGTGACTTTGAATGTAACCCTCGAGCACGCGCTGGATATACGACTGCACGTGTCGCAGATCGTCCGGATGCGTCATCATCTGGAAACTGGTCGCGCGCAGTTCCTGTTCTGAATAGCCGAGCAGCTTGCAGAGCGACTCGTTCACCTGAAGCCAGCTACCGTCAACCGATACCACGGCCATTCCAATCGCGGCGTTATCAAACGTGCCGCCGTAAGTTTTTGAATTCGCCGAGAGTGCGAAGGGAATCGAATTCGGTGCGAACGGTGAATCCGTTGCTTCGACGCCCTCGCCGAACTGTCGATTCTGATTGCGTTCCGTGGCGCGGCGGCGCTTCATGCGCTTCTGTTCGTACATCGCCTGGTCGGCTTGTTCGAGCAACTCTTCGAAACACGTCATGCGCTCCGGCTCGAGTGTCGCGACACCGATGCTGAAAGCGAGTTTATGACTGCGCGTTTCAGACGCGTTGTACGCCTTGAGGTTTTCGTTGAGTCTTGAAATTGCTTCTTCTTTGCTTGCGTTGAGATCGGTTACGAGCACTGTGAACTCGTCGCCGCCCAGTCGCGCGATGATGTCGGAACTGCGGAAGCTGCGATTAAGAATGGCGGCGGTGTTGATGAGCGCGTTGTCGCCTTCGTTGTGTCCAAACTCGTCGTTGATGCGCTTCATGCCGTCGAGGTCGATGAAGAGCAGTAAGAGATTTTCTTTTTGCCGGCGCGCGAAGTCGAAGTAAGGCGCAGCCTGCTTAAGCAGTCCGCGGCGATTGAATAGGCCAGTCAGGTCATCTTTGAGGGAGCTGTTGCGCAGCGTCTCTTCGATCTTCTTGCGCTCGGTGATGTCGCGCACGACTTGCACCAGACCGCCACCATCGACGCTCGAGATCGAAATCTCGAGTGGGAAAGTGCCGCCGTTAAGTTTCAGACCCATCGCTTCACCGCGCCACGAACCGTCGCGCCAAACCGCCGGCATGATCTGCTCTTTGAGTCGATTCAACTCTTCCTGGAAGTAAAACATTTCCCAGCTCGCGCCGATCAAGCGCTCGGGATCTGTGTAACCAAAAGTCTTTGCGTAAGCGTCGTTGATATAGATACAGACGCCAAGGTGATCGATGATCGCCATGCCATCCATGGACGCTTTCATCGCCGCGGATTGTTGGGCAAGAGAGCCGGCGGCGCGTTTGCGTTCGGTGATGTCGCGAGCGACCACCGACGCACCGGTGATCGCTTTGCCTTCGACAATCGGGCAGATGGTAAGAGAGACGTCGATTGGGGTTCTGCCCTTTTTGAGGTGGACCATTTCGTATTGCGTGACGTTCTCGCCACGCGCAACTTTTTCAAACAACAGCGAAGCTTCCTGACCACGACGGTGATCGAAAAGCATTGAGATTTGCGAACCGAGCGCTTCCTTCGAGGTATAGCCGTAAATTCCACGTGCGCCGCGGTTCCAACTCATGATTACGCCTTCGGGAGTGACTCCGATAATTGCGTCGCGAGAAACGTCGACGATACCTTGCAAACTGGAAAGTTCGTGTGTAACACCGGCCAGCTGATGTCGCGTGCCTCTCCAGCTAGTCCAAACGAAGACGCTGAAAAGTATCTGAGCAA
>Ga0070698_100006887_pt1 | contig 12316 bp, 13 predicted proteins | sample KBSK1502metaG_FD_65477 | JGI IMG/M metagenome (GOLD analysis project Ga0070698, IMG submission 65477) | Corn, switchgrass and miscanthus rhizosphere microbial communities from Kellogg Biological Station, Michigan, USA - KBS K1-50-2 metaG | ecosystem: Host-associated > Plants > Roots >...
GATCGGGCGGTCTTTTGACACCCCACTACGCATCCGTAGCATGAGTTTGGCGTGAGAGAGCTCTACCAGGTAGTCGAGGTCGGGCCCTCCTGGTATCAGGACAACATCCCCTGTCAGGAAGCCTGCCCGGTCAAGACGAACTGCCGCGGCTACCTGAATCTCGCCGCCGCGGGCGAGTTCGAGAAGGCCTGGGAGCTGGCACTCGACCCGAACCCGATGGCCTCGATCTGCGGCAGCGTCTGCGCCGCACCCTGCGAGACGGCCTGCCGCCGCAAAGAGGTCGATAAACCCCTCTCCATCCGCTACGTGAAGAAGTTCCTCTCCGACTGGACCCACGAGAACGTCTCCGTCGACGGGCAGACATACCGCCAGCCCGCCTCACCGGTCTATGGGCCGCCGGCGAAGAAGGTCGCGGTCGTCGGCGCGGGCTGCGCGGGCCTCGCGGCGGCGAGCGACCTCGCGAAGCTCGGCTTCGGCGTCACGGTGTACGACGCGCTCGACCAGGCCGGCGGGACCACGCTCGCCGGGGTGCCGCCGTTCCGGCTGCCGCGCGAGGTCATCGACCGCGACATCGCGGGGATCGTGAACGAGAACGTCGAGCTGAAGATGTCGACGTACGTCGGGCGCGACATCAAGCTGCGCGAGCTCCACGAGCGCTTCGACGCCGTGCTCATCACCGCGGGCTGCTTCGAGCCGAACTACCTCGGCATCCCGGGCGAGGAGTCCGAGGGCGTGATGGCAGGCATCGTGTTCCTCGAGCGCGCGTACCGCGGCCGGCCGGTCGAAGTCGGCAAGCGCGTCGTCGTCCTCGGCGGCGGCTACACCGCGATGGACTGCGCGTCCACCTCGTGGCGCCTCGGCGCGGAGGACATCTACATCGTTTACCGCCGCGGTCGCGACGAGGTCGTCGTCGACGAGGAGGAGCTCGGCGAGACCGAACGCGAGGGCATCGAGTTCGTCTGGCTCGCTTCGCCGGTCGAAGTCCTGGCAGGCCCGGACGGGCACGTGCGCGGCGTACGGTTCGTGCGCAACCGCCTCGGCGCTCCGGACAAGAGCGGGCGTCGCACGGCCGAGGCGATCGAAGGCTCCGAGTTCGAGATCCCCTGCGAGACCGTCCTGCTCGCGCTCGGCCAGGCGCCCGACGCGACCTTCCTCGGCGAGTTCGAGGAGTTCCGGGTGAAACGCGCGCGCGACCTGAAGATCGACCCGCAGACGTTCCAGAGCGCGATCGAGTCGATCTTCATGGCCGGCGACTACCGCACCGGACCGACGACGATCATCGAGGCAGTGGCCGAAGGCCGCGCCGCCGCGCAGCAGGTCGCGCGCTACCTCGATCCCATGGCCGCCGCGGTGAGCGTCCCGGAGTACCACGAGATCGTGACGCTCCGCCGCTCGAGCCTCCCCGACAACCTCGGGCAGATCGCCCTCCAGGGCGAGCTCGCGCGCGTCTACCACAACATGTCCGTCGATTACGACCGCATCCCCCGCCAGGAGATGCCGAAGCTCACGAAGGGCGAACGGCGCGGGCTGTTCCTCGAGGTGAACCGCGGCTACGAGACCGCGCAGGCGGTCGCGGAGTCCGACCGCTGCCTCAAATGCAACTTCAACATCGAGATCATCGGCGAGCTCTGCATCATCTGCGGTGGCTGCGTCGACGTCTGCCCGATGGACGTGATCCACATGGTCGACATGAGCGATGTCGTCGACGACGGATCGATCCCGGGCGTCGGCGAGGCGAAGAAGTGGCAGAACGGCGTCGCGTTCTTCCTCGACGAGACGGCCTGCATCCGCTGCGCGCTCTGCATCATCCGCTGCCCGACCGACGCGATCACGATGAACCGCTACGGCGCGGTGACGCCCTCGGTCGGCCGCATCCTGCCGAAGGAGTCGATCGACGACGAGATCCACCTCGACCTCACGGTCGCGGGCGGGAAATCGATCCGGCCGCTCCCCATGTACGATCCCGTCGTCGCGTCCGGCTACAAGCAGCTCAATGGGAATGGGAACGGGAACGGCCACGTCCACACGAACGGAAAGGACACTGTGAGCGAGGACACGCGCGTCCACGAAACAGTGAAGTCCTAAGAAGGTGCTCGAGCTACCCGCCGAGATGTGGCGCCGGGTCAAGACCGGCAACGTCTGGAAGTCGCTCTTCCGCCACGGCTACCCCGACTCGCGCAAGAACCAGTCGCTCGCGGTCTTCACGAACGTCTTCCTGCACCTGCACCCGGTCAAGGTCCGGCGCCACGCGCTCGCGATCCCGTACACGTGGTGCATGGGCGGGCTGACGTTCTTCCTGTTCCTCGTCCTCACCCTCACCGGGACGCTGCTCATGTTCTATTACCACCCGTCCACGGACCTCGCGTACACCGACATCAAGGACCTCGAGACGGTCGTCGTCTTCGGTCAGATCCTCCGCAACATGCATCGCTGGGCCGCGCACGGCATGGTCATCACGGTCTTCCTGCACATGATCCGGGTCTTCTACACGGGCTCGTACAAGCCGCCCCGCGAGTTCAACTGGGTCGTCGGCACGCTCCTTTTCGTGCTCACGATCCTCCTCAGCTACACCGGCTACCTGCTCCCGTGGGACCAGCTGTCGTTCTGGGCGGTCACCGTGGGCTACAACATCGCGCAGGCGGCGCCGGTCATCGGCAACGAGTTCGCGTTCGTCCTGTTCGGCGGGTACCAGCTCGGCGCGAACGCGCTCCTTCGGTTCTACGTCCTTCACGTGGTCGCGTTGCCGCTCACGGCGGGCTTCCTCATCGCCATCCACTTCTGGCGGATCCGCAAGGATGGCGGGATCTCCGGGCCTCTTTAGGAGATGACGACTCCGCGCGGTCCCCAGCCGTTCACGGGTCAGGAGAAGCGCCTCCGGCTCCTCGCGTTCGTCCGCCAGGACTCGGTCGTCCGCGTGGACAAGCGCGTCGAGGACACGGCGATGGTCTGGCCGCACCTGCTGGTCATCGAGTTCATCGTCGCGATGCTCTGGTTCATCGGCCTCTTCATCATCTCCGCCGCGTTCAACGCGCCGCTCCAGGACCACTCCACGCCCGACTGCACCCCGAACCCGTCGAAGGCGCCCTGGTACCTGCTCAACCTGCAGGAGCTGCTCCTCCACATGGACAAGGGCCTCGCCGGCGTGATCGTGCCGACGATCTGGATCGTCTTCATGATGACGATCCCGTACATCGACCGGTCCCGCGAGGGCGTCGGGATCTGGTTCACCTCACCGAAGGGGCTCCGCGTGACGTACTTCTCCGCGATCTACGCGACGCTCCTCACGTTCTCGCTCATCGTCGTTGACAAGCTCCTCAAGGACCACGGCTACATCGAGTTCGCGAGCCAGAACCTGCCCGGCGGGAAGCAGCTCTTCCCCGACTACATCGTCCCGATCACGACGATGATCGTGCTCACCGCGCTCCTGGTGATCCTCGTGCGCGTCGTCTTCAACGGCAACGCGCGAGACCAGATGATCGCGGTGTGGACCGGATTCGTGTGCGTCTATCTCGTGCTCACCATCGTCGGCACGTCGTTCCGCGGTCCGGGCATGGACATGTACGCGCCGTGGGCCCTTCCCGCGACGCACCAGTGCTTCGCTCCGCCATGATCAGGCCGCACGACGACGTCACGACGAGCGGCGCTGGGATCCTCGGCCGGATCAAGCGCCGGCAGCTGCTCCGGCTCGGGTTCCTGACCGGGACGCTGCTGGCGCTCACCGAGCTCACGGTCCTCATCTACCCCTTCGCGAAGCCGAACAAGATCGTCGGCCTCGGCGCGAAGGTGCCGGTCGGCTCGAAGGACTCGGTCCTCGCGACGTTCCAGTCGACGCAGGATGCGCCGATCCTCAACAGCCAGGGACGGTTCTTCCTCCTGCATCCGCCGGGCGGGATCATCGCCGCGTACCGCAAGTGCACGCATCTCGGGTGCACGGTGCCGTATGTCCCGGCCGAGAACCGGTTCCACTGCCCGTGCCACGGCTCGCTCTACAACAAGCTCACCGCGGTCGTCGAGGGTGGGCCCGCACCGAAGCCGCTCCAGCTCTTCCACATCAGCGAGGTGAACGGCACGCTCGTCGTCGACACGAACCCGCTGAACGTCATCGATCGCACGAAGAACGCGTGGGACCCGTCGGTCCTCGAGATCAAGGCATGACGATCGACCTCAACTACGTCCTCGCCGGGCTCAGCATCCTTTTGTTCGTCGGCCTCATCGCGTTCTTCGGGTTCCTCATCCGCCACCAGAACGAGGTCGAGCCCGAGGAGAAGCCGATCGAGGGCGTCGAGCTCATCCGTCAGCATTACGGCGCGGGGCAGACGATCGAGCAGCCCACCCCGTACTACGTGGCGCCCATCCCGAGCTCGCCGGACCCGCTCGAGATCGCCGGCAACCTCGACAAGAAGATCGTGCTCGGTGGCTTCATGCTGTTCGCGGTCTTCGCGATGATCGGCGCGTACCTGTTCGCGCTACTCGTCGTCCGCGCCGACGCGAGCAGCAGCACGTGGCGAGACCGCGTCGCGGAGCAGCACCAGCTCGAGCAGCTCGTCACTCGCGGCCGCAACCTCTACGCGAACTTCTGCTTCGACTGCCACGGGAAGGAGGGCAAGGGCGACGTCGGCGTCGGCCTGCCGCTCAACAAGCCGGACTTCAAGTACGACAACATCAGCAGCGACCCCGCGAAGCTCGCTGCCGTCGATTCGCTTCTCGACCTCACGATCCACCGCGGCCGGCCGAAGCCGCCGCCGGCGATCTCGATGCCCGCCTGGGGCAACGCCGACGGCGGGCCGCTCAACGACGAGGAGATCCGCCAGCTCATCGCGTTCATCGAACACGGCTCGGACGCCGACTGGGGCGACATCGTGACGGTGCGCCAGGAGCTCGGCTTCTCGACGACCCCGAACCCGCCGAAGCCCGCCGTCGTGAGCAACGACCCGGTCGAGCGCGGTCACCAGCTCACGCTCACGTACTGCACGACCTGCCACAGCTTCACGCCGGGTACGCCATCGACGCTCCCGGGCGCGCCGAACCTCGGCAAGTACGCGACCGAGGGTCCGTTCAACGACCAGCAGAAGGCCGCGAAGGCCGCGGCCCCGGCAGGGAGCGACGACTGGATGATCCAGTGGGAGTCGCACGCGCCGAAGATCAAGCCCGGGATCGCGATGCCGATCTTCGCGCAGGCCGACGGCGGTCAGCTGACGCCCGATAACATCACCGACATCGTCGCGTACCTGAAGAGCCTGAAGTAGAGGTGCGGGGATGATCACCGAGATCGGCGAAGCCAACGAGTTCTACATGGTGTTCGTGACGGTCATCATCCTCATCGCCACGATGTACTTCCTCCAAAAGTGGTGGACCAACTACCGCTAGCCGCACCCGAGCTGCCGCGCCCGCGATTCCGCACGCTCAACCTCCTCGTCGGCCGCATGACCACGATCAAGCTGAGCTACTGGGCGGCGCTCACCGTCTGGGAGCTCTGGGGCCCGCGCGGGTGGTCGATCCAGTTCGCCGGCGGCGCCTCTCTCATCGCGATGGCCTGGGCCGCATGGTCGGCGCGCCGGGTCGATCGGCGGGCCGGTGCGATCGCGCGGTCGATCCCCACGGTCGCGACCGCATTCGTCACCGCGTCCGTCGTCGCCGCGCCGGCGAGCTTGCCGCTCTTGCTCATCGAGCGGCAGCGCTCGATCGAGGGGTGCGCGCAGCAGCTCACCTGTAACCCGACCGCGCTCTCCCTCTGGATCGCGGTCTTCGCGATCGGGTTCCTGATCATCCCCGCGGTGTTCGCGCTCGCGCTGCCGAGGCGGGAGCCGACCTAGCGACCGCTGGCCGCGTTCGTGCCGCGACACTCTTGACGATGCGCCGGATCGTCGCGGCACTCATCGCGCTTCTCGTGATCGCCGCCGCGGTTCTCGCGGGCGTCGCGCTGAACACTCGTCGCCAAGAGGCCGGCGCGTCGCCGCAGCCCAGCGGCATTGCCGTTCGCGGATCACCCACGGGATCGAACCTCGCTCCCGGTGAGGGTCGGGATCTCGTGGTGAATCTCGGCGGCCACGGCATCGGTATCCGGACCGAGGCCGCCGTCGCGCCGTTCTTCAAGGGCACGTCGCGCACGCAGTACGCGGTCAGCCCGAAGGGGAAGCTCGCGTACTGGAAGACCGGCGCCGACGACGCCCTGCCGCACGAGCTGCACGTGTACGACACCACGACGCGAACGGACCGCACGCTGCTTACGCTCGCCGACGAGCGCGGTGGCGCGAGCGGCTTCATGGCGTGGTCGACCGACGGGACAGGGATCGCGCTCGGGACGAGCGACGTGGCGTCGGCGTACGAGGGCCGCCCGGCACCCGCGAGGCCGACGCTCGCGACGTGGTCGCTGCTCGACGTGGCCAGTGGCACGCGCCGAAAGATCGCGACGATCTCCGACGCGTGGTTCATGCCGGTTAGCTGGGATCGCGCGACCGACATCGCGACCGCGAGCGAGATCGGCCGCGACGGCCCGAGCAGCGCGCCGACGCGGCTCTTCTACGTCTGGGATCCGCAGCATTCCCCGGGGAAGGCGTCGGTCAAGGAGCTGCCCGCCGCGATCGATCCGCTCACCATCCAAGCGGATAGCGCCGCGTCATACGGGATCGGCCTCGAGCCGTACGGCGCCTCCGGGTTCACCGGCCGGAACATCTGGACTTGGCCGCTGCGCGACCCAACGGTCGCGCTGCCGCGGAAGATCCCGGGCCGACTCATCTTCCAGTCGCTGTTCCGCCCCGGCACGACGAACGTGTACGCGCTCATGCGCAACAACGAGACGCCCACGCCCGCGCCGGGCATGCCGTTCATCGTCGACCTCGGGCCGCTGGCGAATGCTGGCGCGCGCGAGGTGTATCGCACGCCGCACCCAGCCGGCGGCTACTTCTTCTTCCGCTCCGACGGGACGGCGATCATCGTCGGCGTGAGCGACCTGAGCGACCGCCGTGGGGCCATCGTCGATCCAGATTCCGGAGTGTCCGTCGCGTTCGCCGTCGATGACGACGTGCTCGCTTCGATCGGGCCGCCGCCGCAGGTCATCGCGCGGCCGCCGCCCACGTCTGCCACATCCGGCTCGCCGATCTCGACCCAGCCGCCGCCGGGCTTCGCGACCGCCGAGGACGCGGCCGACGCGGCGAAGCGCGCGCTCGAGGCCGACCCGCAGCTCCTCTACCGGCTCGTACGTCCCGCGGGCTGGTACGCGCAATGGTTCGAGCAGGGCACGACCGATCCGATGTCCCTAGGCGACGCGGTGAACTGGCTGACGGCGTATGCCGCCGCCAAGCGCACCGTCGACGCGCGACCGATCTTCCCGACGGACCCGCAGCATCCGACCGGCGAGGTGTACGTCACCGCGCTGTGGCTGGATTTCGGCGGCTACCCGGAACAGAAGGCTGACATCATGCTCGGCCGTGAGGACGGCCGGTGGTACTGGACGAGCGTGCTGCTCTATCGGCCGCCGCCGATCGGCGCGGGTCCCGACACGTTCAACGGCTACGCGACGCTGCAGGCCGTGACCGACACGACGATCACGGTGCTGTTCCGCGCGATCGGGTCGCGCTGCTGCAGCGATCCGTCGTGGAACGGGCGCACGGTGACGCTCCGGCGCGATCGCACGACCTGGATGCGCGCCGGCGGCGTGGTCGTGCCGACGTTCGAGGCGACCGGCGCCACGGTCGGCAGCGACGTGTGGGTCCAGTTCGCCCCATCGACGCTCGCTGTGGACGGCACCTATCGGCTCTCGGACTTCGCGAAGATGTACCCCTGACCGATCTACGATCGCGCGCGTGAAGCGCGCGCTCACGATCGCCGCCGTCGCGGCACCGCTCGTCCTGTTCGCGTTCCTCGCCTACGACCCGGCGGCGAACATCGACCTCACCAGCCCGGTCGAGCATCTCGTCATCACGACCAACGTCGCGATCCTCGCGTTCTTCGCCGGGGTCCTGGTCGCGCGTGCCGCGTTGCAGCTCAAGCAGTATCGGACGCTCCTGGTCGCGCTCGGCTTCGGCAGCATCGGCGGGATCTTCGCGGTGCACGGCCTCGCCACACCGGGTGTGCTGCTCCGCGGGAACGCGGACGACGCCCTTGCCGTCGTCGCCGTCTCGGCACAGCTCTCGCTTCTCGTGCCGGCCGCGCTGTTCGCGATCCGCTACTCACCGCTGGTCGACGGGCTCGAACGCCGCGTGCCGCCGCGCGCACTCGTGGCCATCGTCGTCGGCGGCATCGTTGCGTACGCGTTCGTCGGGCTCGTCTTCCCGCAAGCGATCGGCGCGCTGCTGCGCGCGGTCCTACCCCCTGGCACCGGCTCGCTCGGCGGATACGCCGGCAACGCCACGAACAACGGTCTTGGCACCGCCGCTATCCCGATCCTCCTGCCCGGAACGATCGCCATCCTGTTGTTCGTGTACAGCGCGATCCGCCAGGGCCAGGAGTTCATGCGCAGCAAGCTCCCGCTGCAGGGCGCGCTCGTCGTGTCGTACGTGCTCCTCGCGCAGACGCAGATCACCATGACCCTCGGACAGCTGTGGACGCTCGCGTGGTGGGAGTACCACGGCCTCATGCTCGCCGCGATCGCGATCGCGCTCGGCGCGCTGTTCATCGAGCTCGACCGCCGCCGCGGCCTCGAACGGTTCCTGCCGCCCAACGTCGTCGAACGCGTGATCCAGGGCGATCAGCTGCGCCTCGAAGGTGAACGCCGCGTCGTGTCGGTCGTGTTCACCGACCTCCGCGGCTCCACTGCCCTCGCCGATTCCCTCGATGCCGAGACGGTCGTCGGCATCGTGAACGCGTACCTGCGGACGATGGCCCGCGCCGTCGTCGACCGCGGCGGGATCATCGACAAGTTCACCGGTGACGGGCTCATGGCGATCTTCGGCGCGATGACCGATACCCCGACGGGTGCGCGCGCCGCGGCCGGCGCGGCGCTCGACATGCGAGCGACGATCGGCGCGCTGAACGCGGAACGCGCGGCGAGCGGCGTGCCGGTGCTCACGCACGGGATCGGGATCCACGTCGGCGAGGTGGTGCTCGGCGCGATCGGACTCCCCGAGCGCTCGGACTACACGGCGATGGGGGACACCGTCAACCTCGCGTCGCGCATGGAGTCGCTCTGCAAGGAGTTCGGCGTCGACGCGGTCGTCTCCGCCGACGTCGCGGCGCAGCTCGACGGCGCGGTGTCGGTCCGGCCGCTCGGCGACGCGACGGTGAAGGGCAAGGCCCAGGCGATGCCGGTGTTCACGCTCGCGTGACCCGCCGGATCGTCCCCTGCGGCGGCCGCGAGCTCTGGTATCCGCAGCTCATCGACTACGTGCTTTCGCTCGCGAAGCGCGAGCGCCCGAAGGTCCTCTTCCTGCCGACGGCGTCGGGCGATGGCGAGGTCTACATCCGGCTGTTTCGCATGGCCTTCGGCCGGCGAGCCTGCGATCTCGACGTGCTCGAGCTGTTCTCGCGCACGGTCGACGACATCGATGCGCTGATCCGCGACCATGACGTCGTGATGGTCGGCGGCGGCAACACCGCGAACATGCTCGCCATCTGGCGCCTGCACGGCGTCGATCGCGCGCTCCGCGCCGCATACGACGCGGGCACCGTCCTCACCGGCTGGTCGGCCGGCTGCATCTGCTGGTTCGAAGGCGGCACGACCGATTCATTCACGCCCGAGCTCGGGCCGCTACGTGACGGGCTCGGCTTCCTGAAGGGCAGCGCGTCGCCGCACTACGACAGCGAAGCGCGCCGGCCGATGGTCTACGCCCGCGAGATCGCCGCCGGGCTCGCGCCGGGGATCGCGCTCGACGATGGCGTCGCGGCGCGGTACGAGGACGAGCGCCTCGTCGAGATCGTGAGCGGACCGAAGGGCGGTCGCGCGTTCATGGTCGATCGGGACGGCGAGCATCCGCTCGCGGTGCGGGTGCTCTAGAGCGGCGCGAACAGATCCACGACGTTCCCGTCGGGATCGACGACCTGCGCGTAGCGCTGGTTCCAGAAGGCGTCCCACGGAGCGGTCTTCGACGGATGCCCGGCGGCCGTGACCTTGGCGTGCACGGCGTCGACCTCGGCGGGTGAGGAACACAAGAACGCGAGGTTCATCCGGCGGCCCTTCGGCTCCGTCCACTCCGGGTCGAGCTTCTTCATGAGCTCGAGGGAGTCGAGCATCACGCGCAGGCCGGCCGGGGTCGTCGCCTCGAGGTGGTCACCGTCGGGGTCGGGGAAGGCAAGGCCGAGCAGGCGATAGAAGGCGACGGACGCCTTCAGGTCTTTCGAGACGATCCCGATCGCGTCGAGCTTCGGCACGCGGGGAGGTTAAAGGAACTCGCGCAGGCGCGCGACGAACGCATCGGCCGCGCGCGGACGATGGCGATCCTTCCGGAACGCGACGCCGACGGATCTGGTGAGCGTCGGCTGCACGATCCGCACGGCGACGAGCGGGCCGCCCTTCTCGACCACCATGCTCGGGACGACCGCGACGCCGACGCCGGCGGCGGCCATGCGCAGCACACCGTCCATCTCGGCGCCCTCGATCGCGAACGTCGGGTGGAACCCGGCGCGCTCGAACGCGGTGATCGTCGCGCTCCGCAGGTCGTACCCGTCGCGGAACATGACGAGCGGGACGCCGCGCAGCTCGCTCACCCGAACGGTCCGTCGCTTCGCGAGCGGATGTCGCTTCGCGACCGCGAGCACGAGCTCTTCCTTGAGCAGCGGAGTCGTCTCGAACAGCTCCTCGCGCGGGACCGGCAGGATGACGAGCGCGAGATCGAGGTCGCCGGACCCGAGCCGGTCGACGAGATCCCGGGACCCGGCCTCGACGACCGTGAGCGTGATCCCGGGGTGCTCGGCGTGGAACGCCGCCAGCACGCGGGGGAGCAGCACGGTCGAGACGCTCGGCGTCGCGCCGACCGACAGGCGGCCGCGCTCGAGCGTGGCAAGGTCGGCGACCTCGGAGCGCGCGCCATCCAGGTCGGCGAGGACGCGCCTGGCCCAGGGGAGGAGGATCGCGCCCGCATCGGTGAGCGTGACGCCGGTCCGCCCGCGCTCGAGCAGCACCGCGCCGAGCTCGGCCTCGAGCTTCCTGAGCTGCTTGCTCACCGACGGTTGGGCGACATGGAGGTCACGCGCGGCCGTCGTGACCTTCCCGGCGTCCGCCGCCGCGACGAAGTAGCGAAGCTGCTGGAGCTCCATCTGTGGCGACAGCCTAAGGGCTTCTCATAGCCTACGGCTATGGCAAGGCTGCCATCTATGTCTTTGTCAACGGGGCGGTCCGCGCCTAGCGTTCTCGTCCGTGGCGACGGCATCCGGCGTGCGCGGGATCGGCGACCGCATCGAGCGTAAGGACCCCTGGTGGATCGAGCCGCTCATCTACGTGGTCGTCCTCGGCGGGTTCGTCGTGTACGCGACCTGGGCGAGCCTGCTGAACGGCAACTACTACGCCGATCCCTACCTCTCGCCGTTCTACTCGCCGTGCCTCGCGCAGAACTGCGTCCATCCGACGCTCCCGCTGCTCGGCTCGTGGTGGAACCTCTCGCCCGCGATCCTCATCGTCGGGTCGCCGCTCGCGTTCCGGGTCACGTGCTACTACTACCGCCGCTCGTACTACCGCGGCTTCTTCCTCTCGCCGCCGGCGTGCGCCGTCCCCGACGCGCGCACGCGCTACAGCGGCGAGACGCGCTTCCCGTTCATCCTCCAGAACATCCACCGCTACGCGCTCTACCTCGCGATCGTCGTGCTCGCGGTCCTCTGGTGGGACGCGATCGAGGCGTTCAACTTCCACGGCCACTTCGGCATCGGCCTGGGGACCGCCATCATGATGACGAACGTCGTCCTCCTCACCGGGTACACGTTCGGCTGTCACTCGGCGCGGTATCTCGTCGGCGGCTACCTCGACTCGTTCCACCGCGCCTCGCTCCGCTTCCGCCTCTGGACCTGGGCGAACACGCTCAATGGCCGCCACAACCGTTGGGCCTGGGCGAGCCTCGTGGTCGTCGGTCTCACCGACCTGTACATCCGGCTCGTCGCGGCGGGCGTCATCGTCGATCCGCGCTGGATCTCATGAGCGAGGAGCGGCTCTGCCGCGAGGAGCGAATCCGCCCGCTGGGGCCGTCTCCGGCGAAGCCGGAGATTGACTGGATCTCCTGAGGTGAGCCAAGAGGGCCTCGAGCGGCACGACTACGACGTCATCGTGGTCGGCGCGGGCGGCGCCGGCCTGCGCGCCGCGATCGAAGCCTCCGCGCAGGGCGCGCGCACCGCGCTCATCTGCAAGTCGCTCCTCGGCAAGGCGCACACCGTCATGGCCGAAGGCGGCATCGCG
>Ga0070698_100006888_pt1 | contig 12316 bp, 12 predicted proteins | sample KBSK1502metaG_FD_65477 | JGI IMG/M metagenome (GOLD analysis project Ga0070698, IMG submission 65477) | Corn, switchgrass and miscanthus rhizosphere microbial communities from Kellogg Biological Station, Michigan, USA - KBS K1-50-2 metaG | ecosystem: Host-associated > Plants > Roots >...
GGTGGCCTCGCAGATCATGTGGATGTGGTTGCCCTGGATCGAGAACTGGCAGATGCGGAACTCGAGCATGCGATCGCCATCGACGATGGCGCCGAACCGGCACCCGTAAACGAACGCGCGGCGCACGACGCGACCGATATCCCAGCCACGTAGTCGCGCAATCTCCGGACGCATCCGCGTGGTCACGTGTGCTGCGAAGCGATCGCCCAGCACGGGCCGCACGCGATGCTTCACGCGCGGCTTGCCCGGCAGCGTTCGTTTGCGGCCGGCCCCTTTGCGATAGCCGCCGCGCGGCGACTTCGGTTCATGCTCGGGAAGGCGAAGGTTGAGCTGTGGATGGCCAGCCATGATTAGGCAGAGATTATAAGATCGCGTTTATCCTTGTCAACGAGAAATGGCCACAACGTCGTCGGCAACTCGCGTGCGGCGCCGTTAATTTTCGCGGCCACGCGTATCACGCTCGTTGCGCTAACCCAGAGCCCTGTGCGTCCTGACGGGCTGAGGACAACTGCCCCGCATCGCGAGACGACACGAAGCAACGCGTGACGCTGGGCAGTTGCCCTCAGCCCTTGGAGGACCGCGTCATCGCGCCCACCGCGCCAATTCGCGGTCCTCCACAGGACGCACAGGCGCACAGGGCCTACCGCTACCAGGAGGAGTTTTATTTTCGGGGAGGAAGAGAACGAGCCCCATGGTCATATCGTTCGCCGCACGTCACATCGCGGTTCGCCGCAGCGTCACGACACGCGATGCGATGATACTCGCGCCAGCGTCACGGCGCGCGATGCGCGCTGATCAGCTGTGCCGTCGGCGGCGAGTCTGACGTCCAACCGATCAGCGTGCCGGTTGCGATTGCGAGAATCGCGACTACAAGCGCCGCACCACTTCGGCGGCGCGGCGGCGCGGCGGGCTCGGCCGATGCCGAGGATTGGGGCAGGACACCTGGCGATTGCAGCGCACCTTCGAGGGCGTGGATCACGGCTTGCGCGGAACGCGGCCGTTGGTTCGGATCACGCGCGAGCAGGCGCGCGACGAGCGCGACGAGACCGGGCGGCACGTTGGGCGCGACGGTGAGGATGGATGGCGCGTCGTGCGCGAGCTTCGCGCCGATCGCTTCGTCGTACGTGCCACCAAACGGCAAGATGCCACCGGAGAGCATCTCGAACATCGTGACGCCCAGGCCGTAGAGATCAACGCGATGATCGAACGTGCCCGTGCGCAGCTGCTCGGGCGCCGCGTAGGCCGGCGTGCACGCGACACCGGTTGTTGTCAGGCGCACGTCACTCGTGACGGAGAGCGCGAGGCCAAAGTCTGCAATGCGTGCGAGATCGCGACCGGCTTCGCCGACGACGAGAATATTTTCTGGCTTGAAGTCGCGATGGATGACACCGCGACCGTGCGCGTGATCGAGAGCTTCGCAGAGCTGGTGCGCGATGCGAATGACGCGCGCGGGCGAGAGCGGGCCGGCGCGCAGGATTTCGGAGAGGGTCGTGCCCTCGACGAGGTCCATGACGATGTATTGGAGGCCCAGCGCCGTGCGCCCGAAGTCGATGACGCCGACGGCGTTTGGGTGATCGAGGCGGCTCGCGTTCTCGGCCTCCTGCGCGAAGCGCGCGCGCATCTGACTGCTCGCCGCAAGGTCACCGAGCAGAACCTTGACGGCGTAGCGACGGTTGATAAGGCGACTGTGATGCGCGCGGTAGACACGCCCCATCGCACCTTCGCCGATCAAGGCGTCGATGACGTAGTGGTCGATGGTTTCGCCGATCAGGGGGTCGGTCGAGGAGAGCTCGAGCGGCCCGCCGTCGTTGGGGCACCACTGGAAGTCACTGCGGTAGACGGCGTGACAGAGCGCGCAGTAGCGAACCGTCTTCTCGACAGTGAGGCCGGGCGCACTCGCGAACCTGGTCGTCATTCCAAGGCTGCGACGTAGCAACGTTCATGCGCGGAGTTGGGCAAACATCGCATGAGGGTAGCCGGCGGCCGGCGTGCCCTGTCGCCTCACCGTGCACTGCAGCCTGCGCGGCTGTGCTCTTGAAGCACTGTCGCCGGCGGTTAATATGCGCGCCGCATGAAGATCCTGATAACCGGCGCCGGCGGCCAGATCGGTCACGACTTGATCGGCGCGCTCGTCGCGCAGGGCCACGACGTCGTGTCGACCGACCTCGCACCGCGACCGCCGAGCCACGCGCACGCCGAAGGCGTGGACTGGCAACGGCTCGACGTCACCGATGCTGCGGCCGTGCAGCACCTGTTCACCGACATCCGGCCTGACCTCGTGTTTCATCTGGCTGCGATCTTGTCGGCGCGCGGCGAGCAGGACCCGCGCCTCGCCTACGACGTCAACCAGACCGGCACGTGGAATGTGCTCGAGGCGTGTCGGCGCGCGCGCGTCGGTCGCTTCGTGTTCACGTCGAGTATCGCGGTGTTCGGCCCGCCACCGAGCGCGCCCCTGCCCGACCCGACCCCCGACGACGCACCCCTGCACCCGACGACGATGTACGGCGTCACGAAGGTGTCGGGCGAGCTGCTCTGCGCCTACTACCGCAGCCGGCACAAGATCGACTGCCGCGGCGTGCGATTCCCCGGGCTCATCTCGGCAGCACTGCCGGGCGGCGGCTCGTCGGACTACGCGCTGTTCATGTATGTCGACGCGGTGCGCAGAGGCGCGTACGAGGCATTCGCGCGCGCCGAGACGCGCATCCCGCTCATGTACATGCCCGATGGCGTGCGCGCGCTCCTCGAGCTCGCGTTCGCAGACCGCACGCGGCTCACGCGCACGATCTACAACATCGCCGCATTCTCACCGCGCGCCGATGAAATTGCGACGAGCGTGCAGCGGCACATCCCCGACGCCAAATTCACGTACGCGCCGGATCCGGTGCGGCAGGCGATCCTCGATAGCTGGCCCAAGGTAATCGACGACGGCGTCGCCAGGCGCGATTGGGGTTGGGCACCGAAGTACGACCTCGATGGCATGACCGATGACCTCTTGCCGCGCGTGAAGGCGATGCTCGAGCTCGGCGCGATCCTCACGCACCACTCATGATCACCGCATCCGACGGCCACACGTTTGACGCGTATCGCGCGGAGCCGAGCGGTACGCCGCGCGGCGCGATCGTCGTCGTGCAGGAGATCTTCGGCGTCAATCATCACATCCGCAACGTGACGGACGGCTTTGCCGCCGATGGCTATGTCGCGATCGCACCGGCGCTGTTCGATCGGATCGAGCGCGGCGTCGATCTGCCTTACACCGCCGTGCCCGAGGGCCGGGCGCTGAAGGTGCAGATCAGCGTCGAGATGGCGATGAAGGATCTCGACGCGACGATCGCCGCCGTCGCGCCCGCGGGCAAGGTCGGCATCGTCGGCTACTGCTGGGGTGGCTTCGTTACCTGGATGGCGTCGGCGCACGCGGACGGGCTCGCATGCGCGGTGCCGTATTACGGCGGCGGCATGCTCGAGAACATGGACATCGTGCCGCGCGTGCCGGTGATGGGTCACTTCGGCGCCCGCGACGCGATCCTGCCCGTCGATAAAGTGAACCAGCTGATCGCGAAGCATCCGCAGCAGCAGTTCTTCATCTACGAAGCCGACCACGGCTTCAACTGCGACGAGCGCGGCTCGTACGACGAAGCCGCGGCGAAGCTCGCGCGCGAGCGCACCCTCGCCTTCTTTCGCCAGCACGTTGGATGAGGTGGGCGCTCGTCTTCGTGGCGTGCGCGTCGACGACGACATCGTCGGGGCAACACGCCGCCGCAGGCGCCGGCGCCACCGACGGCGAGACCCCGACGTCATTCTGCGACGCGCTTCGCGATGGCGATCAAATGGCCGCGACCGAGGCACTGCATGACGCGCTCGTCGAATCGGGAGCGAGCAAGCAGCGCGATGGGACCGATGCACTCGCGAGCTGGTTGCGCGCGGTGCCGTGCGCGTTCTCCGTCGAAGTCGACCCACACCTCATCGATGTCGCCCCGCCGGTTCGCAAGCTTCGCGTCGTCGTAAAAATTGGGAGCGACCGCGTCGCGTGCGACGCCGAGCTGCGGCTCATGGTCGGCGGGCAAGTCGCGCTGATCGGTTGCAAACGGCTCCGAGGCGCGTAGGCTCGTCGCGCCATGTACGCCGATGCCAAAAATGTGTTCGCTGCCGCGCTCGCCGAGATCGAAGGCGCCGGGCTGTGGAAGCACGAGCGTCTGATCACGTCGCCGCAGGCCGCGCACATCACGACGAACGGCAAGGAAGTGATCAACTTCTGCGCGAACAACTATCTCGGGTTGTCGTCACATCCGCGCCTGATGGCGGCGGCGCGCAAGGCACTCGACGAGCGCGGCTATGGCCTGTCGTCGGTGCGCTTCATCTGCGGCACGCAAGATCGGCACAAGGAGCTCGAAGCAGCGATCTCGAAGTTCCTCGGCACCGACGACACGATTCTGTATTCGTCATGCTTCGATGCGAACGGCGGCTTGTTCGAGACGATCTTGAGCGACCAGGATGCGGTGATTTCCGACGCGCTCAATCACGCGTCGATCATCGATGGCGTTCGTCTGTGCAAAGCGGAGCGGCATCGCTACGAGCACGACGATATGAACGACCTCGAGGCGAAGCTCGTCGCGACGAAAGGCAAGCGGCTGCGCCTCGTCGCCACCGATGGCGTGTTCTCGATGGATGGCGACATCGCGCGTCTCGATACGATCTGCGACCTCGCCGAGAAGCACGGCGCGCTCGTGATGGTCGACGACAGCCACGCGACCGGCTTTGTCGGCAAGACCGGCCGCGGCAGTCCGGAGCTGCGCGGCTGCATGGACCGCATCGACATCTTCACGTCGACGCTTGGCAAGGCATTGGGCGGCGCGTCGGGCGGCTTCACGTCGGGTCGCAAGGAGATCATCGATCTCTTGCGCAATCGTTCGCGGCCATACCTGTTCTCGAACACGCTCGCGCCGCCGATCGTCGCCGGATCGATCGAGGCGATCGCGCTGCTCTCGGAATCGACCGAGCTGCGCGATCGGCTCGAGGCGAACACGAAACGGTTTCGCGCCGGCATGACCGCGGCCGGGCTTGCCATCCGCGAAGGCACGCACCCGATCACGCCGGTGATGCTCGGCGACGCGCGCCTCGCCGTCGACATGGCGCAACGCCTGCTCGGCCATGGCATCTATGTCATCGGATTCTCGTACCCGGTCGTACCCAAGGGCCAGGCCCGCATCCGCGTGCAGCTATCGGCGGCGCACAGCGACGAGGACATCGACCGCGCGATTACTGCGTTCGGCACGGTCGGGCGCGAGCTCGGGATCGTCAAGTGAGCCCCGACCAGATCATCGCAAAAATCCGCGCGGTTCTCCCCGATGCCAAGGTCGAGCTCGAGGATCTGACCGGCACCCAGGATCACTGGAAGGCGACCATCGTTTCATCCGGGTTTTCCGGCAAATCGATGATCGAACGTCATCGTCTGGTCATGGCCGCACTCGCCGACGAGATGAAGGGACCCATCCACGCCCTGACGCTCGACGTCAAAGCACCTGATGAGAGGTAGCGGCCGGTAACTTTAAGAGCTTTCCCGCACGGATCGATCCGTGCGACGCTTCGAAGCATTGGGAGATGCCGCTAGACGCCCCGGCAGAAGAGCAGTTCGGGCCGTACCTCGTGTACGAGCGCCTGGGCATCGGCGGCATGGCGACGGTACATCGCGCGCTCGAGCAGGGCTCTGAAGGATTCGAGCGCACCGTCGCGCTCAAGCGCTTGCTGCCGCATCTCGCGGAAGACGCGAGCTTCATCAAGTCATTCGTGCGCGAGGCGAAGCTCGCGTCGATCCTCAATCACGTCAACATCGTCCAGATCTACGAGCTTGGCCGCGTAGGCACCGAGTACTTCATCTCGATGGAGTACATCGACGGGCGCGACTTGCGTCGTGTGCTTCGTCACGCGCGCAAGGTGACGGGGCCGCCGCCGATCAACATCACCGTCGGCCTGATGTTGCAGCTCTGCGATGCGCTCGACTACGCGCACAACAAAGTCGACGAAGAGGGCCATCCGCTCGGCCTCGTGCACCGCGACATCTCGCCGTCGAACTTGATCATCACGAATGCCGGCCACCTGAAGATCATCGACTTCGGCATCGCGAAGGCGCAGTCGACGCACCTGCGCACGCACACCGGTCGCGTGAAGGGCAAGCTCGCGTATATGGCGCCCGAAGCCGTGTCGGGTAGCCGCGATCTCGACGCGCGCTCCGATATCTGGGCGACAGGCGTGATCATTCACGAGCTGCTGACGGCGCGCCCGCTGTTCGCGAGCAAGAACGAGTACCAGACGCTGATCAAGGTGCAGCGCGGCGACATCATGCCACCGTCGACGTTCAACCAAGCGTGTCCACCCGATCTCGACGCGCTCGTGTTTCGCGCACTCGAGCGCGATCCGGATCAGCGGTTCCCCAGTGCAGCGGAGCTGCGCGAGGAGCTGCTCGATCTCAAGAAGAAGCACTCGCTCTCGACGGGCTATCGCGACATCGCGAAGTGGCTCGAGTGGGCGTTCGCGCTCGAAGTGCCGACGGGATTCTCCGGCCACACCGATTCAGTCGTCATCTCGATCGAGACCGGGCATCGCGCGCGCACGCCGGTGCCACCGATTTCGAAGGAAGAAGAAGAAGCGGTCGAGACGGTGTGGGGCGCCGGCGGGCAAGAGAGCGAAGTCGGGCCGGTCGTGCTCGAAGACGTGCCGGATGTTTCGGGCAAGGTGCGCCAGAAGCGCGACACCGAGGACGATCGCTCGGGATCCGTCGACGACATCCCGACGCCGCTGCCAAGTCACGGCACGATGCCATCGATCTATGGCACCGATCCAAACGTCGTCGTCGATGCGACGGATCCGCGCTTACCATCGCGCGCGCTCGATCCGGCACTCGCACGCGGCACCGACCCGCCGTTCGGGCCTGGCACCGATCAATTGCGCGCGCAGCGCACGACGACGGGCCAGCAGCAGCTAAACAAAGCCGCCGCGCGTCCGCAGGTGCCGATGCCGGGGCGCAGCCCGACAGGGCCGCTTCCGACGCTGCGCTCGCCGACGGGACCCATTCCCGTGATGCGCACGCCGACGGGACCCGTGCAGGTGCGCGCGGCGACCGGTGCATCACCGCAGGTGCCGCGCCCCGCGCCCGTCAGTCAGCCGCCACTGCAGACGAAGAGCGGGCCGATCAAGCAAGCGCGCGCCGAGACGAATCAGCTAGCGCCGGTGCCGCGCGAGAAGCGCTCGACCGATCAGGGTATCCAGCCGGCGAAGCCAAGCGATCGAATTCCTGCGCTCAAGCCTGCGGGCAAGAGCGGGCCGATTCCCGTCGATGCGCCGCAACTGAGCGATCGGTTGGCCGCGCAGCGCGCGCGCGACGAGAGCGCGTCGCACATGGAGCGCGCGTCGGTGACCGATCTCGACATGGCGCTGACGAATCCGTACGGCAGGCCCGCACCCGATGACGGCCGCTTCGATAGCGAATCGGATGCGATGCCGACGCTCGCAGAGTCGCATGCGCCGGTCTCCGATGAGCCCACGACGCAGCGCGGGTACAGCCCACCGCCCTCCTCGCTCGGCGAAGATCCGCCGACGCAACCATCGGTGCAGCCGGTATCGGATGGGCCGAATGTGCCGGTCGTGCGGTTTGCGAAATCGCCGACGATGCCGCCGGCCGGCTCGAGCTCGATGGCGAGCAGCTCGCATCCGCCGCCGCATTATTCGAGCCCGTATGCCGCCTCGCCCCCGGCGGGACACTCGGGCCCGTATCCGGCGCCGCATCCGGCGGGACATCACTCGAGCCCGTACCCGGCGACCGCGGAGGACCGAGTCGTCGCGACGAAGCCCGGCTTCGTGCCCGCGAAAGCGGCGACGGCGCTGCGATCCGTGGAAGAGCCGGCGCGCTCGCGACGCATCTCCGACGGACCCGCGATCGGCGCATCGATCGCGGCGCGCGCGGGCAAGTCGAACCGCACGTGGGTGTGGATCCTCCTCGCGCTCGTCGTCGCCGGCGGGATCGTGACAGCGGCGGTCGTGTTCACGAGCCCGACCAAGCCGGTGCAGCAGGCGCCACGCGAACAGCCGGCACCACCGGCGCCGCCTGCGCCGCCGCCGAAGACGGTGGGCACGATCAAGTTCGTCACCGAGCCGGTGAGCGCCGAAATTCGGATCGCAGGTCAGGTCGTGCACACCGGTTCGCCGTGGGCGATCGAATTGCCGGCGGGTGCGCATCAGATCGAGATCCACAACGCGGGCTACAAGTCGTGGCTGACGACGGTCGACCTGTCGGCGAACGAGACGAACACGCTGCGCGTCGTGCTCGAGCCGCTCGGCAAGAATGCAGCACCGGCACCGGCGACGGTGAAGATCACGACGGAGCCGCCCGGCCTCGAGGTCCTCATCGATGGCAAACAGCTTCCGGAGAAGACGCCGATCAAGTGGACGCTACGCGTTGGTCCGCACACGCTCGCGGTGCGCCAGAACGGCGCCGTCGTGTGGCAGCAAGCGATCACCGCGGAAGCGAGCAGCAACTACGAGTTCCATCCATCGCTCACCGAAGCGAAGCAACGCGCGCCGGCTCCCGGCGATGCGCCGAAGCCAGCGGAGCCCGCGCCCGCGCCTGCCGGCGACAAACAAGATCCATCGCCCGGCTGGATCAAACCGGGCTCGAACGCGGCGACGACGGCGCCTCCGCAGCCCGTCGCTGCGGTTGTCGCGCCCACTCCGCAGCCGCCCGTGGCTGCACTGACGCAACCGCCGAAGCCCGTCGCGCCATCGCTGCCGAAGGGCCCGGTGATCGTTCCGCCCGGTGCCGTCACCAAGCTGGCCGGCGAGCCGCCGAGCATCGATCACTTCAGAAACGTCGAGCTGCCGGCGTCGCTCGCCGCGAAGGTTTGCATCGACGAGACCGGCAAGGTCACGAGTGCCGACATGGTGACGAAGGTCGAACGCCGTGTCGCTGTCGATCTCACCGACGCGTTGCGCAAGTGGCGCTACGCGCCATATCTGCAAAAAGGCGCCGCGATCGGTGCCTGCTTCGTCGTACCGTTCCGGCTGAAATGAGTAAGCACCCGACGGCCCTTGTCGTGCGTCGCGATGGCCAGAGCGCCACGTTCGCGATTCGCGATCTATCGATCGAGGGCGCGCGCCTTGTCGGGCCGCTGCGTCTGTTCGAGAGCGAGCGCGTGGAGCTTCGCCTCGCGCTGGAAGCGAACCACTCGCTTGCCGCCGACGTCACGCACTACGATCAGCAGCACCAGATCGCGCACGTCGCGTTTCGCGGCGTCGCCCCCGACGTGATCGCCCAGATCGAACGCTCGATCGCCGAGCTGCTCGCGCAGGTGCGCGCCGAATCACCGCCCACCGCCGCGATCGTGCACTCGAAGACGGACGTCGCCGGCGCGCTTGAGCGCGACCTCGCGCGCATTCGGATCGCCGCACGCCTGTGCACGAACCGCGACGAGCTGATCGCGCTGCTTGCCGATCGCACCGTCAACTACACGGCCGTCGTCGTCGGTGACAACCACGGTCCGATCCTGCAGTACGTCGAGGAACACCATCCCGAGCTGCGCCGCGTCGCGCTCTACGGCGATCAGATCGCAAAGATCGAACATCCGGCGGCGAGCCGCGTCCATGCCGTGCTGCGCACGCCGTGGCACTTCAAAGGCCTCGCGCGAGCGCTCGAAGTCCCCGCCGACAGCGTGATGACGACGTATGATCAGCTCGTCGCGCTCAAGCTCGAGAAGGACTGACTGATCAGCCGTTCGGCTGGGCGATGATCGTGCCCTTGAACATGTCCATGCCGCACGCGAACGCGAGCTCGCCTTGCTGCGGCACGGTGACCGCGATCTCGACGGGCGTGTTCATCGGCAGGTCGACGACCTTGCCATCGGGCGCCTTGAGCTTCGCGATGCAGTCGCTCTCGACGGTGCGCTTGAACACGAGGCTGAGCTTCTCGCCCGGCTTGCCGACGATGCGATCGGGCGTGTAGCCCTTCTCGTTGACGGCGATGTCGACCTTGCGCACGCCATCGGCGCTGACGCTCGCCGCGGGTGGCGGCGCCGATCGCCCGGCCGGCTTTTGTTCTTTCTTACAAGCGAAGAGAGCGATCACGATCACGAGAGCGCGCATGCGCTGACGATAGCATCAGAACCGCGCCGACACCGCACCCGTCGGGCTGTGCTCTTCTTCCAACGGATCAGCCCAGTTCTCGAACTGCAGGATGCCGAGCTCTTGGAAGCGCTGGCGCTGGCGGTCGCTGAGCAAATCGCACTTCTTGATCGCGGGGACGATCTTCGCGAACAGCATCTGGCGGAACATCTGCTGCGCCTGCGCCTTGAACGCGATCTCCATGCACTCCTTCACCGGCAGGCCCTGCTTCTCCCAGACTTCCTGGAACAGAAAGCGATCGCGCATCAGGCGCGCGGCCTCGAACACGAAGTCCTCGCGCTCGCGCTTCACCGACTCGGGCTGCTCGCGGTAGTAATCGCGCAGCGACAACACGCCGAACGCGACGTGGCGCGCTTCATCGCCCATCACGTACGCGGTGAGCGACTTGATCAGCGGCTCCTGCGTGTTGTTGCGCATCATCGCGAACGCGGCGAGCGCGAGACCCTCGACCATGATCTGCATGCCGAGGAACTTCATGTCCCAGCGGCTGTCCTTGAGGATCATGTCGAGCAGCGTCTTGAGATGCGGATTGACCGGATACGTGAAGCCAACCTTCTCGTACAGGTAGCGCTTGTAGACATCGACGTGGCGCGCTTCATCGACGACTTGCGACGCCGCGTAGAGCTTACTGTCGAGGTCTTTCACCGAATCGACGAGCTGCGCCGCGGCAAGCAGCGCGCCTTGTTCGCCGTGCATGAACTGCGAGAGCGTCCACGAGAACGTCTCGATGTTGAGCTTCACCCGCTCCTTCTCCGACATCTTCATGTAGATGTCGGCGCCGTAGAGCGGCATCAATTGATCTGGCGCGAGCGGCGCTTCGAGATCGACGCTCGTGGTCCACGGCAACACGTCGGCCGCGATCCACTGGCCACGCACCGCCTTCTCGTAGAGGTCGCGCAGCTTCTGGCGCGTCTCTTCGTATCCCCACGTGTACGTCAAATCGAGGAGCACTTCGAGCGATTCGATCGATGGACCCGCGAGCTTCTCGGCGGCTTGCAACATCGGCCCTCCCTTTGGGCGCAAAAGTGAAACTAGTTTCAATTTTGTAGTAGCGGCCCGCTACGGTCAAGGGCATTCTCGATCGGGATGGCACGCCGTGCGTTGAGTAGGAGTCCGGAGTCCATCTTCCGCGAGCCCGACGGTCCGGACTTTCGTCAGGAGCGTTCGCGCCGCAGCTATCAGGCATTGTTGGATGCAGCTGCCGAGCTATTCGCGGCGCACGGCTACGACGCGGTCGGCACGCCCGAAATCGCGGAGAAGGCGGGCGTCTCGGTCGGCACGTTCTATCGGTATTTTGACGACAAGCACGAGGTCTATCTCGAGATCATGCGGCGCACGATGGTCGCCGCGTACAACGAGACGATCGAACGGCTGACGCCCGAGCGCTTCGTCGGCCGCGCGCGCCACGAGACGATCGCGACCGCGTGCAGCGTGCTCTTCGATCACGTGCTCTCGCAGCCCGAGCTCACGCGCAGCTTCATGGAGATGTCGCTGCGCGATGAACAGGTCGCAGAGCTGCGGCGCGCATTCGAGCAACTCGCCGTGCAGAAGCTCGCCGCACTGATCGCCGCGGTGACAACGCGCGATCACGTTCCGGATCCTGAGGCGACCGCGTACGTGCTCTACGCAGCGGCGATGCAGACGGCGTATGGGCTCGCGGTGCACCTCGTGCCCGCCTCCCTCGATCGCGATCGCGCTCGTGCGGCGTTGACCGCATTCATCGAACGCGCGCTGTTCCCGTGATCAGTTGCCTTCGACGGTCGGCGTGCCGCTGACCGCGGTCGAGCCCTCTTGCTTCCAACCGCTGCCGTCGTTGACCCACACCTCTTCCTTCTTCGTGCCGTCTTTGCTCGTCGTATAGACGGTGGCGCGATCGCTGGATGTCTTGCCCATGCTGTAGATCGTGCGATCACCGTTTTGCGCTTTGATCGCGTCGTTGATGTCGTGACGAACGGCAGCGACGTTAGTTGGACGCGGCCCGCTCGTCGTTGCGCAGGCCGAAGACAATGCGATGACAAAACAGATGGAGCGCATACTGTCACTGAGCCACGAGTCGTCACGACGGACTACAACAAATTTACGCTGTCACACGCGTCGCACCTGTCGCGCGACAGGGAGAGACATCCGCGTGACATGGTGCGACGGGGATCTA
>Ga0070698_100006889_pt1 | contig 12315 bp, 8 predicted proteins | sample KBSK1502metaG_FD_65477 | JGI IMG/M metagenome (GOLD analysis project Ga0070698, IMG submission 65477) | Corn, switchgrass and miscanthus rhizosphere microbial communities from Kellogg Biological Station, Michigan, USA - KBS K1-50-2 metaG | ecosystem: Host-associated > Plants > Roots >...
AGATCTGGTCGAACGGCGAGTTGATCTCCCTGCAATTGTGTTGCTGGTCTCCGGCGGACATACGTTCCTTGCGCACATGGAGAGTTTGACTGCGATTCAACTACTCGGATCGACGCGCGACGACTCAGTCGGTGAGGCTTACGACAAAGTCGCGCGGTTGCTGGGTCTCGGTTTTCCGGGTGGTCCGGCGGTCGATAAGTTAGCGAAGACAGGGAAGGCGTCGATTCCGTTTCCACGACCAATGCTCAACGAAGGCTTCGAGTTTTCATTCTCAGGATTGAAATCAGCGGTGGGTCGATTCCTGGACAAGAATCCGGGAGTGGACCATGCAGACGTCGCCGCATCCTTTGTGAGCGCCTGCATGGAAATCATGATCACGAAATGCAAGCGAGCTCTTGAAGCTTATCCAGCAGAATGCCTCGTCGTTGTCGGCGGTGTCGCCGCCAGCCCGCAACTCCGCGAGGGAACGGCCGAACTCTGTGACCGCATGGGTGTGAAACTCTGTCTGCCGCCACTAAAATGGTCGACAGACAACGCCGCCATGATCGGCCTCGCGGCCTGGGACTACCTCAACGCGGGGATCATGCCACCCCTCGCCGCAACGGCCTCCTTGCCCATCACCGATTTTTAGCCACAAAAAGGCACAAAAAGCACATAAAGGTTTTTCTTAAATCATTTTGTGCTTTTTGTGCCTTTTTGTGGCTAATCTTCTTAGTGGCTAAGGTTGCGGACGAAACCCCAGTCGCCGCTAGCATTCACCTGAATGTTCTGCACGTCCTTCTTTGCGATGACGACATTCGATTGATACCACAACGTCAACACCGGCACATCGTGGCTGACGATGTCCTGGATCTTCACGTAAAGCTCCCGACCTCTCGTGCGATCGAACGTGTTCACAGCCTCATCGAGTAGCTTATCGAGCTCCGGATTGCTGTAACGGCTGCGATTGCGCGAAGGTCGCGTCTGCGTTGGAATCTCAGAAGTCGCGAATAGATCTTTGTAGAAAATGGGATCCTGATTTCCGCCCACCCACTGACTGTAGGCAATCTGAAAATTGCCGCGCCGTAGTTCATCAAACAGCGTGTTCTGTTCCGGTGTCTGAATCTCAACCGGCATTCCGACCGCCTTCAAATCGTTCTGAATAACTCCGGCGTACTGTCGCCCGGAAACGCTCGTACCCGAGAGTTTGAAAATAATCGGCTTGTCAAAGCGCATCTTTGGTCCATCGCCATCCGGATCGGGAAACCCCGCCTCATCAAGCAACTGTTTTGCTTTTGCCGGGTTGTATGAATATGTTTGACCCGTTGAGTAGGCCCACGACTCCTCAGGCAGGATCGAATGCGCAATCTTCCCGAGGTCCAACAACAGGTTCTTGATTATGTTCTCCCGGTTGACTGCATAGGCAAGTGCCTGACGCACTTTCACGTTGTCGAGCGGTGCTGACGACGTGTTGATAGTGAGCAGGACAAGATTCGATCCCGGAAAGACTTTTACCTGCAGGTTTGGATTTTTTTCAAGTCCCTTTATTGCATCCGGCGAGAGGCTCGTCGGCATCGGCGCAATGTCAACCACTCCCGAAAGCAGATTCGACTGTAGTGAATTCATTTCTGAGATCACGCGCACTTGCACCGCTGGCAACTTTGGCGCGCCTTCCCAGTACTCAGGAAACGCCTCGACATCACATACCTGCTGTGTGTTGTCAAAGCGAACAAACTTGAATGGCCCAGTGCCGAGTGGGTGAGTCTTTTGCGACTCGTAACTGTCTTTGGGAATGATCGCTACGGGCACAAGATTCGAAAGCAACCCAACCCACGGCTTAATCAACGTCACGATAACCGTCTTCGCGTCAGGCGCTTCGACACTCTTGATGTAACTGTGTTTGTCGGCGCCGGTTCCTTCGTAAAAACTCGCTGACTTCGCGAAGTCGCTCCTGAACACGAGATCGAGCGTGTACTTCGCGTCGGCGGAGCTAAACGCTTTGCCATCGTGAAACTTGACACCGTCACGCAGTATGAACGTGTAAGTCAGACCGTCGTCCGAGCGCTTGATATCGGAAGCCAGCTCGCCAGTGTAGTCAAACTTCTCATTCTTCTTGACGAGACTGTTGAAGATGAGCGTGCGCACGCGTTCGCTCGCAGCGTCAACCGATGGCGAACCAATCGGATCGATGGTGCGAATGTTGTCGCCGAGCGCGATCACAAATCCGTTGCTGTGACGCCTGCATGCGGGCGGCGCCAGCAACACTGAAACCAGAAAAACCAGCAGGATCAGTTTGCCCTTGCTCACTTAATCGTGCCTCCGTAGGTGTAGTTGAGCTTGGAATTGAGTTTGAGTGTTTCGTCGGCCAGTGATTGTAGACGCGCCATGTTCAGGTCGCACGGCGGTTGAATGATCGTCTTTGTCTTTGCGATTCGTCCCAGCGACGCAGCGATGCGTTCCTTCGCGAGCGTGCCTTTGCTTGCCGCTTCGAGTAGACCGTGGTAACCACGCTGGATCTTCTCGGGATTGGCGCAAATGAGCATCATGTCTTCGCCGGCAAGCGTGGCGCGAACCACAGCGTCCCCAATTTCGCAGTGGCGCGCGATCGCGCCCATCTCGAGATCGTCGGTCACGACGAGGTGCTTGTAGCCGAGTTCTTCGCGCAGCAGTTTCGTCACGATGTTGTAGTTGAGCGAAGCTGGTTCGAGCAGACCGCCAGTGACTTCTTCCCTGATATCGATGTTTGGAAAACCGCCGTGACTGACCATCACGCAGCGCACGCGATCGTCTCGTCGTTGGAAGAGCTCGATGTACGGCGCGAGGTCCTGTGCAATCAAATCATCGTGAGAGAGCCGAACGACCGGCATTTCTTCGTGTGAATCGACTTCACCGGCGCCAATTCCAGGAAAATGTTTCAGGCAGCCGAGGATGCCGGTGCCTTGCAGGCCGCGCATGTAGACAGTGGAGTATCCGAGCACTTCTCCAGGCGAGCGTCCAAAAGATCTCGAGTAGAGACCATTGGACAGCAGATCGCGATCCTCGGTCATGATCGACATCACGGGTGCGAAGTTGATGTTGAAACCAAGCATGCGCAGCACTTCACCAGTGATTCTGCCAAGCGCGCGTGCCGCAGCGAGGTCGCCGTGCTGACGAATCGTGCGCGCGGACGGCATCGGAGTGAAGATGCGGCGCAGTCGATCGACGAGCCCGCCTTCCTGATCGATACCAACGAGCGGCGGTGTCGGCAGCATCTCGCGAACGCCGTCGAGCAGCGTGCGCAGTTGCTCTGGACCAGCGACGTTGCGTCCAAAAATAATGATGCCGCCGGGTTTAACTTCGTCGATTAGAGCTCGTGTTTCGGCATCAAGCTCGGTCCCGGGAAGGCCGATGAATAAGAACTGTCCGATTTGTTGTTCGAGGGGAAGCGCGAAAAGATTTTCTGGCAGCATTAGCCCGAGTTTAGCATTGCGACAAAGAAGCACAAAAGCACTTAAGAAGAAATCTGCTTATAAGTTTCTTGTGACTTTTGGTGGCTAATAGTATAAACAAACACATGCCACGCGAAATTACCGATCGGGGTCGCGTTGTTGAAGCCGTCCAGCATCTCGCTCTTACCGCTGAACTTTTCGAGGAACAAAATGGCAAACAGAAGTATGCCAGCGATCTCGAAGTCATAGTTCAGGGCCGCGATTACGCAAACGGTAAGCGCGTCGGACCATACGTCCGTTTACTCGCCTACGATGCGGGCGAAGAAATCATGCGCCAGGGTGAATGGGGTGGAAACACTTTCTATATCACCGTCGAGGGCGCACTCGATGTTTACGTTCGCGACGCCGCCGGACAGAAAAAGATAAGTCAACTCGAACCGGGCTCTTGCTTCGGCGAAATGGCTTTGCTCGCCGGTATCGAACGAAATGCGACGGTTGCTGTCCCTGCCAACCAATCGGCAGTCGTGCTGGAAGTCACTCGCCCGGCATTACGATTGCTGCGCAAGCTCCAAACCTTCGGCAACATCCTCGACGAGACTTATCGGGAGCACGGCGTCGGTCGCGTGCTTGAGGATCTCTCGCGAGTTAACGGCAAGCCGCACAGTGAGTCACTCACGAATGAACTGCGTCGCACTGCGCGTTACATGGTCTATGGCAAGAACCACGAGTTGTGCCAGGAAGGCGCGCCCGTAGATCGCCTCATATTGATCAAGAGCGGCTGGGTGCGACGTTCTCATGGCGTTCCGTTCTATGCCGCCTCGCCCGAAGTCGTACTGGGCATGGACGAATCGATCGGTGTCGATTTTATTGGTGGTGGGAACTGTCTCGGCCTTGAAGGCATTGCACAGCCGGCAGTATGGAGCTTCCGCGCCAGCATGATGCAACGATCGGAAGTGCTTGAAATATCGCTGGACCAGTTCTCGACCGATCCGGCGCTTCGCAAAGAACTGATCGACACATTTTCAAAACTCTCGGACGCCGGCAGTTCATTGCCGCTCACAATCGAAGCGCTTCCCGATCTGAACGCGCTCAAAGCTGCCGAAGAAGAGATTGCAACCGGAATCATCGACGGCACGAACGTGCTCGTCATGGACATGGATCTGTGCATCCGCTGCGGCAATTGTTCCCTCGCGTGTCACAAGGTTCATGGGCAATCGCGGCTGTTGCGTAGAGGAATACAGATTGAACGGCCAAAAGCGATCGGAAAGAAGCGTCTACAACATGCGCTCGTTCCGCAGGTTTGTATGCACTGTGCCGATCCGGAATGTTTGACTGGTTGTCCGACTGGTTCGATATTTCGCGATCCGGTAGGCCATGTCGATATCGATCCGAACACGTGTATCGGTTGTTTTGACTGCGCGACACAGTGTCCGTACGACGCGATCACGATGGTGGCGCGCACCCCGCCGCCCGTTGATTCGAGTTTAGCGGCGAAACTGCGAAAAGCTTTCACGTTCAGAAACGATCCACCAGCAGTTCCGGAGCCCACGGATGATCCCGTTGCGATCAAGTGCAATCTTTGCGAGGACACACCGTTGAATCCGCCGGGTGCGAAACGCAAGGCGTATTCGTGCGAAGAGAACTGCCCGACCGGAGCGCTCGTTCGTGTCGATCCGATCGAGTACTTCAGCGAGATTGGGCCCGCGCAGGGATTTGTCTTCCGCGATCAAACTCACGCAGTCGGTCGCAACATTCACAAGAGCGATCCAATTGCGCGCGCATGGCACACCGGCGGGATCGCGTTGACAATACTCGCGTCCATCGCGCTCATTTGGGGGCTGTCGAAATACGGGTTTGACACCGTGATTAGCGGCAGTTGGCTCACGATGCGCTGGCTCACGGGAATCGTTGGGCTTGTCGGCGTAGTCGTTGTGATGACGTATCCGTTTCGAAAGAAGGTTTATCGACGGCGTGCCGGCGCCTTGCGTTACTGGATGCTGGCCCATGCGTATGTCGGAGCGATCGCGGGTGTGGTGCTGCTATTTCACTCGGGCTCGCACACAGGAGGATTGCTGACCAGTTTGCTGTACGTGGCGTTTGATCTGACGATCCTTTCCGGCATCGTCGGCGTGATCGCATACGTCGTGGCGCCGAGAATCATGACTCGCATCGAAGGCGAGCCGCTGCTGGTTGAAGATCTCGAAGGACGGCGGAAAGAATTACGAAGCGACGTGCACGCGATTTACGAAAAAAGCGATGGCTGGTTAAAGGAAGAGCTCCGCGATCGAGTTTATCCGCGGTTCCTGTCGTGGGGGTTTCTCTGGCGTCAGATTTCGCGTCGTGAGGAGCTGAAGGCGCTGTTGGCCCAGGCGCGGCAGGAGTTCAAAGATCGGACTACGCGATTGACTACCGACGAGGAGCGCGACCTTTTGATTGCGGCGGTTGAGACGTCGGTCACGTTGCGCCGGGTTGATGCGTTGCTGGCACTGCACTGGCTACTCAAATTCTGGATTCCGATGCACATCGCCGCGACTGCGATCATGCTCGGACTGATGGTGGTCCATATTATTCAAGTGATTTTCTTCAACGTCAGATAGATGAACCGGTATCTCATCATACGTGACGATCTGCCGCTGGATCCGGTGACGATCATCAGCGAGGGCCTACTGATCGGCCGTCTGCCACAGTGTGAGGTGCTGCTGAACCACCCGTCCGTGTCGCGCGTGCAGGCGGGTATCAAGCAGTTTGAAGACAATTACTATCTCTTCGCGCTACGTCCAAAGAATCCAGTCATCCTCAATGGCAAGCCGGTTGAGGAAAACGAAGCGCTCGCTGCCGGCGACGTTGTTGAAGTTGGACCATTCCATCTTCAGGTCGACTCCATCGACGATGCGCTCGTGATTCGTGTCGAGCTGCGGATTGGCATGAAGCCGTCCGAGATCGACGTCAGCGATCCTGGTTTGAGCACCGACAATCTGATCGAACCTGACACGAAAGGGAAGAAGTCGCGCGCGGCGCCTTTAGCCGGCACAAAAGCACTCGATATCTTTTGGGACAAGCGAATGCGTGACGTGGCCAAGATGGCGCGCCCGTCGCCGCTCTTTCCGAAGGGTGGCCGCCGCGCCGGCAAGGCTCAGTACAACTGGTTACCGACGAGTGATCTGATGTCGCGTTGGCCCGTGGCGGTTTTTACCTGGGCGGTGTTGATTGTCGGCGTCGTTTCAGTCGCTGCTGCTTACCGGTACACGAGCGCATTTGCACCCGCACCGATCGCGACGGCGCATACCGTCACACAGCTCAGCATCGTCCCGGCGATTGCCACAGCGCCGAACTCAGGCTCGTGCACAAACTGCCATTCAATGACTGGCCGCATGGAGCAACGGTGTGCCGCGTGTCACACGACTGATGCGTTCAAGCCGACAATGATCAAGCCACACGGGGCTGCGGGAATCGGTTGTATCGATTGCCATGCGGAGCACCAGGGCGCGACGTTCAGCGCGACGAAGGGCGCCCTCGATTCGTGCACCCAGTGCCACAACGATAACAATCACAAAGTCTACAATGGTCGCAAGGTTGGGACGCCGCACGGCGGGACGTTTGGCTATCCGGTAGTGAATGATGTGTGGAGTCCGAAGTCGATTAATGACGAGGAATGGGATTTACGCCAGCTTGGAACCTCGCGCCAGCCGACCGACACGGACGACAAATGGCGCAGCAACCAGTTTCATGCCTTGCACGATCAACGTGTGCGCATTGCGCCGGGGATGAAAGGAAACTCCGAAGGAAAACTCTCCTGCTCGAGTTGCCACAATTCCTTCGATCCACCCGATCGACTCACGCCGCGAACAACCTGCGCCAACTGCCACATGACCGATGGCAAACCCAACTGCACCTCATGCCACGTCCAGCACCTCATCGACCCACGCCGCTGGAATGCCTCAATGCTTTAGCCACAAAAAGGCACAAAAAGCACAAAATGATCTAATGAGTGAACGCGCAGGAATTCTCTCAGGAAGGAATTGAGCGCGCCTACTTCAAGAAATGTTTTGTGCTTTTTGTGCCTTTTTGTGGCTACTTCTTGTTTGTGCTTTGTGTGGCTAGCCTGCGGGTTTGTGGCACGGGATGCAGTCGTTTGATCCCGGCACTTTGCCTTTCAATGCGGGTCTCGCGGCGATCGCCTTATCGTGGCAGACGTTGCAGTTCAGGTGATAGGCGACTTCGTTGGTTAGTTTTGTGGGTGTGGGCTTGTCGGGATATTGGACCGCGGGCATCGGTGCGCTGTCGTCGCCGGCCTGTAAGTGGCACGCGCGACAACTCTTTACCGGCTTCGCATCCGCGGCTGCCAGCGCTTCCGCCGTCAACACCACAGTACGCTCAGAGGTCTTGAGTGGCGCTTTTAAGTTCGCCGCCGGCTGGTCCGTGTGATGACACTCAACACACGTCAGCACGCTCTGGCCGTCAACACTGTATTTCTTAGTTGTGTGGTTCTCATGATTGAAAGCTACTTCACCATACTTGTCTGATTGGCTGTCTTTGGAGAGCACTGCTTCCTTAGGTTGAGTCTTGCTCGCTTTTTCCTGTGCGGCTTCCTGTGCGACAAGGCCGAGGGAGACAAGCGTCAGCAGCAGAATGGCTAGTATTTTCATGCGGGAAATCTTGCCACAAAAAAACATAAAGGCAAAGAAAGTTTACATCGGCATACGAAAAGTTGGACCGGAGTGGCAACGCTTGCAGTCTTTGAAGGCGAGATCGCCGCCGAAAGATCGCCGGCCGTTGTGACAGGTGAGACACGTCGTGCTGCGGGCGGTGACAAAGTGCTCGGACGCCGCGGGCGAGCTTACCTGACGTGTTTGCGGCGCGCCGGCGGTCAGGCGGTGGCAATCGTTGCAGGCGAGTTTCTTTCGTGCGTCGTGGTCCGCATGACTGAAAGCGTAACGATATGAACGCGCGTTTGTCGGCGTTGGTCTATATGACTTTTGATCGTGACAGACGCCGCAAGATGCGATCTCACGTCCTGCCGCAGACTTGCTTGACGGTGTGTGGCACGTATAGCAGCCGTTGTGCGCTATGAGATTAGCAGGGATCGATAATCCGACGCCGCGATTGATCGGCGAGTTGTGACAACCCGCGCATCCTCTCTGCGGTCGCGCGGCGCCGGTGTTGTGCTGCGCGTGATCGAATTTGACGTTGAATGGTTCGTTGAAGCTGGTGGGGAAGTTTTTCAGCGGCGGATTGTTGCCGCTGACGTTCGTGTGGCAGATAGTGCACATCGGAATCTGCGGCGTGGTGAACTGACTGCGGTGACAATCGGTGCACGCTTTGTGACCCGGAAAGCGTGGTGTTGCGGAGTTGTCAGTACGCTCGTGACACGAGTTACAGGCAAGGGAAGTGTGCTTTTGACTCGAGTGAAGGAATTTAGAATAGTCGCGTTGTGAGTCCTGTGCTGAAACAGCCTGGAACAGAAGAATTACTCCCGCAACGGCGCAAAGGCGCAACGTAAGAAATAACGTCGCGCGCTTTCCGTTGCGCCGTTGCGTCGTTGCGGGAGTAATCTTCTTACTCACCTGATATCCTTCCGTTTGAGTGGCGGCCGCTCCGCGATCAGGTAATGACTGGCCGGTGGATCGAGGTTGCCGACATTCGGCGCGTGGCAATAAACACACGTGAAGTTCCGGTTTTTATCGATCGCGACAAGCTCCGTATTCAGGTCCTGTCGTAATCCATCTTTGTTGTGACACTCAGTGCATGCCGTGATCGGTACGTCGGGCTTCAACCCGCGCAGTGAAGCGGCTTTGGTGATGTTGATGTGACAGGTGGTGCACTCGGCAATGTGTTGTTTCTTCTCACCGCCGCCTTCGTGCAGATACTTGATCGAGATTCTCGTTGGCTTTGTGGCCGGGACATACGGCGTCGCGAGCTTGTGGCAGCCGTTACAGTTGGTGGCGACGGGCTGTTGCGCTTTCCAATGACAGTTGAAACACGACGAATGATTTGTTGGGACAGCTTTGAACGTCGTGGTGCGGGTCGCGTGACAGATGGTGCAGTTGTTATAGCTTTGCTGCGCGTGTGAGAACCGCAACATGGCGATCACGTCCTGGTGCCGGTCGTGTGGAAACTCGATCATGAATTGCAGCTTCGAGGCTGGATTCCGGAAAGCATAGCGCGCCTCATCACGCGGCGATGTCTTCGAATGACAAACCGAGCAGATCGGCGGTCGGGCGCCCTTGAAAAACTGTGGGCGATGACAACTCACACACGCATCGTGATCCGGGTAATCCTTGATGTCGGGAAAAACCATCTTGTGACACGTATTGCATGTCGCCTGATGCTTCGGGGTTTCGTGAGAGAATTTCGAATAATCAGCCGCGGATGAACGCGGATGAACGCAGATCAGAATGAGAAATGTAACTGCTGCAAATGTCTTAATCCGTGTCATCCGCGTTAATCCGTGGCACAAACTGGTTTTGGCTTCTCGATCCCAACGCATTTCACGTTCTTGTCTTTCCGATTCGACACCAGGTACGGTTTCTCGGTGGCAAGATCGCCGGGTTTGACCTGCACTTCACAATTCCACGTCACAAAATTCTGGCCCAGTTCCGTTGGGATCAGATTCGTTAAGACATAAGTTCCTGGTCCGAGGTCGGTAAAGTACGCAGTACCGTTACGATCGGTCATCACCGAGTGCACTTCAGGACTGGCCTGCTTGAGCAGTGCTGCGAGACTCGTCTGCCGAGATCGATAAAAACCGTCGCGCACGTCAGCAGCGAGGTTCGTCGTCAGCCACTGCCGCGCCGTCTCATCGTTACCAAACTCTTTCTGACTGGTCGCGAAAGCTGTGGCAAACTCCGGCACCGCCTTTGGTCCAACGACGAAATCCTGCTCGACGCCGCGACAGTAAACCGACTCGCAATCACCGTCTCTCAACCACGCGATCAACGCCGCACTCGCACCGATCTTCTGGTAGTAACAATCGCGGCTGGTTGACGCCTGGCGCGCGATCGCGTCGATCAGAGCGCGATTCTGTTCGATCGTCCCGGGAATCAGAAAGAAACGCTTGCGCGAGAGACCACGCAGCGGCGCCGCGTCGTCAGCCTTTACGCGCACGCGCAGTCGCAGCACACCTGTCTGTCTGGCCGCCGGCTGCTGGCTTTGGGCCAACACAACCGTCACCATTAACAGGAGCGCGAAGAACACGAGTTTCGGAGCGCGCATTGTTTACAGATTTGGACTACGCGGAAACTTCACAAACGGCAGACGCACGCCGCGCACAAAGACTTGATCGGAACGGATTGCTGCCGGCGGTGAAAAACCATTGGCCCCGGCAGCGGCAATCAGATCGTCCTGGTCCACGCCATCGCCACTAATGCCGATTGCGCCAACCAGCACACCATTCTTATACAAAGGTACGCTGCCAGGGAAGATCTGAATTCCATTTGGCAGCGCAGGAATTGAAGTACAGAGAACTGCTGGACCAACAACGGACGCTAGAAAGTTTGTCTTGACGAGATCGAGTTGGAGTCCGACGTTGAAAGGACTCCAGTCTGCCAGCGGCGTACTGAATGGACCGGCGGCAGTGTCGTTGATACCGTCCGGAAAAAACGGACGATGAAGGAAACCGATCGCGCGGTCGCTAAAAGCAACTGTGTCGTCCAATCTTAAGCCATCAGCCAGAGCCCGATCGACGTAAGCTCCAAAGCCTGCGGTTCGTAAAGCTGTCGCTGCATTTGCCCCCGAGAAGAACGCCGCCGTTCGCGCTTTTTGGACCGCAACATCAAAACCAAAGACAGGCGCATCTTGTTGCCTGAAAACTCCGAGGACAACTCCAGCAGTGTCGACGACAGCAATCGTGACGCGCGCATTGCTGCCGAGTGGTTGTCTGATCGCCGCACGCGTGATGTTTGCCTGTTGTGCCGCGTGCGTGATGATTGTTCCCACCTCACTGGCTGTGAGCGCGTTACTGCTTGGCGCCGTCCCAGCAATAAACGGAAAGAAGCGCGGACTCACTTCGCCTCCGATGCCCCCGACAGTTTGCGGCACAAACTCCGAAGCCGGCGGCACTCCGCCTGGTCCAAATCCAAAGGTTGCACCAACGATGCTTCCCGAACTACCAGGCGCCGGAGGAGTTCCAACATTTGAGAATGGCAAACGAATACCGTCCACGAGAATGTTGTCGCCACGGATCAGTGCGGGCGCTTCGAAGCCCCGTATCCCTGAGGCGGCAATGATCTCCTCGAACGGCTGATCATCGTCAGCAGGATTGCGATCGACTGTGTAACTGCCATCGCCTTCGACACCGATGGCGCCGGCAGCCAAACCGTTCTTGTAGATCGGGAGGCCGCCAGGATCGGCTGAGAGACCGAGTCGCGCGGAAGGCTTCTTGATGTCACTGCAAGGCAGTGAAGAGAACTGAACGCCGTAGAGTGGACCGCCAGCGCGGAAACTGATGCCGGGCGGAAAATGCTCCTGAATGATGAAGCCGGCGGTTCGGGTAGTGAAGGCGTTGCCCGTGGTGCTGAAGAATGCGGCGGTTGCTGCCTTCGCGGTAGCTGCTTCTGCGGGCGGAACGGCGATTCCTTCGAGACCCTGACCGAGACGACCGACACTGCGAATCACCGAAGGCGCCGGCGTACCCGGCATCGGCAGGAAGCCGAGTATATTGCCTTCGCGATCGGTAACGACGATGTTCGACGGCTTGCCGAGCGCAGTTGCTGCCGAAGAAGCTTGTTGCAGGATTGTCTGTACGTCAGTTTGAGTGAGGTTTGTTGCCGTGAGATTGGCGGGAGGACCGGGCGTGATCGATCCCGGTGTTGGGACCGCGTTGAAATCGTCAGGTGGACCATCGCCGACGTGACCGATGCCCACGCGCACGCGATTGCTCTCCATTCCGCGATATTTGATCCGCACGAGC
>Ga0070698_100006890_pt1 | contig 12314 bp, 12 predicted proteins | sample KBSK1502metaG_FD_65477 | JGI IMG/M metagenome (GOLD analysis project Ga0070698, IMG submission 65477) | Corn, switchgrass and miscanthus rhizosphere microbial communities from Kellogg Biological Station, Michigan, USA - KBS K1-50-2 metaG | ecosystem: Host-associated > Plants > Roots >...
CGTGCGAACTTCGAAAACGCACGCCTAACGCACGGTTTTAGGGGGTTTCCGATGACCAGTTAATAGATGTGGGGACTCCACAGAGAAACCGGCTCCAGGTCGCGTTCACGGCGGCACAGCGGTCAGCCATTCTTGAGCGTGCCGAGGGGAGCGGGCAGTCGCTCAGTGCGACAGTCCGCCGGCTGGTCGCCGCAGCGCTGACGTTCGACTCCGAACCAGGTCCGAGACCGGACTCGCCTGCCAATCTCGCTGCCCTCATCGCGGCCGAGCACGCGGTACTCATGGTGGCGTCGGTCCTGCCTGAGGGCGAGCGGCGGATGCGCGAGCTAGGACCGCAGGCGGCTCGAGCAGCCGAGGAGCGGCTCGCTCTGTTCCGGGATGGGGAAGGGGAGGCCACGCAGTGAGGGAGCGCGTGATCCTCGCGGTCAGATACACGCCGGCTGGATCGACAGGTCAGGTCCGCAAGGCGGTGGGCGGATTCCTGCGCTATGTCCAGCACCGCGACGTCCACCCGACCCAACCCGAAAGCCAGCCCAAGCCGGAGGTCTCCGGGCTCCTCAAATACGTCGCCTACCGCGACCGCGCCAGCCGGCGGGCGGAGCTCTTCGGACCAGGCGGCGCACTGGGGAGCGTGGACCGGAAAGCGTTCGCGGCTTTTGTGGCGGGCGCGATCGACGGCTCGCGACCACAGACCTTCCGCGGCCGCGATGGGAATGTGCATGACCGCCGCCGGGCCGTCTACCGGATGGTCATCTCTCCGGAGCGCGCACGCGGACTCGATCTCCGCCGACTGACGGTCGCCAGCGTCGCGGCTTTGGAACGCGAGCTGGGGAGTGGGGCACTTCGTTGGATTGCGGCCATCCATCGCAACACCGCCCACCACCACGTGCACCTGGTGTTGGCGGGGATGCGCGAAGACAGCGATGGCGGGTTTGTGCGAGTCGATCTCACAAAACCACGGCTCGCTGCCATGAAAGCAGCACTGAGCCTGGAGATCGAGCGCCAGCGCGCGGATAGGAAGCCATTGCCGGTGCGGATCCAGCTCATGGCGCCGACGATTAAGGCCGATCGGGACACGACATCGTCGAATCGGCCCGCCGTCGTTCACGCGGCATCAATCGTCAAGATTCCGGTCGGCTTGCCGCTATCGAAGGGCGGCGGGCGCAGTTTCCAGGCAACACACGTTGGCTCGGTGGTTGCCCTCCGCGCCGTCGCTCGGCGCTACCAGCGCCAGATGGAGCGCGAGCTGGAGGAAGGCAGTCGCAAGAACCATTGGGAGCGGGCGGCGTGACGCCGCTGCTGATGCGCGCCCTAACCCTGACCAGTAGCGGGCTCATCTCATTGGGACAGTCGTGCCTACCTTCGTGGCTCATTGGTTCTGGTTCGGCGCACAGCCACGGGAGCAGCCGGTGGGCGCGGTCCAGTGATCGGCGGTGGTTTGGACGATCAGCCCGAGCCGAACGCCTCGCCGGCGACGGGATCGTGCTCGGCTTCGTCGGCGATCGGGTTCTGCAGTCGCCTGCCGAGGACAACGTCCTCCTGCTCGGGGTGCAGCGCTCGGGCAAGACCTCAAGTGTCGTCGTGCCAACGCTGCTGGCCTGGGGTGGTGCCGCCATCGCAACTTCGACCAAAGAGGAGCTACTCAATCTCACATTGGACCAGCGGCGGCAGTGCGGTCCCGTCTGGGTGTTTGCTCCACTCGACGAGGACCAGTCGTGGCTGGAGCGCAGCGGTCTCAGCGGCTCGACCTGGAATCCGCTCGACGCCGCCTCGTCGTCAGGTGCGGCCGCTGAGCTCGCGGACCATTTCACCGCCGTGGGCAAACGCGGTCATAACGCGCATTGGTACCTCGCTGCTTCCAGCCTCATTAGCGGGCTCGTAACTTGCGAGCGCGAGCGTGGTGGCGACATGCGCTCGGTGCTGGCGCGCCTCAACCGCACCGCTCCCTCCGAGTACGTGGGCCTGGCGCGAACCGTGAAGGACAGCACCGCCGCCGAGCTGTTGCTGGCCTACGCGCTGACGCCCGAGCGAGAAGCCGGCTCCATCGCATCGACGGCGCGGTCATCTCTCTCGTTATGGACGGACGAGCGGGTAGCTGCTGCCACGCGCTCGGGCGCCAATGACGTCGACCTCGACCGATTGCTCGCCGAGGCCGGGACCTTGTATCTGGTCGCGCCGGCGGAAGATGCGGAACGCTGCCGGCCGCTGTTCTCCACATTGCTCATGTCGCTGCTGCGGCGGGCGACGTCGAAGGCGCGCATGCAGGGCGGCGTGCTGAGTCCGCGATTGCTCGTCGGCCTCGACGAAGCGGCTAACTTCGCCCGCGTCCCGCGACTCGCTGGCTACGCATCGAGTGGCCCTGGCCAAGGGATCCAGCTCCTTCTCTGCTACCACGATCTCGCCCAGATCGAAGCCGGCTACGGCGTCGAGGAGGCGCGCACGATCTGGAACAACTGCCGAGCTCGACTGCTGCTCCCGGGGCAGGGCGACATCAAGACCCTCGAGGTCTTCTCGCGTGCAATCGGTGACGAGACGCGCCTCTACCGCTCCCGTCAATCCGACGCCCGGTTGTCGAGCTCGATCGAGCAGCGCGTCGGCAAACCCCTGGCGTCGGTGGATGAGCTCCGTCGGATGACGTCCGCGGTGCTGGTTTACGCCAACGCCCCACCTGCGCGCCTCGAGCTCCGCCGCTGGGACCAGGTTCCGGCCTGGAGGCGGCTCGTTGGTCCCCATCCCATGCAACCGGTAGGCGCCGGCACCGCCGGCAAAGGAGGCGCTTAGTGACGCGCATCTTCCTCGACATCTCGGTGACCCCGGACTTCAACGGACTCCCGCCGAACGTCTATCACGGCTTGGTCCACCTCACCAACAACGCCGCCGCGGTGCTTACGCTCGTTGCCGGTCTGGGCCTGACCGTTTCTCTGATCGGCCTCGTGCTGGCTTCGTTCACTGCCAATCGCGAGCTGGGTGAGAGGGCCAAGGGCGGAATCGCCGTCTCGGTCTTCTCAGTGGCGCTTCTCTACATCGGAGTGGCGGCGGCCAACTACGCCGGCCATCTCTTCAAGTAATGGGCGACTACAACTCTGAAGCAGCCCAGATCGTCAACGCCCTCGCAATTGCGATCGCCAATTGGTCGACCGCGATGGCAGTGGACAGCATCCGCTGGCTGCTGTCCACGCTCGGCCACGCAACGGAGCCCGACCTCGCTGCGATCGTGCCCGTCTACGATCGCATGCTCGCGATTGCGCTCTTGCTCGTGGGCGCGATCATTGCTCTGGCGCTAGTCGAGCGAATCGCCTGGAGCTCGCAGGGCACGGGCCTCGCCATCATCCCCCGAGTTGTCGCGGCAACCTTCTTCGCCTACGCCGGCCTCGGCACGGTGAAGTACGTCGCCGGCTACGCATCCCTACTCGCCACTGTCTGGTCGCCGGACTTCACCAAGCTCAGCAATGTCCTGATTCACAGCGTCGCCGTCAGCGATGCGGTCGCGCAATCCGGCGGCAGCGGTCCTCATGTCAGCACGTTCGGACTGATCGTGACCGCGGTCACGGTCAGCCTGCTGGCCGTGATGGTGCACTTGGAGCTGGTCATCCGCTCGGCTCTGATCCTCACCGTGACCGCCTTTGTGCCTCTGGTCTGCGTGCTTTCGATCTGGCCACGGCTTGCAGGAGCAGCGACCCAACTGGCCTCTTTCATGATCGGCCTGCTCCTTTCCAAGTTCGTGGTCGCCACCGCTGTCTTTGTCGGCTTTCGCCTTGTGGTGGTTGCGCTTACCGCTCCGACCGACACGGATACGACCGAGAACTGGATGGCCTCCGGGGTAGCTGTACTCCTAATCGCGGCGCTCTCGCCGCTCGTCCTGTTCCAAGCGGTTCGTATCGGTCACGCATCAGCCGGACAAGTCGCACGCGGATGGGTCGGTGGCATCGTCGCTTTCGCTCCTCCGACCCGCCTCCTCAACAAGGCCCAGGGGCTAGGCGGCTCTGTCTTGCGGAACCTGCAGCGCTCAGCCGAAGCATTCAAAGCCTCAAGAAGCCGCGCCTCATGAGTGGCTCTTCTCCTAACCAGCGTGAGAGTTTGGAAGTCCTGCAGCGGCCTGGAGGGGGAGTGGGGGAACCGGGGCCGTCCGGTTCCCCCACCTTGAGCGGCAGGGCGAGGCTCGAAGTCGTCACGACATTGCACCAGCTCATCGAAACCCTGTCGGAACAGCCTGACCGCAGCCCAGCGACCAACGCATCGCCGCCGCGAGACTTGCCGCTACTGCTCGACGCAGCTGAGGCGGCGAAGCTGTTGTCGCTTAGCCGAGCGAAGGTTTTCGACTTGGCAAATAACGGTGAGATTCCGTCGATCAGGATCGGACGTTCAATGCGGATTCCTCGTGACCGGCTGGTTGCCTGGATCGACCAGAGCGCGAACGAAGCCTCGTATACAACCCACCACCGACTCCCCAACTGGGCACGAGTCGATCGGAGCATGGAGCTCTGAGTCGACGACGCTACGGCGTCGGCAGCGTCTACCGACGGAAGTCGGATGGGCTCTGGTGCGCAGCGATCTCAACCGGGACGCGCCAGAGAAAGCTATATGGCAAGACCGCCGCCGAGGTCAGGGGCAAACTTGCCGCGGTCCGCGCGGAACTGGACAAGGGTCGGCTTGCACGTGGTCCATCGGTGGCGGTCGCCGAATTCCTTCGCATGTGGCTTGAAACCTCAGTGAAACCGCGAGTCCGGCCGTTGACCTATGCCGGCTACAAGGTCAATGTCGAAAAGCACTTAGTTCCGACCATCGGGAAGATCCGACTCGATGAGCTCACGCCCCTACACGTCCAGGAGATGATGAACAATCGCCTCAGATCCGGCCTGTCAACCAAGTCCGTCGCCTACGTACACCAAGTTCTCCGGACGGCGTTGGGGCTGGCAGTTCGATGGGACATGGTCTCGCGCAATGTTGCCCGGCTTGTCGATCGACCACGGATCCAGCGGAAACCGGTTAATCCCTTGACTCCAGAAGAGGCGAGGCGCTTCCTTGCCGCGATCCGAGGCCATCGCCTGGAAGCGCTCTTCTCAGTAGCACTGGCACTCGGTCTGCGCCAAGGCGAGGCCCTTGGGCTTCGATGGGAGGACATCGACTTCGGCGGCGGTACGCTTCGCGTTGCTCATCAGCTGCAGAGGATCGAGGGCAAGCTCACGCTGGTCCCGCCGAAGACTAATAAGAGCCGGCGCACGCTAGTCATGCCTACGATGATCGTCGACCGGCTGCGCGAGCACGAGAAGCGGCAAATGGCCGAACGCCTCTGGTCAGGATCAAGGTGGAGTAACACGGGTCTTGTCTTTACGAACCGGAACGGCGATCCGACTCAAGCAAGGCACGTCATCGAGCAGTTCCACGAGGCACTTCGGCACGCAGGTCTTCGGCGCGTTCGTTTTCACGACCTGCGGCACTCATGCGCGACGCTGCTGCTCGTGCAAGGAGTATCGCCACGTGTGGTGATGGAGGTTCTCGGTCATTCAGAAATCGCCTTGACGATGAACGCGTATAGCCATGTGGTGCCCGAACTTCAGCAGGAAGCTGCTCGGAGCATGCAAGCGATACTCGAGCGCTAGCCGATTACCTGGACTCAGCCTTTCGCCGGAAGCGGGCGATCTCTAAGACCTTCATCTCGAAGGTCATCGTCAAGCGCTCGGGACGGTCGTGACTTCAATCCCGACCCAATCACGATCGCCTGGAAGGTCTGAACTAGACCGTCGCCGTGGTGTTGCGCCACGGCCGTTTGATGACCTTACCGGCGTTTGCCTCTGCCAGACCCGCCAAGTAGTCGAGTAACCCGAATACTAAGATTGGTTCGCCGATTAGGAACGGGACCTCGCCAGTCGGCAGCTCCCAATTAGCGCGCCAAGCGACGGTGTTGTGCGGAGGATAGCTGTCGATCTCCTCAAGGATAAACGGGACGTGGATCAGCTCATCAACGCGAGCGGCCAAACGCCCCAGGTCACCGATCGGAAGCGGCCGAGAGTCTGGCCGGATCGGAGGGTACGTCGCCTGTTCGTCCGGCTCGCCCCAACGACCTTCGAACAGTCGCCTCACGTTCTGCATGGTGCTGTCGATGCTACGCGGCCATCGTCGTCAGGTGTAGTCTCTCCGCCCACTACCCGAATGAATACATGGGGCATTACAGATGCTCGCTGTCGTAAGCACCGACTGAACACAGAGTAAGAAGGGAAACGCGGTTGGGCCCTGCGCTCAGTTACCGACGGCGGCGAAGCTCCTGCTTAGCCGACGTGTAAAAGAAGGCTTCCAACGCCAGTAGTCCCGCAACGGCCAGTCCTTCGCTCAGCTTGGCTGGTCGTGGCTCGCTCGCCTTGATCATGTCGATAGCGAACTGATGAGACGCTTCAAGCAGCTCACACCGTGCCGATCTGGGCGGTTGAGGCGGAACAATGCGAATGGTCACGCGAAGAGGATAGGGCAATGGCTATCCGCTGTCAGGGCGAGGCTTTCTAGGGGGTCTTGGGGGGCGCCATGTAGAGCATGACGCTCCGTGAGCGTGATTGAGTTGGATTGCTTCAAGGTCCATGATGAGCCCCGGCCGCATCTCATCGAATCGAGCCGTGATCTCGCGCACACGAACTGACTCAGGCCAGCGTCGCGCGTCCATAGCGGGGTTTCTTCACCAGGCCCGCCAGCTGCCTCGCAGTCAGGAAGGGAACCCGCGTTCGCCTCACGAACGCAGCTGGCTCTTGCCAGCGGGTAACCATTAGCGGTTTGACTTTCCAGGTGCCAGTCGCCTTGAGACCCAGACTCGCCACCACAGCTAGCGGATCCCTCGAAATGTCCGCGGCCTTCTCAAGAAGTCGATCCACGTAACCCCTAGATCCGTGAAAAGCCTCGACGCGCTTGGCAATTTGGTGTGGCGAGAAGGCCGGTGAGATGTCTTTCACCTCGATCACATACAGGATCTTCCGCAAAGAGTCTGCGGCCAAGACATCGATCTCGCCCGACAACTTGGTGAGGCCAATGACTGCTGGTTTGCGGTTGTCGACGCGGGCTCGATAGACGAGCCCGCACCCACCAATTACCTGTGCAACTTCGGCCTCGAGTTCTCTGTTAAGAAGGCCGCGATAACCATGAAGAGCCTTCGCGAGGCGCCGATCCATGTTCTCCTCAGGCCAAGGCAGGCGACCATCGCGGTAATAGCTCAAGTAGATGTCGAGGGAATGACCAATCTCTCGGGGCATAAGCAATACACGGTCATCGTCAATGGCAATCAGCGGCCGAATCTGAAGGCGCTGACTCCGGCCCTCCAACTTCCAGTGCTCCATCTGGTTTTGGGACCGTTCCTCATCCCGCAGCGAGGCTGGTCTAAGCGTGAGAGCGTCGATCGCCGCTCGCAATTCGGCCTTGGGTATGGGGAAGTACTCTTCAACGAAGCTAATCATTGCATCGACGGTCGTCACCGCGAAAGGCATCTCATCGGTTACAGGCCAAGCTCGCAGCTCGCCCAGCACCGAGAAGAGTGACGTTATCCCAAAGCTGTGTGCCAATCGCAGAGCTCGATCGATGGACTGATATTCGAGAGGAACCGGTGGCATCTCGGTTAGGCGCCCGCCCTGAGCGGTGGCTTCGTCTTCGCCCGGAGTTGTAACTGCCTCCATAGCGGTCGATCCCTGCCAACCCACGAGGTCGACGCTAGGTCTTCCACGTAGCCGCCGAACGTACTCAAATTCCGGTGTGATGATTGCCTCAGTCGACGTCACACCGGCATGGCTTTGATCGCTGCTAATGGCCGACTCCAGAGCAAGCCCACCCACCGCAAGGAGCCAGCCAACATCGATCTCGTCGGGCAGAATGCTTCCAGTCGGCGGGTGAGCCAGAGCTCTTTCTATTAAAAGGGCCAAAATCCTTCCCTGCCGAGCAGCATCTTGAGATGCATCTCGAATGGCCTGGGCGCGAATCTCCGGTTCGGGCATAAGGTGCGAGCCAGGATGAGCTCGGGCTCGACGCTCCCGAAATGCGGCGTTCCGCTCAATGGCGTCTGCAAATGCATACAAGAGACCATCGGTCGAGAATCGTGCCATCTCAGTTCCTAGCCATTTGACCAGCAATGGATAGATCGTCTGAGATTCGAAGCTGGCATGCGAAGCCGGGCCGATTCGTTGGGGCGTAAGTCCGGCCGCCTTGATAACGCCGGCCATCTGCGTTCGTGCACGCGCTTCCAAACCCAATGGGATGTAGACCGGGTCATCCAGGTTGTTGGCCGCGTAGCGGAGAACTGTTTGCGCATAAACGACCGACGGAGGCGCCGACATCCAATTGGCGCGAATTGCATCGACCGCATCAGGTTCCTCGGTTCCCACCAACTGTCGGAGGCCTTCGCAGAATGCGCCACCCAGGACCGCTTGGATGTCAGCCCGCTCAGCCATTGCTCGCATCTGAAAGTCAGGGTCGATCTCAATCGTGAGCCGTCCAGGCCCTGAGCCCGACACGTCGGCTTGTGCGATTGCTTCGACTGGACGGCCGCGACGAACAAGGTGAACCTCAAGATGAGTGCGACCCATCCGAACAATCAGCCGGCTGAGATCAGCTGAATCCTCTGTTCGAATCTGAATGGACTGAGCAAGGGCCAATACGGACTCAAGGCCCGTGGAGCCAGTCTCAGGATCCGTGAGTCGAACTGCTAACGCCGGTTCCTGAGTACGGATCAGCCACGCTTGGTATGGAAACTTGTGGACTAGCAGAACTCCATGCTCGTCTGGCTGAACGTGGTCCCAGTCTTCTAGAGCGGGGAGGCCCAACTCCGCCAGCAGGCGTTCTAGAGGTTCAGTTGCAGAGCGCAGCGCCCAATGTTCGTTGCCCGAACCGGGAGCAACGAAAACACCACTGATCGGTCTCGCGCCGGTGTAGAGCCCAGGCACTAATCGCCAGCCACTCCACACATCAAGAATTCCCCAACCGCCGATGTCGGGAGCACCGTCACGCACGGTCAGTCGCTGCAGAAAAGGAAACATCTCGTAGCGCGCGCGTTCGTCGGCGACAAGCATGACTTCGAGCTCCGCCATCTGGATCACGGCCACGTCACGATCTCGGTTTAGCGGCCGATAGGGTCCGCCGTGGACTAGCAGGGGGACTATTTCACTATCCCGACTCAATTCGATCCGACCAATCGGTGTACGCAACGAACTTCCTGGTTTTACTTTCTTGAGGCTTGCAAGACTGCGTTCTACACCGCGGGCTGTTGTCTTTGGATCAAGACCAGTACTTAGGTCCACGACAATGAGGTGTCGTGTTCCAGCTCTAATCAAAGCTGTCATCTCGCGCTTTCCGGAGCGAACTGGACCAATTCCTCCTCGGCCGACGCGGCTCAAAAGACGAACAGTGGCTTGCTCTGCTGCAACCCGAAACTCTGATTCGAGCGCACGATTAGCCGCCCCAGCGACGGGAATCAGCGCCGCAACGCACGACGTGAGCGCATCCATTAGGGAGCCGGTCGGCACATCAGCGCTGCCATCCGCGAAGTTGACGGTCAACCAAGGTCCTAGAGCCGGCGTGTCGATTCCGAGTGCTACAAAAAAGGCCTCGGGACTCGCAGTCGCCCATTCGAGTGCTCGCTTTGCACGCAGAGGATTGCTCGATAGTTGGACCGTGTCTGCCAGTCTCGGGGCGCTCGCGTAGGCTGCCACCTCTGAAGGTGATATTTCTGGGCGCGCTGTTCTCCAGTCCTTGGGCGGAGGGTGCCAAATCTGTGCCATTGTCGCCACGCAGTGATCCATCTGTAAGAGCACAAGCTCAACCATGTCGCGGATGCCGAACCCGACCTCCCGCACCAAGGTGGGATCGACGATATCTGCGAAGAACAGAGCACTACGAACGTCGGACACTGGGTATTCCGAGTGGCCCGGATGAACTAGCAGGAGCCGATTGCCGATACGGGCACCGACTTTGAAACGGGGGTCGAGAGGAACGAAATCCTCGTAGGTTGCAAGTTCCGGAACGGCTCCGTGAGCAGCATTTACCAGTCGGCTTAATGATCTGGGGGTTGGCGTCTTGTTTCCGCCGAGCTGTCGGAGTGCATTACCGAACAGAAGGAGTAGTGAAGGCCCAGCGAACGAGGCCGTTGGACACGTAACAGCTGCTGCCAAGAGCGCCAGAAGCTGCCTTCTTTCGAATCGCGCGAGCTTAGCCATGATGGGCGTGACTTGACCTATACGGATCGGGGTCGGGTGGGAGATCTGCGGTATCTTTCTCATCCAGGTCGGCATGGTATTGCTGGTCTTTGTGGGCTCAGCGAGAGCCAAGTCGCGAGTTGCTCGAGGGCGCTCAGACCGGCCCGTCGCGATCGCAGGATGGCGTCGGGGCACAAGGTGCGGCGCATAACCAGTTAGGCTCTCAAACGCGATGCGCGATGACTTTCCGGCTCAGACCAAGGAGGTTCTCGCTAAGCGGGTCGGCTATCGGTGTTCCAATCCCACCTGCCGACAACTGACAAGTGGCCCTCACGACGATCCAGGTCGTGCAGTCAACGTGGGGGTTGCGGCGCACATCACGGCAGCTGCCCCTGGCGGCGCGCGGTATGACCCGGACTTGACGCCGGAACAGCGCCAGTCATCGGATAACGGCATATGGCTCTGCCAGACCCACGCCAAGCTCGTGGACAACGACGATTCGAGACACACTGTCGCGAGTATCAATGGGTGGAAGTCGATCTCAGAGGCGATGGCCCGAGGTGAATTGGAGCAGCGCGACTTCACTGTGGATCGCATGCAGAAGTTCGTGAAGGCCGAGCAACTCATGCCTGCGCTTGTAATGGAGATGCGGAATGACATCGCAACGAACCCGCTCAGCCGCGAATTTGTGGTACTGAAAAGGGGGTGGTCGTACAACTCGGGCGGAGAACACTTTCTCGCCTACCACTACGACGACCATCCGGAATTGGACGGCATGCTACAAATTCTCCAGAATCTCGGTCTCATAAGAGATGTCACGCGCACAAACGTCAAGCGCTTTCGCTTCATGGAGGAGTTGGTTGACTACCTTACTGCTACCAACCCCAGCGCACCACACACCTCCTGACGGCCCCAGGCCGCTTTTATCGCGCAGGCTGCGTTAGCCGCTCGGTAGATCGCTGAGATGGATGTCATCGTCGGTTCGCTGCTCGGAGTGGTTCTCGGTTTCGGGCTGGGCTGGGTTCGCGACTGGTGGGGCTCACGACCCCGCATCGACGTGCGCGTGGGATTGGTTCGAACCGTGTATGCCGTCTTTGTGGCGATGATGATGAAGTACGCCTGGATGCAATGTGACGAAACATCTCACGAACCCAACACAGCTCTCTTAGTGCTCCTGAACGTCGCGGTGCTCAACGAGAGCAGCGATGATGCTGTGTCCATTGCCGAGTTGATTGTCCAGGGCGCGAAGGTGCCAGAACAGCCCACGTCCATGCCCGCGTCACAACCCAGAGTTGAAGGCGACGTTCTTTATGTTCCCTCGATGGTCGGCAACGAGCGGCGCTTCCTCGGTCAGAACCTATCCGGCCATAGTCTCACTGACCTTCGTCTAGTGTTTGAGATCTACCGACGCGATCTCACCGAAACGGCTTGGTCAACGATTCTTGAAAGCCAGACAACTCTATCGATAACGACGATTCGTGGAGCTAAGGGTAAGACCAACGTGGATTTGCGGAGGACGCCGGTGTTAAAGCAACCGCCAGCCTCTAAAGACGCCGCAGGTCCACCTGTCTACTTCACCCCTCCAATTAAGGGATACGAGCGCTTTCAGGAACGCTACGAAGTATTCGGCAGCTCGTATGAGGACACGTACTTCGGCAAGCGCTACATCTACCCGACTGAGGAGCTGTGGTGATCCAACCGGCTTCTCCACGCTGCCGGCAGTTGAAGCGACGCATGGGTCCGGTGCACTCTGGTACGTCCCGGGCGACTCTGATGATCCCGAAGCCCTCGTCGGAGACCTGCTCAGGATTGCGCGGAGGACTCGGACGCGGTCAGGCGGCATTGATGGAACGGCATATGGACGGCTCAGGTCGTGCTTAGCGATCTCGCTCGCCAGCGCTAAGCGAGCCACTTCACGGTGACACAAGCGGCTGACCGCGCTGCAGCGGAGCCTCCGTCAAACCCGGGGCGATTCAAACGGAGCCGAACTCTTGGACGACCCTTGCTGGGTCACCTGCCTATCCGAGATTTGTACAGAATTTGTGCAGTAGTACATCAGAGTTGTCACGTTAAGTCCGCTGATGCTGAGTGGTTTGTATTCAGAAATTGGTCGGGGGCCCGGGATTTGAACCCGGGGCCTCACGGTCCCGAACCGTG
>Ga0070698_100006891_pt1 | contig 12313 bp, 8 predicted proteins | sample KBSK1502metaG_FD_65477 | JGI IMG/M metagenome (GOLD analysis project Ga0070698, IMG submission 65477) | Corn, switchgrass and miscanthus rhizosphere microbial communities from Kellogg Biological Station, Michigan, USA - KBS K1-50-2 metaG | ecosystem: Host-associated > Plants > Roots >...
CCCCGCACCTGTACGTGCACTACGAGGACCGCGCGGTCCAGCACCTGCTCTCGGTGGCCTGCGGGCTCGACTCGATGGTGATCGGCGAGAGCCAGATACTCGGCCAGGTGCGCCAGGCCCTCCGCCTGGCCCGCGAGCAGCGCACGCTCGGCCGGGTCCTGTCCGACCTGGGCTCGCTGGCGCTGCGGGCCGGCAAGCGCGCGCACGCCGAGACCGGGATCGACCGGGCGGGCGCGAACCTGGTCAGCGTGGGGCTGGCGGCTGCGGCCGAGCGGCTGCGCGAGCGGCGGCCGCATGCGGGTCCGGACTCGCCGGGCGCGAACGACGTCCAGAACACGCGGGACACGCGGGACACGAGGGGTGTCACGGCAGCGCTCGCCGGGCTCTCGGTGCTGGTCGTCGGGGCAGGCTCGATGAGCTCGCTGGCCGTGGCCACCGCGACCCGGATGGGAGCCGCCCGCCTCGTGGTGGCCAACCGCTCGGCGGCCCGCGCGGGGCGCGTAGCGGCCTCCGTCTCGCCTTCCGTGCCGACCGCCACGGCCGACCTGTCCCGGCTGCCCGCCGAGATCGCGGCCGCCGACCTGGTCGTCTCCTGCACCGGCGCTCCCGGTCACGTGATCACCACGGACGCCGTCGCGGCCGCGCTGGCGTCACGCGAGCCGGCGGCGCGGGCGCTGGTCCTGCTGGACCTGGCGCTGCCCCGCGACGTTGATCCCGCCGCCGGGCTGCTTCCCGGCGTGACCGTGATCGGCCTGGAGGCCGTCGGCGAGGCCGGAAACCACGGCCTGGCAGGCGCCGGGGGAGCAGGCGGCTGGACACCCGGTGCACACGAGGAGGACGTGGCGGCGGTCCGGCGGATCGTGGCCGAGGAGCTCGCGTCACAGGTGTCGGCGGACCGGGCGGCGCGGGTCGCGCCGACCGTGGTGGCGCTGCGGACCAAGGCCGCCGAGGTCGTGGACGCCGAGCTGGCCCGGCTGGTCGGCCGGCTGGAGGGCCTGGATGACCGCGCCCGTCGCGAGATTGCCCAGTCCATGCGCCGGATCGCGGATAAGCTGCTGCACGCGCCCACCGTCCGGGTCAAGCAGCTCGCTGGCTCGCCGAGCGGTGACTCCTACGAGGCGGTGCTGCGAGTGCTCTTCGACCTCGACCCCGACGCGGTGCAGGCGGTGACCCGGGCGGACGCCGTCGCGCCGGCGTGGCCGGAGCTGGAGGCACAGTCATGACGACCGCGCCGCTGCGGCTCGGCACCCGCAAGAGCCAGATGGCCATGGTCCAGGCGCAGCACGTCGCGCGCCTGATCACCGGGCGGACCGGGCGCGAGGTGGAGCTGACCGGGATCACCACGTTCGGCGACGTGAGCCGCGCCCAGCTCACTCAGATCGGCGGGACCGGCGTGTTCGTCAGCGGCCTGCGGGCGCGCCTGCTCGACGGCGACATCGACATCGCGGTGCACTCGCTGAAGGACCTGCCCGCGGTGCAGCCGGAGCAGATCGAGCTGGCCGCGGTGCCGGCCAGGGACGACCCGAGGGACGCGCTGGCCGCCCGCGACGGCGCCAAGCTCGCCGACCTGCCGCCGGGCGCGCGGATCGGCACCGGGTCGCCCCGCCGCGCGGCTCAGCTGCTGCTCCTGCGCCCGGACGTGCGGCCCGTCCCCGTCCGCGGCAACGCGGACACCCGGCTCGCGAAGCTCTTGTCCGGGGAGGTCGACGCGGTCGTGCTCGGCTACGCGGGCCTGGCCAGGATCGGCCGGCTCGACGCGGCATCCCAGGTCTTCGACCCCGACGAGATGCTGCCCGCGCCAGGCCAGGGTGCGCTCGCGGTGGAGTGCCGGTCCGGCCGGCCTGATCTCGCGGCCCTGCTGGCCCGCGTGGACGACGCGGCCAGCCGCGCCGCGACCACGGCCGAGCGCAGCCTGCTCGCCGCGCTCCAGGCAGGTTGCAGCGCGCCGGTCGGCGGGTATGCCGCCGGGGCAGGCGAATTGCGGCTGCGCGGCTGCGTCGTCGCCCCCGCCGGGGAGGCGGCGCTGCGGGCCAGCGCGGGCGGGCCCGCTGGCGAGGCCGAGCGCCTCGGCCGCGAGGTGGCCGCCGAGCTGCTCAGACGAGGGGCGGGAAGATATACGGCCGTGTCCGCTGGTACGGCGGCACACATCAGTAACGGGGACGATGACCAGTGAACCCACCCGTGACAGACGCTGCGGCGTCCAGGACGCAAGAGCAGCCCACCGGGACGCAGGCGGCCGGCCAGTCAGCCGAGAAGCCGGCCGACGGCCGGGTGGCGTTCGTCGGCGCCGGGCCCGGGGACGAGGGCCTGCTGACCGTGCGGGCCGCTGAGCTGCTGGCCCGGGCCGACCTGGTGGTGGCAGGCCCGGAGCTCGCGGCGCGGCTGTCGCGGCTGGTGCGGCCCGAGGCGGCGACCGCGGACGCGGACTCGCTCGCGCAGGACCCGCGGCTGCTGATCAAGGCGGCCAAGGCTGGCCAGCACGTGGTGCGCCTCTTCAGCGGCGACCCGTTCTTGTTCGGTCACGCCACCGCGGAGGTCGCCGCGTGCGCGAAGGCGCGCGTGCCGTTCGAGGTCGTGCCGGGCGTGCCGACCGCGACCGCGGTTCCCGCCTACGCGGGCATCCCGCTGACCTCGGATGCCAGCGGCGACGTCCGGGTCATTCACGCCTCAGAGGTGAGCCGGGTGCAGGTCGGCCCGGGCACCCTGGTGATCCTCGGCGCCGAGACCGGGCCCGCCGACCTGGCCAAGATGCTGGTGGCGGCCGGCTGGGCCGACACCACGCCGTTCGCCGTCACCTGGAACGGGACCACCACCGACCAGCACACCGTGGTCTGCACCCTCGGATCGGTCACCGCCGACCTCAAGGCCGCCGGGGTCAGCCTGCTGACCGCCCACGGGCCCGCCGTCGCGGTGGCAGGCGAGGGAGTCGCCGCGCAAGCCGCGCTGTCCTGGTTCGAGACCAAGCCGTTGTTCGGCTGGCGGGTGCTGGTGCCGCGGACGAAGGAGCAGGCGGGGGAGGTCACCGCCCGGCTGCGGGGCTGGGGCGCGGTGCCCGAGCAGGTGCCGACCATCGCCGTGGAGCCGCCCCGGACGCCGCAGCAGATGGAGCGCGCGGTCAAGGGCCTGGTGACCGGCAGGTACCAGTGGATCGCGTTCACGTCCGTGAACGCCGTCCGCGCGGTGCGGGAGAAGTTCGAGGAGTACGGCCTCGACGCGCGCGCGTTCGCGGGCATCAAGGTGGCCGCGGTGGGCGAGTCGACGGCGGCCGCGCTGCGCGAGTTCGGCATCATGCCCGACCTGGTCCCGGAGAAGAAGCAGTCCGCCGAGGGACTGGCCGACGCCTGGCCCGCCTACGACGACGTGCTCGACCCAATCAACCGGGTGCTGCTGCCGCGGGCCGACATCGCGACGGAGAGCCTGCTGGCCAGGCTCACCGACCTCGGCTGGGAGGCCGAGGACGTTACCGCCTACCGGACGGTCCGCGCCGCGCCGCCGCCCGCGCCGATCCGCGAGGCCATCAAGGGCGGCGGATTCGACGCGGTCCTGTTCACCTCGTCCTCCACCGTGCGGAACCTGATCGGGATCGCCGGGAAGCCGCACGCGGTCACGGCCATCGCGGTGATCGGGCCGGAGACCGCGAAGACCGCGGCGGAGTTCGGGCTCCGGGTGGACGTCATGGCGCCCCGGCCATCGGTCACCGCCCTGGTTGACGCGCTGGCCGAGTACGGCGCCGGGCTGCGCGACGCGGCCGTCGCCGCTGGCGAGCCCGTGCGCAGGCCGAGCGAGCGCCGGCGGGGAGCCCGCCGGAGAATCCGATGACCGCCGGATTCCCCGTCGCCCGCCCCCGCAGGCTGCGGCGGACCGCCGCGATACGCAGGCTGGTCGCGTCGGCCAGCGTGCGGCCGGCCAACCTGGTGCTGCCGCTGTTCGTCAAGGAGGCAATCCGCGAGCCGCAGCCGGTGGCGTCGATGCCGGGGGTGGTGCAGCACACCAGGGACAGCCTGCGCAAGGCGGCGGCGGAGGCGGTGGCCGCCGGGGTGGGCGGCCTGATCCTGTTCGGCATCCCGGCCGCCAAGGACGCGCGCGGCTCGGCCGCCGACGACCCGGACGGCATCATCCAGGTGGCCCTGCGCGACCTGGACGCCGAGGTCGGCGGCGACGCCGTGCTGATCGCCGACCTCTGCCTGTGCGAGTACACCGACCACGGCCACTGCGGCACGCTCACGCCATCCGCCGACGTGGACAACGACGCGACCCTGGAGCGGTACGCGTCGATCGCGGTGGCCCAGGCGGCGGCGGGCGCCCACGTGGTGGCCCCGAGCGGGATGATGGACGGTCAGGTCGCCGCCATCAGGACCGCGCTGGACCTGGCCGGCTTCGCCGAGGTCGCGATCTGCGCGTACTCGGCCAAGTACGCCTCGGCGTTCTACGGGCCGTTCCGCGACGCCGCCGAGGGCGCGCCGCAGTTCGGCGACCGCGCCTCCTACCAGCAGGACCTGCCGAGCGCGGACGAGGCGCTGCGCGAGGTGCTGCTCGACGTGGACGAGGGCGCGGACATCGTCATGGTGAAGCCCGCACTGGCCTACCTCGACGTGATCAGCCGGGTGGCCGACGCCGTGCGCCTGCCCGTCGGCGCCTACCAGGTCAGCGGCGAGTACGCGATGGTCGAGGCGGCCGCCGCGAACGGCTGGGTGGACCGCGACCGGGTGATCATGGAGACGCTCACCGCGATCCGCCGGGCCGGCGCCGACATCATCTTGACCTACTGGGCCACCGAGGCCGCGCTCCGCCTGCGCTGAGTCGGCCCCGCCCGGGCTCATCCGAGGTGGCGGTGGCGGCTCCGGACGGGAGAGTGCGTCTTCAGGGGAATCAGCGTCCAGATCCTGTAGGCGCTATCACCCGCGTCCGTCCGGAATCCGATGACGGCGGTCAGCCGGTAGCCCCCGTACTGATTGATGTCCGCCGCGATGAGCCGATCCACCGGGTAGGTGTCCCAGAAGGCAAGAACTATGACGGTGAAGTAGCGGTGCCGGATCGCGTCAGCGTAGGCGGGGGCGTTCTGCAGCAATGCGCCAGACCGCGGGTCGGCATAGGCAAACGACCAGGTGTCTGACCATTGTGGCCACCGGACGCTGCGCCGGAGATAATAGGCCTCCACGTCGTAGTCTTCAGCGAGGTACCGGCCGCCTGGCTTCTCCAGGCTGCTAAGCGTCGTGCTAAGTCCCCTGGAATCTGGCCAGTCGCGGTATTGTGCATCTGCCACGACAACTCCCAGCACGGCTGCCAGGACAACGGCCACAGTTCCCGTTCGCAAGATCGCTCTGCTCTTTGCCGGGCCGATCGCTCGCGGAAGCGAGGCAAGCACGTAGCCGCCAGCCGCCGAGGCGAACCACATCCCGTAGCCCACGTGCTTGAACAAGCTCGTGAACGTATGCAGCCGAGCCTGCTCGAGCGGTGCCAGGAACACGGCCCCGGTCAGAGCCCACGCCAGGGCCGTGGTGGGCCCGTTGCGCCACGCAAACGAAATGATCAAAGCTCCGACGACAGCCAGGACGGCCACTATGCCCGCCCACCGTGCGCTTGCCATCAGGACGGACAGCACCGGATCCGCGCCATCCGCGCGGCTCAGCGTGGTGAACCTGATCCCCTGAGCGTAGGAGGGCCCGCCGAGACGGTAGGCGCCGGCCAGGATCAGCAGGGTAGCGACGGCCATCCAGGCGCCCGCGGCGAGGCCGGCGCCGCGGCCGCGCAGGCGCCACACCGAGAGCAGGGCGACCGCGAGTACGACCGGATCGAACAGTATCGACGCGTACTTCGTCGCATTCGCGAGCACGAGGATCACGGCCGCAGCAGCGATCAGCGCGAACCGCGCGGCGGGGCCGCAGAACGAGGCACGCACCGCGAGCCACGTGGCCAGAGCCAGCAGCATGAGCGCCATGGCGTCATAGGTTGCGAATGCGCCCAGGAACTGCACGGAGCCTGCCCCGGCAAGCAGCGCTGCCGCGAAGAATGCCGAGGCCTTGCTGGCGAAGAACCGACGGGTCACTCCGTGCAGGAGAGTGGTCGCGACCAGCATGAAGGCCAGGCTTAGGATGCGCGCACCCGCGAGTCCTCCGATGCTGTCAGCGACGGCGCCGATCGGCGGGTAGCTCACCGGGGCGCCGGAAAAGTCCGTGGCGAAGTCGGGAATCCGGGTGTGGTGCAGGAGATGGCTGAGTTCTAGATGCCCCGACCAAAGGTACAGCCCCTCGTCCTGGAACGCCGTGTTGCTCCATACCAGCCGCAGCGACAGCACCGCCTGAACAGCGAGAACGGCGAATAACGGCCACCTGCGCGCGGCCAGCGCGCGCGAGAGCCCGCGCTGGCGGCCCCGGCCGAGGACCTGCTCTGTGCCACCGCCAGGTCCTGGCACCCGCGCCGGGTCGGCCAAGCCCACGAGCACGGACATGGCCTCCGGGGTGGCCTCCTCGGCGAGCTCGGGTGGCAGGGGCAGCCCCCGGCCAGGCCCGGAACCCGGGCCGGGCGGGACGTCCTCGGGAGGCACGCGCAACTGGGCCAAACCTCTCTGGGCTCACGGGTCGGACGGCAGCGTCACCCGGCGCAGACGCGTCCGGGTCGCGGCAGGTGCACCGTTCCTGAGTCAGCATGATCGCGGCTTCGCTCTGGCGCCGCCCGTGAATCGCAAGATTTTCCAGCTCGTGTCGCCTAGGGTTGCGGTGACGTCGGCCGGGGGCGTGGCTGCTACTCCAGCCGCCGGCGTTACGGGGTAACGCTCTGGGGGGAGTGGCGCTTCGTCTTGGTCGAGCCTGGCCGGTCAACGCGGTCCGGCTGCATCGCATTGCGTCTGGGAGCGGGGGCCGTGGCGCCTAGGGGACGATCGCAGGTCGAGCGCGCGCATCCGGCTGCTCAACGATCTTGGCAGGACACGCGGGACGTCCCGCCGGGCAGCCTGGCGGCAGACCGGGCCATCCTCAACCGGGAGGCTCGGCGCGCCTATGCCTCGTGCTCGGCGATCGCCGGGCCGATCGACCTGTCACCTGACCCCGAGGTCAGATTCCGGCGAGTCGCCTCTGCTGGCCAGCGCCTCGTGCTCACGACCCTCGTCGCACTTAACGCCGTCGCCGGCCTGGTGTTCATCGGCTGGCTCCTGCTGCCCGCGCACATCCCGGGGCCCGGCGTCATCGGCCTGGGCGGCTGGCGGCTCGCGGTCGCGAGGACCAGCTTCTGCGTCGTCGTCGCGGTCGAGTCGCTGCGGCTGGTTCAGAACTTCGCGGTCTGGGTGTTCGCGTTCGCAGCCAGGGATCCCATCCCGAAGGCCCCGTGGGCGGGCATGCGGGTGGCCATGCTCACCACCATCGTGCCCGCCAAGGAGCCCCTGCACGTGGCCGAGCGAACGCTCCGCGCAATGCGGCAGGTCAGGTACCGGGGCAGCGTGGACGTGTGGATTCTCGACGAGGGCGACGACCCCAGAGTCAAGGAAATGGCTGAACGGCTCGGCGTGCTGCACTTTTCCAGGAAGGGGATTCCCGAGTTCAACCGTCCCAGCGGGCGGTTCCGGGCCAAGACCAAAGCCGGCAATCACAACGCATGGCGGTCCCAGTACGAGAAGTATTACGACGTCGTCGCCCAGATGGACCCGGATCACGTCCCGCTGCCGTGGTTCCTCGAGCGGACCGTCGGCTACTTCCGCGACCCCGACGTCGCGTTCGTCGTCGCGCCCCAGGTCTACGGGAACATGTACGAGAACTGGGTGGCTCACGGGGCCTCTGTCCAGCAGTACCTGTTCAGCGGGGTGGTCGAGCGGGGAGGCAACGGCCTGGACGCGCCGCTGCTCATCGGCACGAATCATCTCTACCGCCCGCCGGCGTGGCGGGAGATCGGGGGCTACCAAGACTCGATCATCGAGGACCACCTGACCAGCATGCGGGTGCAGGGAACGCTCAACCCCCGCACCGGGAACTACTGGCGCGGCGTGTACACCCCCGATGTGCTGGCCATCGGCGAAGGGCCCGTGACCTGGACCGACTACTTCAACCAGCAGAAGCGGTGGGCGTACGGGATCTGGGAAATCCTGCTCAATCGAAAGCTACGCGCGGGCATCCGGCTGCGCCGCCGCCAGCGGCTGCTGTACGGGCTGGTGCAGTTCTATTATCCGAGCGTCGCAGCGACCACGCTGCTCGGCACCACCGCGACCGCCGTCTACCTGCTGCTAGGCATCGCGTCCATGCGGCTCAACGGCGCTTTGTGGTTGGCGTTGTGGTCGACGAGCATGGTGAGCTGGCTCGTGCTCTGGCTGTGGCTGCGCCGGTTCAACCTCGCCGACCATGAGCGACGCGAGCTAGGCCTGTCCGGCATGCTGCTGGCCCTGTACGCAGCGCCGGTCTACGTCTCGGCGGGGATCCAGGCGCTGCTGCGCAGGCCGCTGGCCTACGCGGTTACGGCGAAGGGAAACCTCCGCAGCTCCGACTCGCTTCGGACGTTCCGGCTGCACCTGCTCTGGGCGGCCGCGGCCCTGGGCCTTGTCGCAGCCAGCTTCCGCTTCCATCACGACTACATCGCGCTACGGGCGTGGGCCTTGCTCGCGGCGATCGCCGGCGCGGGGCCGCCGCTGGCCGCCGTCATAAGCCGCTTCCGCCGCCGCGGCGGCAGGCGAGGCCAGCAAGCCAGGGTTCGCTGGATGCCGTACGACATGACCGGGGGGCCGCCCTGCGCTTACCCGAGAGAACCGGCGCAGCTCCCGTGAGGGTCACCATCCCCAGGGTGATCGCCGGCACGTTCGGCGTGGCAGTGGCCGGCTACGTCTTCGTGGTCGCACCGGGCCTGCCCGGATCTACCGGCAGCAATGTCGCCGGAATCGCAGGGCACGGCCCCGCCCGCACATCACGGCCCCCGGCTCGCCGGCACAGCGTGGCCACGCCGTTCCCGCCGCGGGGCAGGCAATTCATTGGCATCATGACCACCGGCGGCCCCTATAACTTGACCGATCTCGACAACTTCACCGCGGCGGTCAAGCACAAGCCCGAGGTTTACGAGTTCTCGCAGGGCTGGGCGCTGAACCAGTTCAACCGCGGTGTTATAGAGGGTGTTGCCAGGCGCGGCATGCTGCCGATGATCTCGTGGGAGCCGTGGAACTACCGGAGCGAGTCCCGTATTGACTCGTTGCGGGGCTACCAGCCAGCCTACCGGCTCTCGAACATTATCGACGGTCGTTACGATAAGTACATAACCTCGTGGGCCGAAGGGGTGAAGGGCCTGGGGTTCACCATCGCCCTGCGCTTCGCGCACGAGATGAACGGATACTGGTACCCGTGGTGCGTGCTCGCGAACGGAAACACGATAGGCCAGTACGTCAAGGCGTGGCGTCACGTGCACGACATTTTCAGGAAGGTTGGCGCCACGAACGTCATCTGGGTATGGTCGCCGAACGTCGTCTGGAACGGTTCCGTCGACCTCGCCACGCTGTACCCGGGTAACGCGTACGTCGACTGGATTGGCCTCTCCGGGTACTATGGCACGCCTGGCGTGCTCGGCTACGAGGACTTCGACACCATCTTCGACCGCACCATCGCCGAGCTGCGGACGTTCACCCGCAAGCCCCTGGTGATCACGGAAACCGGAGCCACGGACACCAGCGGCCTGATGACGCGGTACATCATCCAGATGTTCCGGGAGCTACCCGCCCATACCAACATCATCGGCGTTATCTGGTACGAAAGCTTTAACGTGGTGGACTGGAGGGTCAGCGATCACCCGCCGGCCGCGGCCGCGTTCGCGGCCGGCTTCGCGAAACGGCGGTATCAGATGTCCTGGCAACCGGGAATGGTCCCGCTCCTGACGGTCGGCCGTAGCCCGCGATCCGGCGGCCGCGCGGCGGGCCGCCGATAGCCTCGGCAGACGTTCGCGATCGTTCTACACCGGCCACGCCGTGCAGGTCGCGTAGTCTGGAATCGAGCCAGGCTGTCCGGGCAGGGCAGGCACCGGCGGCAGGACGCCCCGATCTGCGCGGCGGTTTACTGTTCCACGGTCACTTTGCAATCTCTGTTATGCAACACCTGTATCTCGGGCGGGGGGTGACCGTCACAGCGCAGAGCCGGCCGTGCATTATCGGTGGATACGCGTTGGGGGCCAGGCTGGAGTGGAGCCGATGGTAGAGGCGGTACTGCGCCGGGGCCGGCGCAGGGCCGTCGAGCGGATGGCGGTCGCCGCGGCGGAATATGCCGCCCGGGGCTGGCCGGTATGCCCGGGCGCGTACCAGCCGGACCGCCCGCATCACGGCGAGGCGCCGCGGGCCTGCTCGTGTGACCGGATCGGCTGCCCCGCTCCCGGGGCCCATCCGATGTCCCCCGCCTGGCAGGTCCAGGCGACCGCGGACTCCGGCCTGGTGGAAGCGTGGTGGGCGGCCAGGCCGCGGGCCAACGTCATCCTGGTCACCGGCCGGGCGTTCGACGTCCTGGATGTGCCGGCCGCCCCGGGAACCGCGGCACTGGCCATGATGGACCGGTCAGCGGTCCGGCCCGGACCCGTCGCGATCAGCGCGGGAAACCGGGCCCTTTTCTTCGTGGCGACCCGGGGCACGCCGGCCGACGAGGACGAATGGTGGTCTTGCCACCTAGACTGCGAGCCGGAAGTGGACTTCCAGGTGGCCGGGCTGCGCTGGCACTGCAGGGACAGCTACGTGCTCGCGCCGCCGTCCCGGGACGGCAACGCGCTCAAGGCGCACTGGCTGCGCCCGCCGGACGGCCGGTCGCTGCCCGACGGGCTGCGGCTGCTCGGCTTCCTGGCCGACGCCTGCGAGGAGCTGGCCTGATGACGCGGTCCGACGAGCTGTTCGCCCGCGCGTGCGCCGTGACGCCCGGCGGAGTGAACTCGCCGGTGCGCGCGTTCGGCGCGGTGGGCGGCACGCCCGTGGTCATGGCGTCCGGGCGCGGCGCCTACCTGACCGACGTGGACGGGCGCGAGTACGTCGACCTGGTCTGCTCCTGGGGGCCGATGATCCTCGGGCACGCGCATCCTGACGTGATCGAGGCCGCGGCACGGGCACTTGCGCGCGGCACCTCCTTCGGGACGATCACGCCCGGCGAGGTGGAGCTGGCCGAGGAGATGGCCGCGCGCGTCCCGGTGGACAAGGTCCGCCTGGTCAGCTCGGGCACCGAGGCGACAATGTCCGCGGTGCGGCTGGCCCGGGGGTTCACCGGGCGCCGGATCGTGGTCAAGTTCGCGGGGTGCTACCACGGCCACGTGGACGCGCTGCTGGCCGCGGCCGGGTCCGGCGTGGCCACGTTCGCGCTGCCCGACTCGCCCGGGGTGACCGGCGCGTCGGCCGCCGACACCATCGTGCTGCCCTACAACGACGCCGAGGCGGTCCGCCAGGCCTTCAGCGAACAGCCCGGCCAGATCGCCGCCGTGATCACCGAGGCGTGCCCGGCGAACATGGGAGTCGTCCCGCCCGCCGGGGGCTTCAACGAGCTGCTGGCCGCGCTCTGCCGCGAGCACGGGACGCTGCTGATCATGGACGAGGTGCTGACCGGGTTCCGGGTGACCCGCTCCGGCTGGTACGGGCGCGAGGGCGTGGCCGGCGACCTGATGACGTTCGGCAAGGTGATGGGCGGCGGGCTGCCCGCGGCCGCGTTCGGCGGGCGGGCCGAGATCATGGACCGGCTGGCTCCGGCCGGGCCGGTGTACCAGGCGGGCACCCTGTCCGGCAACCCGCTGGCCACCGCCGCGGGGCTGGCCACGCTCCGGGCCTGCACGCGCGAGGTCTACGCGCGGGTCGACGAGGCCGCCGCGACCGTGGCCAAGCTGGCGGCCGACGCGCTGACCGCGGCGGGGGTGCCGTTCCGGCTGCAGGAGGCGGGCAGCCTGTTCTCGGTGTTCCTCGGCGCCAGCAGCCCGGTGCGCGACTTCGGCGAGGCCCGGGGCCAGTCCTCGGCCGCTTACGCCGCGTTCTTCCACGCCATGCTGGACCGCGGCGTTTACCTGCCGCCGTCACCGTTCGAGGCGTGGTTCCTGTCCGCCGCGCACGACGACGCGGCCATCGGCAGAATCGCCGACGCCCTTCCCGCCGCGGCGATCGCCGCGGCCAGCGCGCTGAGCTGAACGCACGGGGCTGAGCGCGCGGGAAAAGCCGAGGCCACTCGCGCTAGCTGATCTGCCCGGCGAGCGCGTCGGCCGCGGCCTCGGCGAGGCCACGGCCCGGATCCGGGACCTGATCAGCGCGTGGCGGGCGGACCGGGTCCCGCCCTCCACGCGCGAGCAGCCGTTCCCGCCGCCGGAGGTCATGGAGCCGATCCGCCGGGCCGAGCGGCTGGTCCGC
>Ga0070698_100006893_pt1 | contig 12310 bp, 7 predicted proteins | sample KBSK1502metaG_FD_65477 | JGI IMG/M metagenome (GOLD analysis project Ga0070698, IMG submission 65477) | Corn, switchgrass and miscanthus rhizosphere microbial communities from Kellogg Biological Station, Michigan, USA - KBS K1-50-2 metaG | ecosystem: Host-associated > Plants > Roots >...
GGCTGCGGCTGATGTTCACCTGCTGTCACCCGGCGCTGGCCCTCGAGGCCCAGGTCGTGCTCACGCTGCGCACGCTGGCCGGGCTGACCACCGCGGAGATAGCCAGGGCCTTCCTGGTCACCGAGCAGACCATGGCCAAGCGGCTGGTCCGGGCCAAGCAGAAGATCCGGCACGCCGCGATCCCGTACCGGGTCCCCCCGGCGCACCTGCTGCCCGAGCGCACGCCCGGGGTGCTGGCCGTGGTGTACCTGCTGTTCAACGAGGGTTACTCGGCCTCGGCGGGCGCCAACCTGATCCGGCAGGGCCTGACCGCCGAGGCGATCCGGCTGGGCCGGCTGCTCGTCCGGCTCATGCCCGGCGAGCCCGAGCCGGCCGGGCTGCTCGCGCTCATGCTGTTGCACGACGCGCGCCGCGCGACCCGGGTGGACGCGGACGGCGAGGTCGTGACGCTGGAGTACCAGGACCGCGGCCGGTGGGACCGCGGCGAGATCACCGAGGCCACGGACCTGCTGGGGGAGGCGCTGCGGCGCGGCCAGCCCGGTCCCTACCAGGTGCAGGCCGCCATCGCCGCGTGCCACGCCACCGCGGCCACCGCCGCCGACACCGACTGGGCCGACATCGCCGCGCTCTACGGCCAGCTCGCGCTGCTGACGCCCTCGCCGGTGGTCCGGCTCAACCGGGCCGTCGCGGTCGCGATGGCCGAGGGCCCAGAGGCGGGCCTAGAGGTGGTGGCGGAGCTGCGCGCCTCGGGCGAGCTGGCCGGGTACCACCTGCTGCCGGCCACCGAGGCCGACCTGCTGCGCCGCCTCGGCCGCGCCGGGCAGGCCGCCGCCGCCTACCGCGAGGCGCTGGCGCTGGCGCCCACCGACGCCGAGCGCCGCTTCCTGAGCCGCCGCCTGACCGAGACCGGCGCCGGCTAGCGGGCTGACCACAAACGTTCCCCGGGCGGGCTGACATGCCGCGGCGCGGCTCTCACACTTGATCTTGTGCTGATGGAGTCGAGTGGCGGGGGGCGCGATGGCCGAGCCGGCCCGGGCGCGGCGGCTGAGTGATCAGGAGGGCCAGCGCCTGCAGCAGATCGTGCGGCGTGGTGCGCATGGGTCGATCCGGGTGCGCCGGGCTAGCTGGGCCAGATCAGAGCACGCCCGTCCGGGGTGAACCGGGCTGAGGGCAATCGATCGGCAGCCGGTAGCGCGGGCGCGTCTCACCTTGTCGTTGGGGTCTTTGAGGAGCCAGCTGAGCCAGGCCAGCGATTCGACGGGGAACCGCAGGGGGGCCGAGCGCTGCGGCCATCGCGTGTTTCCCCGGCCCAGTGGCCCTCTTCATCCTGACCACAGGGTGGCGGACCAGCCTCAGCCGTGCAGCGAGGAGCGGTGGGAGTAGAGGTCTCTGAGCAGGCCGGGCCTCGGCGCCATGGTGGATGATCTCGGCAAGGACGTGCGGTGCCAGGTCGACGGTGCTGGCTTCGGCGTAAGGCCCCGTGGTTGCCGGTATCGGACCGGGGGCAGGGCCCCCGCCCCCGCCACCGGACGCGGATCGGCTCGCCCTCGCGCAAGCTCAACGTTAATTCCCATCGACCGGGTGGCTGCGGACGGGCCGTTCTACTCCGGCAAGCATCGCCGCCACGGCTGACACGTCACCGCCGCGGCGCCCGGCGCGTTCAGGTCGTCACCACGGCCGCTCTGGCCGGGAGACAGGCCGGGGCGCAGCCGTTCGGGCAAACAGGGAAGTGCCGCTTGAGCCGGGCGGGAACGCACGGATCTGAACCCTGCCGGCGGTTGAACCGTGACCTGTACAGGCGGGTCGTTTCGCGCCCGCCCGGGCCGGGGAGGGCAGAGGGGTGGAACGTCGTTGCTGGCGCAGGTCATCGGCGCTGAGCGCCGTCATCGTCGCCGCCTGGCTGGTAGCGCTGCCGGGCGCGGCGCGGGCCTCGGTGACCCTGATCGTCAACACGAGCGCCGACCTGGCGGCGCCCTGCCAGGCCAGCGCGTTCTCGCTACGGTGCGCGATCATCCAGGCAAACGCTGACGGATCCGGCGACATCATCGACTTTCACATGCCGGCCGCCGCGCCGGGGTGCGCGGGCACGCCCACGGTGTGCACGTTGCAGCCCCGCCGGGCACTTCCGGCGCTGGCGGCCAGCTTCACGGTCATCGACGGCGGCTCGCAGCCGGGCGCGGCGCCCGACAGCCTCCCGATCAGCGAGGGCGACAACGCCGTCATCACGGTGCGGCTCGACGGGGCGCTGGCCGGGAAGGGCGCCGACGGCATCGTCGTCAAGGGCAGTCACGACACGGTGAGCGGACTCTCGGTCACCGGGTTCATCGTGTGCTTCAGCTGCCGGCCCATCCCCGGCCAGCAGACCGGCGGCGCGGGCATCAGCCTGCGGGGAACCGCCGACGTGGTGGCGGGCGACATGATCGGCGTCGCGCCGGACGGCCGGACGGCCGCGCCCAACCAGTTCACCGCGGTCGAGGTGGCCAACGCGAAGGCCCCGGTGGGCGGTGAGGTCATCGGCGGCACCGTCCCGGCTGTGACCAACGTGCTGAGCGGCAACAAGAGCTGCCTGAACGGGTCGTGCGAGGGGTTCGGCATTTACGTTGAGTCGGGGGCGGGGACGGTCGCCGAGCGCAACCTGATCGGCACGACGGCGTCCGGCCGCGGCAAGCTGGCCAACACCGCCGGAGCGGTCCTGCTGAGCGCGGGCAACCGGTTGGGCGGCGGCACCCGTGCCACCGGAAATGTCATCAGCGGCAGCTATGGCGACGGGGTGCTGCTCGGCGCGCGCGCCACGGTCACCGGCAATCTCATCGGGACCGACGCGACCGGCGCGAAGGCGCTCGGGAACCGTAGCCACGGCATCGACGCGCAGTCGGCCGGCGTCGTGATACGCAACAACGTGATCAGCGCCAACGGCGACACCGGGGTGGTACTGCGCAGCGCAGACACGGTCCAGGGCAACACGATCGGCACCGATGCCGCCGGCGGTGTGCCGCTCGGCAACGGCCTGCACCCGTCAGCGGTGTTCCTCGGGCAGCCCATCAACGGCACCGACGGCATCGTCAGCTGCGGCGGCGGCAACACCATCGGCGGGCCCGCCGCCAGTCAGGGGAACCTGGTCAGCGCCAACGGAGGCGACGGCATCAGCGTGGTCTCCAGCAACAACGTCGTGCAGGGCAACACCGTCGGCACCGACGTGACCGGGACCGTGGCGTTCGGCAACGGCGTCGACGGCATCGGGTCGCGCAGCGACGTCATCAAGGGCACCGGCTTCTGCCAGCAGGCGCCCGGCACCGGGGGCAGCGGCAACATGATCGGCGGTGCCACCGCCGGCGACGGGAACCTCATCAGCGGCAACGCAGGCGACGGAGTCGACCTGGTCGCGTCCAACCAGAACGTCATCGCCGGCAACCGGATCGGCACCGACGCCGCGGGGACGGCCGCGCTCGGCAACGGTGGTGACGGTGTCTTCCTCGGCGCCTCCTGCGCGGACCGTACCTGCGCCGGCAGCAGCGGCAACACCGTGGGCGGCACCGCGAAGGGCGCCGGCAACGTCATTTCCGGCCAGGGCGGCGACGGGGTGCACATCGACGGCCAAGGCTCGGGCATCAGCAACCTGGTCGAGGGGAACAGGATCGGCGCCCCTCTCAACGGGCAGACGGCGCTCGGGAACCAGGGCGCTGGAGTGTTCGTCGGCAACAGCGCAGTCAACGACGCGATTGGCGGGACAGTCTCGGGGGCGGGCAACACCATCGACGCCAACCACGGGCCGGGGGTGCTCGTCGGCTCGTCCGCGACCGACTCCGGCACGCACAGCGCGGTGCAGGGCAATCTCATCGAGGCGAACGGCGGCCTCGGGATCGACCTGGCACCGGCGGGCACCGTCAACTGCGCCAGCGCCCCGCCCGGCCCGAACGACTACGTCGCCTGCCCGGTGATCGCGACCGCCACGACGAGCACGGTGGCGGGGCACGCGTGCGCCGGGTGCGAGGTCGAGGTCTTCGTGGCGGCGGCTGCGGCCGACGACCAGGGTCATGGGGAGGGGGCCGCGCTGCTCGCCACCACGACCGCCGCGGCCGACGGCAGCTGGACAGTGACGCTGCTGGCCGGGCAGCTGCCCGCCGGGGACGCGGTGACGGCCACGGCCACCACTCCGGCGTCGTTCGGGAAGGCGGCAGAGACCTCGGAGTTCGGCCTGAACGTCACGGTCAGGTGACCGCCCGGCTCCAGCGGGATGTAGACGAGTTCGGAATCGTCCTCGCTCAGCAGGGCAAGCGAGCAGGCCGCCGCGCCGAACAGCTGCCGCTTCGGACCGGATTTCCGCCGGGTACCGGACGACGACCCCGAGACCTGGGACTGCGGCGGCGCGGCGGGCGGCGGCGCGCGAGGCGCCGGGCGGCGGGCGCAGCGCGGGCCCGCGGGCGACATCGGGTTCACCGCGGACTTCGGGGACGTCGACCTCGACGACCTGCTCGGCGGGCTGTCCGGCCGGGGCTGGGGGCCGATCCCTGGCGCGGACCAGGAAGCGGTCATCGACCTGACCGTGGAGGAGGCGTACCGGGGTACCCGGCGCTCGGTCACCCTCGGAGGCGGCGGGCAGACGCGGACGCTCCAGGTGACCATCCCGGCCGGGGTGACGAACGGGCAGCGGATCTGGCTGGCCGGGCAGGGTGGTCGCGGCACCGAGGGCGCCCCGCCCGGCGACCTGTACCTGATCGTCCGGATCGCGCCGCATCGCCGGTACCGCGTCGAAGAACGCGACCTGCACGTCGAGCTGCTGCTCGCCCCCTGGGAGGCGGCGCTCGGCACCACGATCGCGGTGGACACCCCCGAGGGGGAGGCCAAGGTCAAGGTCCCCGCGGGCACGTCGAGCCGCCGACGCCTGCGGCTGCGCGGCCGCGGCCTGCCCAACCCCAGGGGAGGCGCGGGTGACCTCTACGCCGAGGCGCGGATCATGGTACCCAGGAAGCTGTCGGCCGAGGAGCGGCACCTGTTCGAGGAGCTCGCCGCCACCTCCGAGTTCGACCCGGGGAGACCGAAGTGAACTCGAAGGCCCCGAACCCTCTGGTCACCCACCTGCTCGACCGGATCGCGGTTCTCGAGGCGGCGGTGCGCCGTCAGCCCACTAGCGGCACCGGTGCCCGGCGGGCACGCTCGCCAACACTGGCGGAGCTCTCTGGCACCAGGCGTGCCGGCCTTCAGCCGCCAGGACCAGCTGGCGCTGGGCGCGGTCCACCGGACGTCCGGACGCGGCCGGGGCGGCCGGGCGCGACGACGCGAGGCCCGCCGATCCTGGCCCCTGGGCCTGGCTCGAGCTCGACCGTGCCGCCCGGCCCGTGCACCACGACGAGCTGCTGGCCGAACGGGAACTGGTACATGTCGTGGAAGGCCCAGCCACCCAGCCCGAACAGCGCCCGGCCACCGCGAGCGTGGTGATCGCGGCCAGCGGCTGGCCGCGCGGCACGCGGGTCAGCAGCCACGCGCCCAGCAGCGAGATCGCGCCCAGGGCCGGCACGTAGAACCGGGCCGCCTGGAGCGTGCTCAGGCCCGCCGCCGCGGTCCACGCATAGGTGGCGTACAAACCCCAGACGGCGGCCCAGGAGGCGGCCAGCGCGAGCGCGACCGCCAGGTCACGCCCGGCCGCCGCAGCCGGTTCGCCGCCTGCCCGGCGGCGGCGCAGCCAGGTTACGGCGATGCCCGCCAGCGCGGCGAGGCCGGCCACGAGCATGGGCATGGCCTGGATCAGGTGGCCTGGCATGTAGCGGAGGTTGGCACCGAGGGCGCTGAGGCTGAAGGTGATCTCCCCCGGCCGGTAGCCGGACCGCAGCGGGCCGCCGTAGATGAGCGTGTCGAAGATCGCGACGCCGGTGCCGAACGCGCAGACCGACGCCAGCCACCAGGCGACCGCGCCGCCGGGCAGCCGCGCGGCGCGCAGCCGCCACGAGCACCGCGATAACCGCGCAGCCCAGCACCAGGATGTTGGTGTACCTGCTGAACGTGGCGGCCTCCAGCGCCACGAAGCCAGCCAGCCCAGCCCAGGTCCTGCGCCTGCTGCTCGCCTCGGCCGCCAGCATCACCCACAGCAGCGCCCCGGTACCGGCCGCGATCAGCGAGGCTTCGGTGAAGGTCGGCAGGTAATCACGCCAGGCGAACAGGATGGCCGCACCGGACGAGCAGTACAGGCCGACCGCGGCCGCGCCGCCGAAGCTGCCGAGCCAGCGCCGGCCGCCGGCATACAAGCCCAGGCAGGCCAGCGCGCCATAGAACAGCGGCGCCAGCCGGATGAGGCCGAGCGCCTGGAACACCACGGCCAGGTAGGGGTAGCCCGGATCCTTCTCGCTGATCCACCTGCCGCCCGGCAGCTGCACCCACTGGACCGGGCCGCCACCCGGACCGGGACCCACCCGGTTGTGGCCCAGCTGGGGCGCCAGCTGCTCGGCGAGCGCGTGCGCCTGCGCCCCCGACAGGGTGAAAAAGTGTCCGTCGGTCATCGCCACGATCGAGGCACGATAGGCGTAATCGTCGGGCTCGGGCAGATACGGCGAGGCCCTGAGCACCAGCACGCACAGCACCGCGAAGGCGGCCGCGGCCAGGCACGCCTCCACAACGTCCCACCCGGTCCTGGCCGCTGGCCGCGCCACCCCCGCCGTCGGCGCGAGTGCTGTCACGCCTGCACATCCTGCAACATGAGCCCCTTGGGGCGGACAGCGCGACCGCGCCTCCCCAGCGGGTGCGCACGAACCGTCGTCATGCCCACCATGCTGGCCCTGGCCACGAGCAGCGCGCCATGGGCCGGCACCCACATCACCGGTAGGGCTGGACCCTTGACAGACCGTGCCGACCGCAGCGCGGACCCGGCGTGTCGTTCGGCCTACTCAGCAGGAACTATCCGACGGGCCGAACGTTGTCGGTCGCGGGCGCTAGCCGTGGCAGGTGTACCAGGAACTATCCGACGGGCCGAACGTTGTCGGTCGCGGGCGCTAGCCTTGGCAGGTGTACTCGGCCAGGGGGCCGTGTTGGGCGGGCTGGCGGATCGCCCGGCGCCAGGAGGAACTGGAGCGGGCGCGGCTGGCTGCCGCGCAGCTCGCGGCGCGAGCCCGCTAGGCGAAGGCCGGTGAGAAGGCGGGGAACAGCTCGTGGAGATCATCGCGGGCTGGGAAGCCGTCGCAAAATCCAGTTGCCTGGCCGGGTGGGGCCTGCTGTACTGCTCGCACCAGCCGAGCTGCCACGGAGCGAGAATGCGCGGAGCGTCCATGTCTACCAAGGGGGGAGTAGCCGCCTATCCGAAGGACATGACGCTTCGTGAGCACGCTCAACCTGGGAATCCTGGCGCATGTAGACGCCGGTAAGACCAGCCTGACCGAGCGGCTGCTGTTCGCCGCCGGGGTCATCGACGAGATCGGCAGCGTCGACGACGGCAGCACGCAGACCGATTCGCTGGAGCTGGAGCGACAGCGCGGCATCACGATCAAGTCCGCCGTCGTGTCGTTCGCCATCGGCGACCTGACGGTCAACCTGATCGACACGCCAGGTCACCCGGACTTCATCGCCGAGGTGGAGCGGGTGCTGAACGTGCTCGACGGCGCCGTGCTGGTCATCTCCGCGGTCGAGGGCGTCCAGGCGCAGACCCGGGTGCTGATGCGGACGCTGCGCCGGCTCCGCATCCCCACGCTCATCTTCCTCAACAAGATCGACCGCGCGGGTGCGCGCGGCGACGCGGTGCTGGCCGAGATCGAGCGGAAGCTGTCCGTGCCGGTGATCGCGATGGGGTCGGTGGCGGGCCTCGGCAGCCGCGGTGCCCGCTACTCCCCGTACACCGCGGCCGACGCCGGCTTCACCGCGCGGCTGGCGGACGTGCTCGCCGACCACGACGACGCGCTGCTGGCCGCGTACGTCGCCGACGACGCCGTGGTCACCCACCGCGAGCTGCGCGGCGTCCTCGCGGCGCAGACCGCGCGGGCGCTGGTGCACCCGGTGTTCGCCGGCTCGGCGATCACCGGCGCCGGCGTGGCCGCGCTGATGGCCGGCGTCAGGGAGCTGCTGCCCGCGGCGGGAGGTGACCCCGCCGGGCCGGTCTCGGGCACCGTGTTCAAGGTCGAGCGCGGGCCGGCCGGGGAGAAGATCGCCTACGTCCGGATGTTCTCCGGGACGGCGCGCGTGCGTGAGCGCCTCGGGTCCGGCCGCGGCGCCGGGAAGGTGACCGCGATCAGCGTCTTCGACCGCGGCGCGGCCGTCCCGCGGGCGGAGGTGGCGGCGGGCCAGATCGGCAAGCTCTGGGGGCTGGGCGACGTCCGGATCGGCGACGCGATCGGCGAGCCGCCGCACGCCGCGGCCGGCCGCGGCCACTTCGCCCCGCCGACGCTGGAGACGGTCGTCGTGCCCGGCCGCCCCGGCGACAAGGGCGCGCTGCACGCCGCGCTCGGCCAGCTCGCCGAGCAGGATCCGCTGATCAACCTGCGCCAGGACGACGTCAGGAACGAGATCTTCGTCTCGCTGTACGGCGAGGTGCAAAAGGAGGTCATCGCGGCGACGCTGGCGGGCGACTTCGGCCTGCGGGTGAGCTTCCGGGAGAGCACGACGATCTGCATCGAGCGCCCGGCCGGCGCCGGCGCGGCCGCCGAGTTCATCGCCGCGCCGCCCAACCCGTTCCTGGCGACGGTCGGGCTGCGCGTCGAGCCGGCCGCCCGGGGCTCCGGCGTCAGGTACCAGGTGGCGGGCGACCGGCTCGGCACGATGCCGCCCGCGTTCTTCACCGCGGTCCAGGAGACCGTGCACGAGACGCTGCGGCAGGGGCTGTGCGGCTGGCAGGTCACCGACGCCGTGGTCACGCTCACGCACACCGGCTACTGGCCGCGGCAGAGCCACGCGCACGGCCACTTCGACAAGAGCATGTCGAGCACCGCGGGGGACTTCCGCGGCCTGACGCCGCTGGTGCTGATGAGCGCGCTGCAGCAGGCCGGAACCGTAGTCCTCGAGCCGGTGCACCGGTTCCGGCTCGAGGCGCCGGCCGACACCGCGGGCCCGCTGCTGCCGGTGCTGGCGCGGCTGGGGGCCACGCCGTGGCCGCCCGCGGCGCGCGGCGCGTCGGTGCTGCTGGAGGGCGAGATCCCGGCGGCCAGGGTGCACGAGCTGGAGCGGCTGCTGCCCGGCCTGACCCGCGGCGAGGGCGTGCTGGACTGCGCCTTCGAGCGCTACCGGCCGGCCCGGGGGGACATCCCGCCCCGGCCGCGGACCGACCACAACCCGCTCGACCGCAAGGAGTACCTGCTGCACGTGACGCGGCGGGTCTAGCCCCGTGCGGGGGGCTCCGCCCCCGCACGCCCCCGGCGACTGCGGGCCCGGCGGGGCCGGGGCGCAGCCGTTCGGGATAACCAACGTGCTCGGGGGCGGGACTGAGTCGCTAGCTCGCGATGCCGACGACCTGCTTGATCGTGTCGGGCTGGGCGGCGGCGCGCAGCATGTAGTGCGCGACGTCGGCGCGCGGGACGATCCAGCCGCCGGGCAGGTTCTGGCCGTACGCCGTCCGGTACGTCCCGGTCAGCGGCTTGTCGCTCAGCCGCGGCGGCCGGACGATCGTCCAGTCCAGGCCGCTGTCGCGCACGATGTCCTCCATCAGCGCGAGGTCGGCGTAGTGCGCGCGGAACAGGGCCTTCGCCACGTGGCTCAGCACGTGCCGCATCCAGAACGCGTCGCCCGGGTCGTGCCGGGGCGGATGCGGCCGGGCGGGCGAGGCCACCGTGCCGATCGGCGCCGCGCTGACGACGACGAGCCGCCGCGCGCCGGCCGCCGACATGGCCGCGGCGATGGCCCGCGTGCCCCGCGACGCGATCCCGGCGTCGGCCCGCGACCGCGGACCGAGGCCGGACAGCACCGCGTCGGCCCCGGCGACCGCGGACTCGAGCGCGGCCGGGTCGGCCGCCGCGAGGTCGGCGGTGACGGCGCGGACGCCGCCGGGCAGCCTGCCGGGGCTGCGCACGACCGCGGTGACGTCGTGGCCGGCGGCGAGCGCCTGGTCGAGCATCTGGCGGCCGATACCCCCGGTGGCCGCGACGATCGTGAGCTTCACCTGTTACCTCCCGTGCCAGTTCCGGTACGCTTGCTGCTGATTGTCATACAACACGAGAAACATATCATATGGAAATCGTAACATCTGATGGGGGCGCCGCCGCCCGCGGCCGGCGGCGCCAGGCCGTCGCGATCAAGGAGTCGCTGCGGGCGCTGAGCAACCAGCTCGCGCTGCTCAACCGCAGGGTGAGCGCGCGGCTCGAGCTGCGGGACGCCGACCTGGACTGCCTGGAGCTGGTCGCCCGGCACGGGCCGCTGAGCCCGAGCGAGCTGGCCCGCCGCGCCGGCCTGCACCCGGCCACGCTGACCGGCGTGCTGGACCGGCTGGAGCGGGGCGGCTGGGTCAGCCGCGACCGCGACCCGGGCGCCGCCGACCGCCGCGCGGTCACGGTCCGGATCCGCCGGGACCGGGCCGGGGAAGTCTTCGGCCTCTACGCGGGAATGAACGACCTGATGGACCGCGTCCTCGCCGGATACAGCGACGCCGAACTCGAGGTGCTGGCGGGTTTCCTGCGCCGCACCGCCGACGCCGGGCGCACCGCCACCGAGCAGCTCGCGGGGGAGGAATGACGGGCGTCGGGCAGGTCAGCCGCGGGGTGATCGAGCAGTTCCGGTCTGGCGGCGAGATCGACGGCATCCACGGGGAGTCGGCCGCGTCCGGTCTAGAGAGCTGCCGCGGCCGTCCAGGGCGCGGTGCCTGGACGGCCGCGGTCAGTTCAGCTCGGTGTCGTCAGGGCGTGGGGTCGGTGAAGGAGCCGCTGTAGATGTCTTCGTTCCCGAACTGGGGCGGGCAGTCGGTCAGCGGGGAGGGTGCGGTTATCGGGGACCCGTCGATCAGGGACTGCCGGTAGGCGTCGATCTTGGGGCAGTCGGTCGCGTTGCGGACGTCCATCCAGACCGTGACCCCGTAGGTACGCGAGGCCGCGGCGTACTGGTAGTCGTAGATGGCCTCGCGGTTGAGGGTCCTGGTCGTGCCCCTGGCGTCGCCGACCATCGCCCGTTGCAGCGTTGTGAAGGCGCCGACCGTGCCGCCGGCTCCGACGTCGGCGTGGCGGGTGACGCCTTGCATAAGGCGCGGGTTGGCCGTGGTCGTCTGGAAGGGTTGCAGGTAGGCGTTGTAGACAAGGTACAGGTCGGTGCCGTTGGGCGAGATAGCCACCGCCGGGTTGTCCGGCCGGTCGTCCGCCTGGGCGGCGTTGACCGGGGTCGACCAGGTCAGGCCGCGGTCGACCGAGGTCTGTACGAGTGCCTGCTCCTGGTTGAGCGCGCCGTCGGGCCAGGTGAGCACGATCGTGTTGGTGGCGTCGGCGCCGGTGGGCGCGCCGTTGGCGATGCTGAGGCTGGGGAAGCTGTCGGTGCGGGTGCCGGCGAATCCGTCGAACACGATCCGTCCCGACACCGGGTCGGGCACCCCCACGTCGTGCACGGTGGCGATCTCCCGGGGCTTGTCGAAGGTATTGCCGCCGTCGAACGAGCGGGCCAGGAAGAAGACGCTCTGGCCGGTCTTGACGTCGGCGCCTTCCCAGACGACGTAGACGACACCCGCGCTGTCGGTCCGGACGGCGCAGCCCTGGCGTCCGCTGGTCTGGGCGTTGTTGGTGGCGGCGCTGAGCTGGTGCTGCTGCCAGGTGGTGCCGCCGTCACTGGAAACATCGACGATCAGCGGCTCGGGGAGGAAGTTGGCGCTGCGGAAGGCGACGTTGCAGAGATAGACGTTGCCGAAGAACGGGCTCGAGGACGCGTTGTCCGCCCAGATGTCGTCCTTGTCGGTCAGCAGCGCGGCGTTCTGCTTGCTGGCGATCACCGGGGCCATCCAGGCACTCTGGTCGCCGGCGGCGGCGGCCTGCACGTTGTCGGTGCGCGACACCACGGCCGCCGAGGCGCCCGCGAACCCGGGCGCGGTGCTGAGCGGGAACGCGAGGTTGGCGTAGTACAGGCGGGACCCGTTCGACCACGAGAACCCGTTCGGGCCGGGCTTGGGCCCGAACGTCAGCGCCGGGTCGCCGTGGGAGGACATCCCGGCCTCGAAGTAGCCGGGCAGTGTGTGGATCGGGCCGATGTGGGTGGTGCCGTTCTGCGCAGTCAGGCCGGTGTAGGCCGGCTGCGTCCACGTGGTGCCGCTATCGAGGGAGAAGTAGACCCCGGAGATGCCGATGTCGGGGGTGAGGTTACAGCTGCTGCCGTTGCACGGCGCGCTGTCGACCAGATCGTTGGCCCCGGCGGCCAGCACCGCCGGATGGTTCGC
>Ga0070698_100006894_pt1 | contig 12309 bp, 11 predicted proteins | sample KBSK1502metaG_FD_65477 | JGI IMG/M metagenome (GOLD analysis project Ga0070698, IMG submission 65477) | Corn, switchgrass and miscanthus rhizosphere microbial communities from Kellogg Biological Station, Michigan, USA - KBS K1-50-2 metaG | ecosystem: Host-associated > Plants > Roots >...
CATCTTGGTTCGAGGGTATGGGGCGCGCAAATTCGATCGACGCGGGGCAAGCTACGAAGGTCGCTGCGGCTGCGCCGCCCGTCTGCGTCACGTAACCGGAGTCTGCGTTGTGAACGTGATTGGGACGCTCAACCCGTTGTTTCCGGCTTTGTCGAGCTGAGAAGCAACGAGCGTGTACTTGGTGCTGCTCGCAAGCCGGTCGAGAGTGAGCGAAAAGCTGCCGTCGGCTGCGGGCTGAATGGGTGCGGGTGCGGTTGCGATTGAGGGCGAGATCGTGATCGTCACCCTCTGGTCGGGCTCGCTCGCTGTCCCGCTGCAGGTTATGGACGTCGTAGTCGGTGAGCCGCAGGCGAGCGAGACGTTCGGGGCGGTCGTGTCGACCGTGAAGTGACGGGTTGGGCTGGTTCCGGGGTGGCCGGCGGCGTCCGTCTGCGTCGCGAAGACGCCGTAGCTGCCGTCCGCGAGCGGACGCGAGGAGGTGGAAAATGAACTGCCGGTCCGCTGCGTGCTCAGCGGCGATCCGCCGGCAGGTTGCCCGGCTGAATTGGTAATGACGATGGTCACGGTTAGCGAGTCGCCCGTCGCGGATCCCGCAACACCCGTAAAGGTTGGTGCGTTCACGTTGGTAAAGCTGCCATCCGCGGGGGTCGAGAGCGTAATCGTCGGGGCTGCCGTATCAACGGTTCGAGTTGATACGGGATGGGTCGAGGTCGCCGGAGTAGTCGATCGATGCGTGACGGCTGTCGCTGTCGGTCGGGCTGTCTGGATTGGGATTGGCTGCGCGGCGCGGTGCGAACGGGTCGTTGCGAGCCCGAGTGCGGCGCCACCACTTAGCAGTACGGTCAGCACCGCGGCGGTGCCAATCAGTCGGAGCCGCCGCCCGCGCCGTGTGCGCGCGAGCATGTCTGCATTCGCGAGGTCGCGGCGAGCGGCGTCGAGATTGTGACGGCTCGGGCAGCGCCCATAGCCGCCGAGCTCTTCCCTGATTCGTAGCGCCTCACGAAGCCGCTCCGCAGCGGCGGCCGCATTGCCCGCCGCGAGATGGAGCGAACCTATTTCATGTAGTGCCCATGCCTCCGCGCGCCGGTCGCCGACCTGTCTCGCCAAACGCAGCGCGAGCTGAAGCGAACGCACGAGGTCGAGCCAACGGAGAATAAGCGCGAGCAGCGCAGCAAGATCTCGCGCCAGCCTCAGCGCTTCTTTGTGTCGGCCCGCCCGATCCAACCGCGCCAGCAGGCCGAGCAGAGACTCGATCTCGTCGGACACCAGCTTCGGATCGAGCACTCGTCCTTGCGCAAGTTCGTTGAACATGCGCAGACACTTCTCGCAGCGGGCGGTGACATCCGACGCGTCCTCAACCAGCTCGCCCAACACGTCTTGCCCTCCCTTCGGACCAGCCGTGTCGGCATCGCGCAACGCCGCAGCAAGCGGTCGCGCGTTCGCGTCCTCACCTTCGGGCTCATAGAGCGCGAAAGCCCCCTCAGGCGAACCAACCTCCAGCCGATAGTGACCGACCGCGACACTCGCGGCCGCAGAGCCAGACGCATCAAGAGAATCGTTGGTGCTCATACCGCGACGACCTGAACCACGCTCGCCGCAGATAAAACGTGTCCGAGGCTCAACCCCCTTGTGTTCTTTGGCGCAAACCTAGGCCGCGCCTCAACAGATGTCAAGAGCGCCGAGAGGCCGGGCAGGCGACGCTAACTCGACTCGAGGGATTCCATAACGCTGGCGAGTCAAGCTGCAGCCCTCGGCGAACAAAAGGCGGAATCGGTTCAATAGCCACAAGCCGCCGAGAACCGGCATCGCGTCTAAATGATGTCTAACTTTGCGCACGGCGATCTGTCTCGGGCTCTGCCTTTCACGGTGCAAGCCTTGACGCGAGCGGCTGCGGTGGGGACAGTCGCTTCCAGGCAGGGTTTAGGTGCGCGCCGCGGTCAGCCGGAGCGCGGCATCTCGCCTTACGCCGTCTCGACGCTGCCGAGGGAGCCCTGAGTCGTCAGGGAAGTTCGAGGGATGTGCGTGCGCCCTCTGAGAAACCGGTAGCCGCCGACGGCGCGGTTCAGGAAAGGTCTGCGGCGTCGCCGCCGTCCGCTTCCACTGGCGATCTCTTGTGCCGTAGCGTTCAGAGAAACGGCGCGTCCGGCTGCGCGGGGGGAACCTAGGGTGGGGACTTGGTCGAGGGCGCGCACAGCTGATTGCGGGCGCCGAGCGAGGCCTGGAGGAGCCCGAGCTTGCTCCGAGCGATGACAGGCCCGGATCCCTTCGCGGCGGACTTGAGCTCGTAGCAGGCCAAGAGTTGGCTCTGAAGCCGCCTTGACGTTCCGACAGTCGCGGGCAGGCAGAGACCGGTCGGGCGCAGCACGGCGTCCCGGGTCTTGGCGAAGTCGTCGGACAATGCCGCGATTCTGGTTGCGAACGTCGCGAGCGGCACTGCTGAGTAGCACACGAAGGAGTCGAGCGTCTTCGGTGGCGGTCGGAGCGCACCGCCCGTCGCGGTTGACGAGGGAACGCAGAGCTCGCTCGCGCGTACAACCGTCGCGGTCAGCACGCCGAACTGCTGGGTCCTCACGCTGATGCGGGCCGACCCCTTGAGCGCGAGCTTGATCGGGTGACAGGTCAGGTGGGCGACCGAGTCAAAGATTGGCCGGCCGTTTACGGCCGCTGGAGCGCAGAGGTCGGTCGGCCGGCCAACGATGGCGATCCGCGTCCCGAACTGGTCTCTGACGCTGATTTTTGTGGTGGCGAACTCGGTGAAGGCCGCCCTGTAGCAGGCGAAGTTTCCGACTGGCGCGAGCGAGCGAGACCCCTCCGCGGGAATCGCCGTGAGGAGAGAGACACAGGCGACTAAGGGGGCAAGCGAGCGCATGTGTCTACCCAAGCAGCCGTTTGACGATGTCGGATCCGCCGATGCTGCCCATCTGGAATCCGAAGCAGGTCCCGAAGAGCTTCAGCGTGTCTTGCCCGTTGACGCCCCAGGTTGAGTTGGCCTCGTAAATCTCGACGTAGCCGAGATAGCCGGTGATGATGCCGAGGATGATCGCGAGCGGGAAGCCCCAATCGAGGACGTATGCGCGCAGCGCGCGTCGGGCGCCGGGGTTGGCCGAGCGTCGCCCGGAGCGGAGCTCCGCGAGGCACCTGACGATCAGTCCGATCGCAACGCCGACGAACGCCAGGGTGATGGCACGCTTCTCGGAAGCGCGGAAAGTCACGACGACGGGAATCCGTTCGTCCCTGTAGTTGTCGGCGCTGAGAACAATTTTCCCCTGGTACCGACCGGGTTGCAGGTTGGGGATCCGACCCGGGTCGATCGCGATGCACACTCGAACTGCGGCGGGGTTCGGGGCGATCGCTGCCTTGGTGACTGCAGCGCTGAGCGTTAGCCCTGTGTCTTCATCGATGCGGCGCCCGGTGCTGCTCTTGATCGGCCACCAGGACTGAACTTTGAGGTTGTGCGGGGTGCCGGGATACGCGTTGTAGGGCAGGAAGTCGGTTCCCCTCTCTCGGGATGCGCCGAAGTCCAGGCGGAACTGGGGGTCGGAGTCGGAGCTGAACTGACCTTCTTTGGCGGCCGCGCCGGTCTCTTGATGCTTGCAGGGTTCGCCGCGCTGAGGTGCCGCCGCGGCCGGGAGCGTCCAAGCGACGAACGCGACGAGGCCGACCACGACCAACCACGCCGCGAGCGCGAGGAAGCGATTGCGACGCGCACGCGACCGGATAGCAGGTGCCGCAGGCTGCGTGTTGTTGCTGAATGCCTTGCCAGCAGCCATCCGAGTCGGTTGTCGAGATCCAGATAACGGTACTGCCGCAGAGCCGAATCGGTCAAGGATGCGCTCGGAGCCTCGCCCCTCACTCAGACTGCCGGACTAGCAGCAGAGCCGAGGGCTGGGCGTGCGCACTAGATTCGTCCGCGCAAATCGGGCGCTCCAGCATCTTGCTGACTTGGGACCAAGTTGCGCACCTATTGGGCTCGCAGGCTTAGGGTGCGCAAACTCGGCCGCTGCTCTCCGACGCGTCCGGCCCGCCAGGTTCGGTGCTCTCGCCCCGGTCGAGCGGGATGCTTCGCGCCTCGGAGGGTGTGGCTGGCGCGGAAGATCGACCCTCGCAACCCACGGCAAGGACAGGCGAGAAAGCGCGAGCCGCTACGGCACCCTACTCTCGAGCAGACGCACTACTGCTCGCTGCTGAAATCCTTCGCGCTAAGGCTCCGCGAGCGGCCGTGGCGGACGATGCCGTCGCCAACGATCAGCAGCGGGGCCAATACACTCACAAGCTGGATGATTCGATCCTGCAGGTCTCTCGAGAGCGGCAAGCCGGCCGCGACCGCGACGCCGATGATCGCGCCGACGATTGCGATCAGCTGTGCCGGGGTGATGTCTGGGGTTTTGCCCGCGAAAAACTTATTCCGGACCAGTCTGAGGAAGCGCATCTTGTTCTCCTCTCGAACCCCTCGCTCTTGTCGGACTGCTCGCCTTCGAGCGATCGCAAACCGGGAAGCGGCCCCACCAAGTGCGGCGAGAGCGTTGCTGGGGTGTTGATTTGGGTATGAACGCTGAGACCGACGGCGAGCGTGGTCGAGCATGTCGCTCATTCCTTCTCGTCCTCATCATCCTGGCTTGTCTGGGCTGACGGATCGCCAAGGCTTGCGGCGACCGTTCGTTCCACCTTTCCGAACAACACGTTCGTCCAGCGCTCGTTGAAGCCAGAATGATCAGCTATCAGGCGTGGGGTGGCCACGCGTGAACGTCCTAGCTCTGGCGTGCGAGCTCGATCGTGAACGTGTCGATCTGGTCAACCGGACCGGTTGACCAGGATTCCTGCGGTCGGGGCACGGTTGTGTAGACGCCGGCGATCTCGTTCGCTGTGACGGTGAGGCGGAGGAATCCGTGCCGGTGTTCCTGGTTGTAGCTCGCAAGGGTCGCGCCCGTGCCGGGGTCGGTCCAGGGGATCGGCGGCCAGTTGCCGTCGACTTTCGCCATCGTGTGGAGGTTGGGGTAGCCGCCCGCGCCGGCGACGACGTAGGTGAGGTCGCGGCCGTTGGTGGGGACGGTGAAGCGCTGGTAGTTGTGGACGTGGCCGGTGAGGACGAGATCGGGGGTGCGGCCGGAGGTTGAGAACGCGTTTGCGAGCAGCGTCCGCATCGCGGCGCTCGCGCCGTGGTGGTTGTCGGCCGAGTAGGGCGGATGGTGGAGCGCGACGATCAGGGCCTTGGTCGCGTCGGCGGCCTCGAGTTCTCCGGTGAACCAGTCGGCCTGGTCCTGCTCGACCACTCCGTGCTCGGGACAGTTCGTGTAGAGGCCGATGATCGTGACGAGGGGCGCTATCAGCGTCCAGTAGCAGTTGGGTTGCGTCATTGCCGGCCGCGGCACGTCGCGAGCGTCGGGCGTCACAACTGCCTCGGGCGCGCAGAGGTTGACCATGAAGCCTTCGAGCGAGCTGCCGACCGGCGGGATGCCGAGATCGCCGTCGTGGTTGCCGGGGATCCCGAAGATCGGGCCGAGGTAGTGCAGGTAGGGCTCGTAGAACTCGTCGTAGTACCGGTTGCGTTCGCCGTCGAAGTAGACGATGTCGCCGAGGTGGTAGAAGAACGTCGGCGGCGGCGTGAGCGTCGCGAAGTCGTTCTCCATCCACATTGCGACGATCGCCTGTGGCTCGGGTGATTTCACGCCGCCCGTGTCTCCGATCGCGTGGAAGACGAGCGTGCCCGCTTGCTCGATCGCCGCGACGGCCGCGGAGCCGATCACACTCTCGAGCTCGAGGCGAAACGGCGGCTGACCGGTGGGCGGCGGCAGCGGCTGAAACACCTGCGGTGGGATCCGAGCCGCATCGACAACACCGGCGAGCTGGTCGCTCGCCGACCGGAGCGGGCGCGCGAACGCGCTCTCCGTGGGACCGTTCACTTTATGTACCCCCTCACCGGTCGCCGCGCCTCCGCGCGCGCGATGACCGCGAGCGCCACCGTCAGCATCATGAAGGCGGCGACGATCAGCCATTCGAACGAACCATCGTGGCGGTCGGGACTCACGCCCAAGACCGCCTCGATCCAATCCCGCCAGATCACAGTCAGCGCTGACAGCGACCCCGTCAGCACGGCTGCTGCGGTCTCGATCCAGAACCGCATCCTCTGCTCTTTCACGATCGCCCCGCTTCCTGCCGCAGACGAATCAATTCTCGAGTCCGCCGCAGGATTTGGACCTGAGAGGTTGTCGCTTTCGAGTAAATCGCTAAACGGCAAAGAAGACAAGGCACCCCTGCGGTCGTGGTCGTCCTTGACGTCTGGTCGCAAAGGTGAGAGTCTGAAATTGACCACGAACAGTCGTCCTGCGGCCCGACCGATCGTGGATCGGAAACAACCGGGCGAAGGGACGACGTGGGAGGGCACCCCTGTTCACGGGCCTGCGCGACGCTCCGGCGGGAGCCGTGAGCGAGCGCGGCGAGGGCGAGCAGTCGGCCGGTCCGCCGGCCGAGCGCCTGCGCGAGCAGCTGGAACGCGAGTTCGGCGAGGTGCCCGCCGAGAGCCCGTCCGAGCCTGCTGAGCCCGAGGAGACCCACCCCGCCGGGACGGATCCGGACGAAGGCGATGAGGGCGACGAGCGGGAGCCACGCTCGTGACGCGTCCTCAGGCCGCAGTCGGCGACGGAAGGAGCCGCGATGCAGGGACCAGATGACGATGCGATCGAGACTCAGCTCGCGGGCGCCGAGCCGACGGCCAGAGCGGCAGGGGATGAGGCCCCGCCGCCTCCCGCGGGCGGTAAGGCGCTGCTGCGGTTGCTCCAGCTCCTCGGCGACGCAGGCTACGAGGAGACTGCGAAGGCAGCCGTCGACCTGGCCGTGCAGGCGGACGACCAGGACGAGTTCCGCACCCGCCTAAGCGCCTACGTGACGCTGACGGGGGCCCCGGCAAACGGGGGCGGCCCCCGCAAGTCGAGCAGCCGTAAGAAGACCGCGGGAGGAAACGACAGATCGGAGACGGCGGTCGCCGAGGACGTCGCCCAGGCGTACATCGACGCGGCCGACCAGCTTGGCCCGCCGACGCCGACCGGTCCCCAATGGCGATCGCTCGGCCCGTGGACGATCCCGAATGGGCAGACGTACGGCGGAAGCCGCGTGAACGTCTCTGGTCGCATTGCCGCAATCGCGGTCGATCCGTCCAACCCGGCTCACGTGCTCGTCGGCGCCGCCAACGGCGGCGTCTGGGAGAGTCGTGACCGCGGAGGCAGCTGGGCGCCGCGCACGGACTACCAGCGAACGCTCGCGGTCGGTGCGCTCGCGTTCGATCGCGGCAACCCGAAGCTCGTCTACTGCGGTCTCGGCGAAGGGAACTGGTGGTGGTGGCTCGGCGCCGGCATTCTCCGCTCGAGTGACGGCGGCACGAGCTGGGCGCAGCTCTGCACAACGCCGTTCGTGGGCCAGGGTTTCTTCGACCTGGTCGTCGATCCGGCCGACGGCAAGCATCTCCTGGCCGCCACGACCGGCGGTCTGTACGTCTCGACCGACGGCGGCGTCAACTGGACACAACGCCGGTCGGCGCGAACGTGGTCGATCTCGATCGCGCCCGGGGGCGGCGCAAATGCCGAGATCCTCGCCGCCTCCAGCGACGGCGTCTGGCGCTCCACGAACGGCGGCACGACCTGGGCCGCGGTCACGCTCCCCGGCTCGCCGGGCAGCTTCACGCGCTTGGCGGTCGCGATCGCGTCCTCGAACCCCGCGGTCGCCTATGCGTGGGGGGCGGGAGCCCCGAACATTCCGAACCAGGGGCCGACGCCGTATCTGTGGCGCCGCGGCACCGCGGGCGGTGCGTGGACGGCGCAGGGCGCACCGCCGGGTGTCGCGACCGGCCAGTCGTGGTACGACTGGTTCCTCGCGGTCTCGCCGGACAACGCCAACCAGATCTACTGCGGCGCGATCAGCGTCCATCGCGGCACCCGTGTTGGCCCGCTCTGGGCCTGGCTCGACATCGCGACCAAGGCGATCGGCGACTCGATCCATCCGGACTCGCACACGATCGCCTTCGAACCGGGTCAGCCCAACACGATCTACGTCGGCAACGACGGCGGGCTCTTCCAGAGCCTCAACCGGGGCGTGAACTGGGTACATCGCAACAACGGGCTCGTGATCTCCGAGTTCGAATACATCGCGCAGAACTACGGCTCGTCGCGCTGGCTGATTGGCGGCACGCAGGACAACGGCAGCGAGCGTTGGCGCGGCGCACCGGCGTGGGAGCACGTCGCGGACGGCGACGGCGGCGACTGCGGCGTGAATCGATTGAACCCGGCGGTCGCCTTCCACACCTTCTACGGGATGAGCCCGCAGCGCTCGACCTCGAGCGGCGACTGGGGGACGTGGGCGTCGGTGTTCCCCCCGGTCCCGGCCGGAGAGGGCGGGCCTTTCTACCCACCGTTCGAGTGCAGCTCGACGAACGGCGACACGATCGCGATCGGAGGGAACGCGCTGTACGTGTCGCGGAACAGCGGCTCCTCGTGGACGCGGCTCGCCTACCCGAGCGGAGGCACGGCGAGCGGAATGTACGTCCCGAACGCCGACGCGGTCTACGTCGGCCTCAACGACGGCCGCGTGCTGCGAGCGACATGGACCGGCGCCGCGTGGGGCGCACTGACCGCGCTGACGACGCCTCGCGTGGGCGCCGCCGTGAGCGACATACAGGTCGACCCGAACAACGCCCTACGAATCTGGGTGACCTACTACACCATCGGCGGCGAGCGCGTCTTCCGCTCCGACAACGGCGGCTCGTCGTGGACCGACCGGACCCCGGGGCTGCCGAACCTGCCGATCAACGCGATCGCGGTCGACAACTGGAACGCGAACCGTGCCTGGCTCGCCGCCTCCCTCGGCGTTTACCAGACGACCAACGGCGGCGCGACCTGGACGGACTTCGCCGCAAGCCTGCCCAACTGCTACATCGGCGACCTCCTCTTCCATCCGCACGCACGGGTCCTGCGGGCGGGGACGCGGAACCGCGGCGTCTGGGAGATCCCGGTCGACGGCTGGATGACTCAGCCGCTCTGTGGCCGGCAGTGGGTCGGCAACCTCGCCGCCAACCAGACCAAGAAGTGGTTCACGTTCAACTGGCCGGCGACCTGGCACGTCGTCTGGACGGTCATGCCGACGACGGTGAAACCGGGCGCGCCCCAGATCCGCTGGAACGTCGAGGTCGAGCGCGCGAGCGCCGAGTTCGCCACCTACTGGATCACCGTTCAAAACCTCACCGGCAACCCGGTCGATTTCGAGGGCCGCTACTGCATCCTCAGTCGGTACTGAACGAGAAAGGAGACGCGACATGTGGACAGGCGTCCAATGGACCGGATCGCTCGCCGCGGGCGCGAGCAACCGCTGGTTCACCTACAACTGGCCCGCGTCCTGGCACGTGGTCTGGTACATGGTGCCAACGACGCCGCGGCCCGGTGCTCCCGAGCTCGACTGGGACGTCGCCGTCGAGCGCGCCGACGCGACCCATTGCACCTACTGGATCACCGTCAAGAACGAGTCGCCCATCTCGATCTCCTTCGAGGGGCGATTCGCCGTCCTCTCTTAACCGCAGGAGGCAGACATGGAGATCGTGATCAGAACGGACGGCGAGCAGAGCGTCGCCGGTGCTGCGGGAATCCAACAAGGCGCCGCCGGGCAAGGCGCAGCGCAGCCCGGTGGAAGCGCGGTCAGCCCGCCAGCCGACCTGGCCGCCCAGGCCGAGGCGATCGGCGCGATCGACGCCGGCCCGGCACGCCTTCCGACCGATCAGGCCGGTCAACCGCTCGCAGACATCGCAGCGATCGCCCACCAGCAACTGTCGGCCGGAGGCGGTGATGGCGGCGCCACAGCTGCCGGCGCAGCTCCCGGCTACGCAGACGAAGCGGAGCCGACGATGGTCGAGGCTGCACCCGAGAACGGCGGCGGCGGGGAAGAGACGTAGCTCAAGGCGCGCAGCGTCGAAATCGCCATGGCGCCCTCGCGCGGGGGAGCGCTCCGCCTCGAGCCGCAGCTGCGAGACCAGATCCGGGTGTGACTTCGCGGACCGCTGCTCTATCCAGTGCGCGACGGGGGCGCGACAGTGAGGGCCGCGGCGCGGCCGCACGGCGACGGTCGCGTTCGCACGTCTGTCCGCTGGGTGTAGGTGCGGGGCCTCAGCCCGGGACATTCGCCGCCCGCTGGCCGAACCGCGGTTAAGCCGAAAGATCGCACGTCGCTCCTCCGTCTAGTGAGAAGAGTTACCGCCAAGATTTCCAACGAGAGGGTCCGGTATGTCTTCCCGTACCGAGCTGCGGCCCCCGCCACCGGCTGACGAAGTCGGCGCCTCTCGCAGTCTGCTCGCCGACATCTGGGCCACGACCTCGACTGACGAGTTCGCCGGGCGCGTGCTCGTCACCGCGACCGTGACGCTCGCCGTCGGCTGGCTCGGGATCAGGGAAGCCGTCGCCGCCGTCATCGCCTCGCAAATCCTCACCGAGGCGGTCAAGAACTTCATCCGCCGCAGGCAGCTGTCACGGAAGAAGATCTGGCTGCTTACGCTTCTGCTCCTGTTGTTCCAGCTCGCGCAGCGTGCATGGGCGGCGGTCGCCGACCGGCTCCGGCTGAAGCTGCGGCACGAACGCCGTACGCCGCCGCCAGGCACGCGCGCCGCCGCGATCATGTCTGCGGTTGTCGCGGGCTTCACGGTCGCGGCGATCACGGTGCCCGAGGTAGCGGTCGGTCACCAGCTCGTCGGCCACCGGCACACGACGTTCTTCTCAACGGGAAACAGTGGTAAGTCTGTCCCAACGCGAAACCGGGGCGCTTTCAGATTGTCGCTACCGCAACCCGGAACGGTGGAGGCGACCGGAGCCGACGGTGCCCGCGTAACGTACTCCACGACCGCGACTCGAGGCGTCGTGCGCTGCTCGCGGACGTCAGGGTCGATTTTCCCGATCGGAACGACCACGGTCACCTGTGTCGCGCGCGCGCGGAATGGAAGGCTCACTGGGACATTCGCCGTGCGCGTCGTCGACAGCGAAGCGCCGACGCTGCAGCTCCCAGCCGGAATCGCCCGCAAGATCCTCGGGAACGCGATCACACTGACGTTCATCGCGAAAGCACGCGATCGTGTGGACGGCAACGTGCCCGTCCGCTGCTCGCCAGCCTCTGGCAGCGTCTACAACCTCGGTAAGACGATAGTCCGATGCTCGGCGGCGGACGCACACGGCAACCGCGTGAGCCGCAGCTTCCCGGTCGACCTTCGGCAGCCGCCGCCTGGAAGCGCCGTCTTCATACTCCCCTCGAACCCGATCGTTGAGGCGACCGGACCGAACGGCGCAGTAATCACCTTCACTGCGTCAGCGAAAGACGCGTCGGGCAGCGCGCTTGCCGTGGCATGCTCGCCGCGCTCGAACTCCGTCTTCGCGATCGGGAAGCATATGGTCACATGCTCCGCTAATCCCGGTGGACGCAGGCAGCAACAGACCTTCTTCGCAACTGTGCGCGATACGACCAAGCCGACGTTGAAGGTTCCGAATAGCCTCTCCGTCGAAGCGGATTCGAAGGACGGCGCCGTTGTCGTATACAACGCGAGCGCAACCGACAAGGTCAGCGGCGCCGTGACGGCTCGCTGCGACCCGGCCTCGGGGACGCGGGTTGCGATCGGCTCGAATTCCGTCACGTGCACGGCAACGGACGCGGCAGGGAATATCGCGCGCCGCTCATTCGAGGTAAAGGTCTTCGACGGAGCCCCGACGCTAACCGTCCCCGCCAACATCACGCAGGACTACACGAAGCCGCCCGGAGCGTTCGTCAGATATCCACAGGCAACGGCGACCGACAAGATCGACGGAACGCTCAGTCCCGCATGCACGCCGCGATCCGGATCGTTCTTCCATGTCGGCAAGACAAGGGTCACCTGCGACGTCACCGACTCGGGCGGCAACCACGTCTCGAAGGGCTTCACCATCACGATCCTCGATCGAATCCACCCGGTCGTGAGCGTGCCTCCGAGCATGACGGCATACACGCCCTACAACGTCAACACTGCCGTAGTCACGTTCAAGGCATCCGCCTACGACGCCATCGACGGAGTCGTCCCGGTCTCATGCTCGCCACCGTCCGGCACAGCACTGCCGATCGGGAAGACGACAATCACCTGCAACGCGACCGATCAATCGGCCAACAAGGCGACGAAGAGCTTCGTCGTGACCGTCTATGCGGGCATCGGCTGAGAGTCAGCGAGTAACAGCGGTTCTCGGGTCGCGGCCTGTGGGGTGCCAAAATTCGGTGCGCACCCAGAGAAATCAGCGATTTGCAGGTAGGACGCCAATTTTGGCACCC
>Ga0070698_100006899_pt1 | contig 12305 bp, 11 predicted proteins | sample KBSK1502metaG_FD_65477 | JGI IMG/M metagenome (GOLD analysis project Ga0070698, IMG submission 65477) | Corn, switchgrass and miscanthus rhizosphere microbial communities from Kellogg Biological Station, Michigan, USA - KBS K1-50-2 metaG | ecosystem: Host-associated > Plants > Roots >...
AGGTAAAGCCCGGCCAGTCGGGATGCTCTCGCGGCGGGAGCCAGGTCACGATCCAATGACCGGGCACGTTCTCCGTGATGACAACTTCACCGTCGCCGACCGGGGCCCAGAGGTCGATCGGCTTCCCGTCGGCACCCACTCGGTCAGCTTAGAGGCGCTGGCTGGTCGAGTGTTCCTCGGGAGGCCCCTTCATCGCATTCCTTAGCGAAGAGGGTTTTACAGGCGGGCCAAGCCGAGAGACGTGCCGGCCGCTAGAACTTGTTCGCGTACTGCGCGACGTTCTTCTTAGTGATGGTGATCGGCTGGCCGAGCCGCAGCTCCCGGTGTTTGGCGTAGTACCAGACGAGTCCGATCGGGCCGCCGACGTGGTACGCACCCGGTCTGAAGTGATGGCCGGTAAGTAACTAGTGCGCCGCCCAGACGGTGAGGTAGCCCAGCTTGATCGGGTTGCCGACGACGACGTCCTCCATGGCACCGCTGCGGACCCACCCGACCAGCGGGGTGCCTTTGAAGTCACTGCCGCCGTTGCCGGCGGAGAAGACCTGGCCGATCCTGCCTGCCTGGGTGATCGCTTCTGCCGCCATGTAGGTCTCTGTTGGAGTGATGCCGATCAAGCCTTTGAGGTTGGGATGGGCCGACATGAAGCTCTTGACCGAGTCGACCTCGGTTTGGTCGCCCGCGCCGGTCTCGGTTTGAAGTCCGTCCGACTTCATGTTCGGGTAGGCCTTGGCGATGTACGCCGAGACGCCCTTCGCCCACGTGTGGGCGATGGGGAACTCACCTTGCTCGTCAAGGATCGCGTACTCGCCTTTGTCATGGATCTGGGAGGCGAGCGCGTCGGCCATGGCGCGTTCGAAGGCGACCGAGGCGGAATAGTTCACCCAAAGGTCGCGCCTACCGGCGATGTCGTCGCCGGACGAGATCAGCAGGATCCCTGCCTTCCGGACCTTCCTGAAGATCGGCTCAAGCGCGGGGTCGTATCCACCGGTCGCGATGGCGTCCACGTGGCGGGCGATCAGCGCCTTGTAGTACCGGATCACACTCTGCTCGGAGCCGAGGCCTTGATCGGAGGCCACGATATAGCGCATGCCGAGCCGCCTTGCCGCTGCCCGGCCGCCTATCGCCATCGACGGGAAGTACGCGACGGACGCAATCGTGTACCTCCGGTGCGCCGCCCCGCTCGGGCGGGCAAGGAGTGTTGCCCCGACAGCGCCCAACGAGAGCGCGAGTGCGATTGCGACGATTGTCTTTCGGATCATCAGATCTCCTTCAAGTGCAGGTGGTTTCGCCGAAGGTGACGAAGACGGCGCCATGGGTCGCGGCGATGCCGCAAGGAATCGCGCTGTAACTGCCCAGCGGGATGGTGCGGACGACCTTGTTCCTGTCGGGGTCGACTTGCGAGACGGAGTAGCCGAGGTGGTTGGCGGTCCAGACGGACCCGGCGCCGACTGCGAGCAGCGTCGGCTGCTCGGCGGACATGGGAATTCGGTGGACGAGACTCAGCGTACGCGGGCCGATTCTCAGGAGATTGCCGCGGGAGGTGAGGACCCAGACGCTGCCGTCTCCCACGGCGACGGCGAGCGGCCCTGCCCCGTCCCCGGTCTCGAGCCCCAGGGACTCGGGTCGATCCAAGCCGGGCCTGACTCTCGATAGCCAGGCGGTCGAGTGTCCGGGGTCGTACGTGCCAATCCAGGCGGAGCCGTAGCCGAAGGCGATCGCGGTCGTCTGTCGGCCCAGCGGGATGGTGGAGTGGAAACGCCGGTGGCGCACGTCGATCAGCGCGACCCGGTCGCCGGCGCCGACGGGGCCCGGGATCACCCACACGTAGCCGCCGCCAACCGCCACCGCGCCGGTCGTTGCCAGCGGTACGGGGACGTCTTGGGTGGTCGTCACCGGCGTTGCGTAGGGGTCGCCATTCCATTTCACTTTGTGGAAGATCCAGGTGACGAACGGCTTCCGCTGCGAGACCCAGGCGTTGCCGTCCGCGTCGGCCGCGATGTCGTAGGGGGCGGCCCCCGCCGGAAAGGGAGGTGTTCTCTGCTGGGTGATCGTCCCGCTGCCCCGCACGACGATCCAGAGCCTCTTCCCCACGAGCGCCATCGGCCCCGGCTTGACTCCTCCCCCGGGATACACGACGAACTTGCCGGTGGCCGGATCGATGCTGGCCAAGTTGTCCGATCCGACGTAGGAGACGGGACTGCTGGGGGGCTTGGGCCCGTTGCCGCGGGTGAAGAGAACGGCCACGGGCACGGCAACAGCTGCGACGGCGGCGAGCCCGGCGACCATCAGGTAGCGCCGACGGAACGTCGGCCCCCGTCGACGAGAACGCGGGGATACCTCCGCAAGGGTGGCATCGTGCGCTGCTGCCGCTGCAGGGGCTCCTCCGTTGGCGGAGGCAGTCCCAGCGGGTGCCTCGAGCGCGGGGTCATGTCGCAGGATCGCTTGCTGGAGCCGTTGCAGGGACTCGCTGGGGTCGATTCCGAGCTCCTCGGTCAGGTCGTGCCGCGCTTGCTGGTAGGCGTCGAGGGCGTCTGACTGGCGGTCGGCGCGATAGAGAGCGAGCATCTGCTGGGCGCGCAGGCGTTCCCGCAGAGGGTGTTCTCCGACGAGCACGTGCAGCTCGCCCAGCACCTCTTCATGGCGGCCGAGGGCGAGGTCGCAGTCGATCCGGTCCATCAGCGCCGTCAGCCGGAGCTCGTCGAGCTGGGCGACCTCTTCACGGCCGTGCGATTCGAGCAGGAGACCCGAGAGGGTGGGACCGCGCCAGAGGGCTACCACCTCACGCAGGACCTGGGCAGCCACTTCCGGCTCTCCCGCGGATGCCCGCTCGCGGGCGGTGGCAACCATCTGCCGGAGGCGCGAAACGTCCAGCTCATCGTCCTCGACCCCGAGGCGGTAGCCGCCGTCCGCGGTCTCGATCGGATCGTGACCGTTCTGAGCCAACGCCTTGCGCAGCTGAGAAACGTAGACATTGACGGCCTTCTTCGCCGTCGGCGGGGGCGCCGCGCCCCAGAGCTCGTCGATCAGTCGCTCGCGGGAGACGAATTCATTCGCGTGCAGAAGCAGAACCGCAAGGACGAGCCGCTCCTTCGGCCTGCCCAGCGGGACCGGCTCGCCCTCGTCGGCCACCTCCAGCGGCCCGAGGATCCGATACTCCATCAGAAGGTTTTTACCGCTTTTGACGCCAAAACGGAAGCATCCTAAGCAATCCTGAGCCGGGTCTAGTTATCCGAGTGTGGCCGTCGTTTTACCTCCGCCGGCCAGAGTCGCGGCATGGCTCGCTCGCATAAACCCGCGGCCCCGGAGTCCGCCTCCTACCACGGCGAGGTGTGGACGGATGCTCGCGGCTACGCGACGGTCAGGCTGCCGGCCGAGGCCGGCCCGCTCGAGCCGCCGCTCGAGTACGAGCTGCGCGACCTCGAGCCGCCGAGCAGCGCCCGGATAACTGCCGAGCTCGAGAACGGCCGTTTCACGGTTGCCACCGACCAGCCTCACGTGAAGGTCGCCTGGCGGGTCAGTGGCCGTCCCGCGGCGAGCCATACCCCGCATCGACAACAGAAGGAGGGATGACATGAAGAGGGCTCTGTGCATCACAGCGCTCGCCGCGGCCTGCGCGCTCGCCGCGCTGGCAGCGTTCAGCAGTTCCGCTCGCGCGACCTACCCCGGCGCGACGAACGGGCGGATCGCCTTCGGGATCAGGGTTAACGGCAACGTCGACGTCTACTCGGTGCGCCCGGACGGGCAGGACCTGCGCCGCCTCACCGACGACCCGGGCTTCGACGCCTGCGCCGCCTACTCCGCCGACGGCAGGCGGATCGCCTACTGCTCCGGCCAGGGCGGCGGCCCTGTCCAGGTGTGGACGATGAAGCAGAACGGCACGGACAATCAGCAGGTCACGCACATGAGCGGGGTGGCGATCTTTCCCGACTACTCACCCGACGGGAGCAAGATCGTCTTCGCCGCCCAGCCCGCCGGCGCGACCGCGCGCAACATCTACGTCGTCCCCAGTGACGGCGGCACGCCGCAACAACTGACCACCGTCGGCAACAACGTCTACCCCGCCTTCTCACCCGACGGCAACAAGATCGTCTTCACCAGCAATCGCACAGGGACCTCGCAGGTCTACGTGATGAACGCCGACGGCTCCGGCCAGACGCAACTCACCTTCGACCCGCAGCCCAAAGACCAGGTGCCCGACTGGAGCCCGGACGGCTCCAAGATCGCCTACCTCGCCGACACGCACGGCATCGCCGACATCGTCAATCCCAGCTGGGGCGACATCTGGGTGATGAACGCCGACGGCTCGGGCCAGCACCCGATCACGAGCGGTGCGGCCTACTACGGCACCGCCTGGTCACCCGACGGCAGCCGGATCGCCACCCTCAAGGTCGACTCTTCCGGCTTCCACACCCTCTACACGATCAACGCCGCCGACGGCACCGACCCGCAGGCGGTCCACCCCGTCACCGGCGGCAACCAGTTCGTCCCCGGCTGGCAGCCGCGCGGCACGGGCGCCGGCGAAGAGGACGACGGCTAGGCGAGGGCGGCCGTCCACGACGTCACCGACACCACGGCGCAAGGCACGAGAGGGGCGGAACCAGCCGCCCCTCTCGTCTACTTGGCGAGCGTGATCACGCCGAAGTAGCTGAGCCGCAGCGGGGTGCCCGAGCGCCATCGGGGCTGGGAGTTGCGACCGCCCCGGCGCAGAGCAATGAGATGTTGCTGCTCGGGTTCGAGCGGCCGGATCGCCGCACACAGTGCGCTGCGTGTTCCTTCTGGAAGGAAGCCTTCGCCGAGGCCCACCCCTAGGGCTTCGCTATTTGCAGGCCTTGTGACCGCAATGACCGTGGGTCTTCAGCACCGCGTCGAGCGTGCTATTCGTCTGACCAAGGAGGCTATTGACGCTCGCGCCGAGCAAGTTCAGTGCTCCTATCGCGACGACCGAAACCAGGGCGAGCACAAGCGCGTACTCAACAAGCGCCTGTCCTCCTTCTGATCGCGCTATGGAAGCTAGGCGCGCCTTCCACGCGCAAAGATTTCGCATCTGTACTCGACGCTGACAGCACCGCAGCCTGCGCGTAACCGCCGAACGGCGGATGCTTCCTAGCCTTACGACGGGACCACGACTCTCAACGGTGCCCGTACGTACTCCTCCAGGTCTTCGAGCACGGGCGCGAGCTGAAAGAGACGGCTGGACGACGCGTATCCCGCACAGCGACGGGCGCCGTAAGGCCCGAGACCATGACAAAGAAGGTTTCCGCGAGCCGGAGCACGCTCTGACTGAAGCAGATGCTTCGGATGCGCTAGGTGCTTAGATCGGCTCGACTGGCCAGTCTCCCTTGACTAAAAACTTGACCGCGACGCGGTTTCGGAGCGTTTCGTCGCCAACTCAGAGAACAAAAAATCCCGCTAAGCGGGCCTTTTCTTTGTGGAGGTAGCCGGTACTCGAACCGGCGACCTCCTGGGTGCGATTTACGCGAGAGCCCTCGCCGCCAGTCGCCACGGGTCGCCATCGCCTTAGCCAAGCGGGTTTTCATGGACAAGCCTTAACGCCTGTTCTCCACGCTTCGTCGTCGCTACTTGACCAAAACTTGACCACCCGCTATACGCGGCGCCCAGGTCTCGCGCCCGCAATCCGGCCGCTTTACGATTGGCGGCGATCGGCTCGCTCGCCTCATCACTGCTCGTGCTCGTCTTCATCGCCGGAGCCGTCGCGACCTGGGCTGCGGGCACGATCCTGTCGAGGACAACCGACGTGCTCGAGCGCCGCTTCGGGCTCGGCGAGGCGCTTGGTGGGGTCGTACTGTTGGCGATTGCCGGGAGCCTGCCCGAGCTCGCGATCACGGTGTCCGCGGCCGCAAAGGGCCACCTTGGCCTTGCAGCAGGCAACCTGATCGGCGGGATCGCGGTACAGACGATGGTGCTGGTGCTCTGCGACGCCGCCGCATCGAAGCGCGAGTCGTTGACGTACCTCGTGGGGTCGCTCGTGCCGGTGATCGAGGGGCTGCTCGTCGTGTTCGTCGTCTCGGTAGCGATCATGGGCGCGCTGCTCCCTGAGCACGTGCGCCTCGGCCCCATCAGTCCCGCGTCGCTCATCGTCACGCTCTCGTGGCTCGGCGGGATCTGGGTGATCAACCGTGTCCGCGAGGCTCCGCGCTGGAAGGTCGAAATGCCTGGCGCGCGACCGGGCCGGCACACCCGCCGGACGCCGCCGCCGGCTGACAAGCCGAGCCCGCTCACGAGTACGACCGGCCGCGCACTCCTCTTCTTCACCATCGCGGCGCTGATCACGCTCGTTGCAGGCGTGATCCTCGAGGTCGCCGGCAACGATCTCGCCAACCGAGCGGGAATCAACGGCGTCATCTTCGGCGCGACGGTGCTTTCGGTCGCCACCGCGCTGCCGGAGATCAGTTCGGGCATTGCCGCGGTCCGACTCGGCGACAACGAGCTCGCGGTTTCAGACATCTTCGGCGGCAACTCGTTCCAGGTCACGCTCTTCCTCGTCGCGGACGTCGTCGCAGGCAGGCCCGTGCTGCCGAGCGCCGGTGCCCTGAACGGCTGGCTCGCCGCACTCGGGATCGCGCTCACGGCGATCTACGCGGGCGGCGTCATCCTGCGCCGGGAGCGCTGCGAGCTCCGGCTCGGCCGCGACTCGCAGATCGCGGTCATCGTATTCGGACTCGGCATGGCGGGGCTCTTCGCGTTACCTCATTGAACGCCAACGAGGCCCGCGCCGACCGATACCCGACGATGCGCGCGCGACCCTCGGCGGGACTCCGCGTGGCCCAACCCCGCTGCGTCTGGCCTTTGGTGGCGGATCACGTCTGTGCCGTCGCCTGCCGCGTCACCCAGCTCGAGTTGCGAATCGTCAAGAGGGCCCAGAGATTCAGCCAGTAGAGGCAAACCTCGTAGAACATCATGTAGAGGAACAGTCCAGGCAGTTTGTCGCGCGCGCGCAGCGGCACCAGGATGTAGCGAACGAGCATCAGCACGATCCAGCTCGGCAAGATCGCGGTGAGGACGAGCCGCGGCTCGTGGACTGCGGTCACGACGAGTGCGACGCGCAAGCCAAATGACAGGAACGGAGCGGTCAGGTCCCAGAAGAGGATCTGGAGGAAGAGCAGCCGCTTCGTTCGCCAAGCGTAGGTCAGTGTGTAGATCGACTCGCGGATGTAGCCGCGCTTCCAGCGCCGCTGCTGGCGCAGAAAGCCACGCAAGGTCGAAGGCGTTTCGGTCCAGCTGACAGCCTCCGCGGTGTAGACGACGTCAAAGCCACGTTGCAGGATGAGGTTCGTCAGATGCCGATCCTCGGAGTGCGTGCACGGTTCGCCGAGGAACCGCTGTGCCGCGAACTCGTCGATCACCTCCCGCAGGAGCGTCGCCCGGTAGGCGGCGAGGCAGCCGCTGCAGCAGACGACGCTGCGAATCACCGACTGTGCCTGCTTGTAGACGTTCAGCCCGACCCAGTAGTAGGTCGCGACCATCCGTGTGAGCAGGTTCTGCTCTTCGTTCAGAAGCAGCACGTTTCCGGTCGACGCCCCGATGCCCTCGACCTTCAGCGGTTCAACGACCCGCACGAGCGCGTCGGGCTGGAGCGCGGTGTCGCTGTCGATCGTGACGACGAACTCGACATCGTCGTCGATCAGCTCCTTGACCGCGTAGAGCAACGCTTCACGCTTCCCCCGGTTCTCGGGGAAGTAGTGGGCGGTGATGCCCGTCTTTCGAGCCAACTCCGCCAGGTCGCCGCGAACGCCGTTCCTCGAGCCGTCGTCGATCACGATCACCTGCTTTCGGCCCGCAGCGGCGAGCACCGTTCGCACCGAGTGCTCCAGCATCTCAGGCGATTCGTTGAAGCACGGGATCACGACCGCGAGTTTTTCGCCCGCGTAGAGCGGGTAGCTGCGCGGACGCAGATCGTGGATGAACAGGAGTACGAACAGGTACCAGGTGTAGAGCACCAGCAGCCCCAGATAGGCGAACGTGAACCGCTCCCAGAAACGGGCACTGAGGCCGTACTGGGAAAGAAACAGCGCGCCCGACGCCGCGACGACGGCGAAGAGCGCGCCGTAGATCCAAGCCTGAATGCGGTGCTGCCGGTTCAACTTCCGTGGGCGTCGAAAGGCAAGAAGAAGACGCCACCGCGGCGGACGAGCTGGCACTTCAGCTTTGGATCACCGAGGTACGTGCGCAGTTCGTGGTCGTTCGCGCCCGCTCCCTGGACGGTTACAACGTCGACCTTCGCGCCGGCAACGTCGACCGCCAGGTGGCCAACTTGATAGTGGGCCGCGATAGTGGTCAGCTGGCTTGAGGTAACGGAGCAGACCTCCTTGCTCCCGTAATCGGAGAGCCAGCCAAGCGGATTGTCAAACGATTGCTGGGCCTTCGCGACCACGATCACCGGTTGATTTCGCGGAAGTTCCTTGATCGCGGACGCATAGTCCGTCTTCCCGAACGCCTGGGCCCCGGCGACGAGGCTCAGGGAGAAGAAAGCGAGGGTTGGGACGATGAGCAGCCAGGACGCGAGCCGCTTGCGCCGGTAACGGCCAAGCTGTAGCGCGTCGTCGCGCATATATGCCGCAGTCCATTGCCCGGCCGCAGGGCGCCGATGCTTAATGGACATGCTTCTCCTGTCGTAGTGGGTCGGTCAAGCGTCGACAGCACGGCTAACAGACAACATCACTCGTTCGGCTCTAAAGCGACCGACCGACGCGGCTGCACTGGCTTCGTCGCGATCGTGTCGTTCGGGAAAGGTCGCAAAATCCGAGGAGTGCGTCCAAAGGAGCTGGTCAGAGAAGGCCTCCCCGGGTAGGGACAAGGGAGCGAGAGAAAGGAAGCAAGGGGATATTGCAACTACTCCCCAGCGCCGTTCCCGACTCGCGCCCGAGCGCTGGGAACCACTCAGTAAGGAGGAATCGATGGCCGACAACATGGTGGTCTACACCGCGGTCTACGACAAGCTCGACGGGGCGCTGGCCGATCTCGACGCCTTGGAGCAGCTGCATGAGGAGCAGGTGATCGGCAAGTACGACGCGGCCGTGATCGACAAAGAGGACGACAAGCCGCACATCGTGAAGCGGATGGATCGGCCGAGGGCGCGCCTGATTCCCGAGCTGGTCGGCGCAGGCTCGTTGCCGCGCAAGGAGCTCAAGGAGGCGGCTCAGGAGTTGGGCTCCAGCGACGCGGAGCTGATCGTCGTCGGCGAGCCGACGCTCGAGCAGGGATTCGACCAAGCGGTCACCCGGGCCGCGAAGGTCGCGAAGAACTCCTTCGACGGGACGACCGATGAGCTCGCCAGCGAGCTGATTGGGGCGTTCAAGAGCTAGAGCGGGCTCTGGCGTCCGGGCCCTCGCAGAGGAGACCCGGACGCCCCCCTCCGCTCATCCCCGGAGCCAGCGGCCTGCGGACACTGTGGCGGCGTGTTGAGCGCAATCACGCTCTGCTTCGCTTTCCATCTTGAGACTCCACCGAGACGAAGGTGAGAGACTGGACCGGTGCTTCCCCTCTCCGACGGGTTGCGGGCTCGGCGCCTCCCGATCGTCAACGTCTCGATCATCGTCGCCAACTTCGCGGTCTGGCTGTTCTACGAACTCCCGCACCTGCGCCATGCCGTCTTCGAGGCCTCGTTCTATCCCTGCACCGTCAACCACACCTGCAGCGGACCTGAGAACTGGGGAGTCAGCTGGATCACGGCGATGTTCCTGCACGGAAGCTGGGACCACATCCTCGGCAACATGCTCTTCCTGGCCGTGTTCGGCAAGAACGTCGAGGACGCCTTCGGCCCGCTCCGCTACCTCGCCTTCTACTTCGCGGGTGGGTTCGTTGCGACGATGGCGCAGACGCTGATGACCCTCGCCTTCGGCACCGTGGCCGAGGCCCGTGTGCCCAACCTGGGCGCGAGCGGGGCGATCGCCGCCGTGCTCGGCGCCTACTTCGTCCTCTACCCGAACTCGACGGTGCGCGGGCTCGTCGTCATCTTCCCGGTGCAGCTGTCGGCCTGGTTCTTCCTCGGCGCCTGGTTCCTCTACCAGTTGATCGAGGCGAACTTCGGGATCTTCGGCTCGGCCGCGAACGGGGGCGGCGTCGCCTTCTTCGCCCACGTCGGCGGCTTCGTTTTCGGGGCCCTCGTCGCGTGGTTACTGACGGGAGCGGGGCTGGTTGCCCCCCAGGACCGCGGCGCCGCGCTGCGCGCCCCGGCTTAGCGCAGCCTCTCCCTCTTCACGATCTCGTAGTCGGCGAGATCGAGAACAGCGTATGCGAGCCCGGCGGCGAGCCAGAGCATGACCATGACGTAGGCCACCCGGCCGGTCCCGGCCAGCCACGCCAGAAAGAGGATCAGGCCCGAGAGAAGCGCGAATTTCGCTAGCTGGATCAGCATCGATCGGCCTCCTCTAGCCACCGGCTCAGATTACAACCTCACGAGCGCTTTTACGTCGAGCGCAAGACTGTGTTGGCCTGAGTATCCCCCGTCTCCACGACTCGCCCGGAACTCGCCGTTACTCCCGCAGTCTTCGGGTTGCATATGGGTTGCAAGGCCGAGGCGGCCCTCTCGGGGCGCCTCGCAAAATGCCTGCAAATCGAATATGGAGCTAGCCGGACTCGAACCGGCGACCTCCTGGGTGCGATTTACACGAGAACCTCTGCCACCTTTCGCCAACACTCGCCGTCTGTATCAACCATCCCGTTTTACGGCTGCGCCGAACCTCCATCGTTCGCGACGATTCGTCATCGCTACGTGACCAAAACTTGATCACGCCGACCTGCGCCTCGGCATTGCGACCTTTGGTGGGGCGGTCAAAACCGCTCATTACGATCGGCTCGGCTAGCGACGCAGAATGCGCGGGTGAGAGATGTTCGCGCAGCGGCCGGCGCAACCATCTGGTCGTTTGTTCACTGGTACGAGGGAACCCACGCTCCGTCGGCAGTTCGGAACCGAGTACGACGAATACCTGAGCACCGTTCCACGCTGGTGGCCCCGACGTCCACGGGGACAGACCATCACCCCGACACCGGTCTCCAAGCCGGGTTCGAATCGTTGTTGCTCGCTTCGGTGAGCGTCCGCTCGCCGTGGGGGTCGACCGTGACGATCGAGCCGCCGCGTGAGAAGGCGATCGTCTTCCCGTTGGGTGCCCAAGCGGGCTGAAAGTCGTCATTGGGGGATTTGGTAACGCGACGAAGGCCGTGTCCGTCGACGCCGATCGTGTAGATAGCCCACGTCGTGCCACCGACGTTGCTCGAGAAAGCGAGCTGTTTCCCGTTCGGCGACCACGCAGGCGAGTAGCTCGAAGCATGCAGATGGGTGAGCTGGTGGCGCCGCGAGCCGTCCGGCCTAATGAGCCAGATCTCGCGGATCGATTGGCCGGGCTCTCTGTGGACGTAGGCGATCCAGCCACCCCCGGGCGCCCATGACGGATCGGTTTCCCAGGCGTGGTCGGCCGTGAGGCGGCGCAAACGCGAGCCGTTCGTACCGATGACGTAGATGCGGGCGAACTTGCCGCGAGCGAAGGCGATCGACTTGCCGTCCGGCGACCACGACGGGTGCACGTCGTCCGCCTTCGTCGAGGTGAGGCGGCTCGTGCCCGATCCGTTGGCCTTCATGACGAAGATGTGTGAGCTGCCGTCGCGCGAGCTGGCGAACGCGATCGAGCGACCGTCGGGAGACCATGCAGGATCGACTTGAAAGAAGAGGCGGCCAGGCGAGGAGCTCGCGCCCACGGCGCCCCGCGTCAGTCTGCGCTGGCGGCTTCCGCTCGCGGTCATGAGGTAGATCGCGTACGCGCCTTGACGGCTGCTGACGAATAGCAGATCTGAACCTCTGCTCGACCCTCCCGACGACCCACAGCCGATGAGGAGGAACGCAACTCCTGTAGCAAGGGCCACGCGGACGAACATCCAACTCGTCATCGCGATCGCCCCTAGTGCCCCAGTGGCGCAACGCCGAGATACCGACGCTGCGCATCCGGATCGCTCGCCAGCCGCTCTCCAGTCGTCTCGACCGCGATCGATCCTGCGACTATCACGAGCTGGCGCTCGGCTAGCGCCGTCGCCACGCCGAGGTTCTGCTCGATCAGAAGTATCCGTAGTCCGTCCTCCTCGAGCCTGCGGAAGGCCTCGGTTAGGCTCTCGATCACCGTAGGAGCAAGGCCCTCGGACGGCTCATCCATGACCAGAAGCTGAGGGTTCGTGAGCAGCGCCCGGCCGATCGCCAGCATCTGTTGCTCCCCCCCGGACAACTGCGCCCCCCCATTCTTCTTCCGGCGAGCGAGGGGCGGGAACAGCTCGTAAATCCCGTCAATCGTCCAGCGCCG
>Ga0070698_100006901_pt1 | contig 12305 bp, 13 predicted proteins | sample KBSK1502metaG_FD_65477 | JGI IMG/M metagenome (GOLD analysis project Ga0070698, IMG submission 65477) | Corn, switchgrass and miscanthus rhizosphere microbial communities from Kellogg Biological Station, Michigan, USA - KBS K1-50-2 metaG | ecosystem: Host-associated > Plants > Roots >...
GCTGGATGTGTGTAAACAGCTAAAGGCAAAGCGACCTTCGATTCCCATCATCATGCTCACGGCGCGCGGCCAAGAAGTGGATAAAGTTGTGGGTCTCGAACTCGGCGCCGATGACTATGTGACCAAGCCTTTTTCGATCCGAGAATTGCTGGCTCGCGTGAAAGCCGTTCTGCGACGCGCGCAAACACTCCCGAAGGAGCAGGACCGTTATACCTTCGGCGATGTGGAGGTCAACTTGCGCAGCTACCAAGTCTTGCGTGCTGGTAGGCTTGTGGAATTTTCGAGCACGGAGTTTGAGCTACTGAAGCATTTTCTATGTCATTCAGGAGAGACGATGAGCCGTGACCGGCTGCTCGACGAGGTCTGGGGCTACGAGAACTTTCCGACGACCCGCACGGTGGACGCTCATATTGTCCGGATTCGGCAGAAACTCGAACCAGTTCCGGAGCAACCCCGGTTTTTTCTCACGGTACATGGAGTGGGTTACAAATTCGTAGGGTGAGGCGAACAATGATAGCGCCGACCGAAGACATGTTGGACATCAGAGCCGGGAACCGACTGAGGCAGGCCACTGGGCGCTCAGGCGCCCGGAACAATGATCAAACTCTGCTCGCCGCGAGAGAAGAGCTTACAGAGAACATCCACACAGTCCAGCTGGAGCTGGATGCCGTGCGCCGTGAACAAGCAAAGCTGCAGCAGGCCATCTATGAGGCGGCCCAGGTTCAGCGGAGACTATGCGCCCCGCGCGAGCTTCTCTGGGGGGAGTTCGAGATCGCCGGCGAGATATTTCCCGTTCGCCATCTCTCAGGAGACTTTTTCAAAGTGATGGAATTCGACTCCGCACTCGGATTAACGGTCGGCGACATCGCCGGCAAAGGATTGTCTGCGGGAATTTGGCAGGCTCATCTGATGGGCCTGACACAACGCTACGCAAGAAGACATGCGGATCCGGCCGCCGCCGTTGCCGAGGTCAACCGGGAGCTATGGCAGGATCAGGGCGAGCCGCCGCTGACGGCGCTGTTCCTTGCCCGACTCGATTCGAAGACGAACGAGTTGGTGTTCTGCAACGCCGGCCTGCCAGCACCGTTGCTTTTGCGGCACGGCAAGACTGTAGAACGATTGGAACAAGGTGGCCCGATGCTGGGCGCCATGCAAGAACCGACGTTCAATTCTGGGAGCGTCTGCCTGAACCCCGGCGATATGTTGATCGCTTATTCCGATGGCGTGACAGAGTGCCGGAATTCCCAAGAAGAGGAGTTCGAGATGGAACGGCTGGCGGCGGCAGCGCGTGCGGTCAGTGGCGCAAGGGCAAACCAAGCTCTCTTCTCCACGCTTGGGGCCGTACTCGACTTTGCTGACACGTGCCCGCCCAGCGATGATTTGACAGTTTTGGTTGTTCGCCGGCGCGAAAGAGTTATGCAGGAGCAGCACCATTCGCGCCGTAGGGATTTTTCAACACCTCGCCGTGGGGCTAGTTCGGTTGTACAACCGAAAAAAGCCGTGCGGAGAGGAAATAGTTCCAAACAGCTGAACTGAGACAGCCACCGAGTCCACCAATCGTATCGTGCGGCGAGGACGTGGTGGTGTGTCCAAATTCAAAGGCAAGGGACCAGGGATGGCAACACAATTGGTTTCACTTCTCATCGAGGAACGACGGTTCGGCACTCCTCCGCGACAGGCTCTACAAGCTTGGCCCGAGGAACTAAGCACAATCTACACGACTCACTATCGCGACGTTTTGCGAGTGTGCCGGCGGTTCTTTCGACAGCCGGAAGACGCCAAGGACGCGGCGGCAGAGGTCTTTCTGAAGCTGCACAGGGTCTTGGAGAAAAAAGATCCGGGGACGCCCTTGCGGCCCTGGTTGGCGCAAGTCGCGGGCCGGCATTGCATTGATAAGCTACGACAGAGAAAGCTCGAAAAGAGTTGCTCGTTCGCTGGAATCGATGTTCGAGAAGTTCCCGACGATTTGACCCCTTCGCCGCTGTCCCAAGTTCTGAGCAGGGAAAAACAGCTCCAGGTCAGGGAACAGTTGAATCGCTTGCCAGAACACTACAGGATTCCTCTCGTGCTCCGCTACTACAAGAGAATGAGTTACGCGGAGATTGCTGGCGCATTGAACAGAAGGCTTCCTGCGGTCAGGATGATGATCTTCCGAGCAAAAGAGCAGCTGCGCCGCAATCTGGGACTTTTAGGAAGCCAGCAAGTAGCGGCGGGCCCGCAACAGATCGGCTGAGGCACGGGTACGGACGCCAGCCCGCGGCCGGTCCAAGGACGCAGATTGTGTCCGATCCGAGCAATAATTCGTTTCATCTGTACTTAGGTACTCCTCCTATCCACAGTTCTTTGATCTCCTATCGGTTAGTATATCTTTGAGATATTCAGCAACATGCTTTCCTGGCAAGCCCTATCATTGACGGAAGAACTCCGGACCTGCGCTTACAGCTAGTAAGCCAATACAACCAGGTTGTGCCCCAAGCGCACCGCGCCGCTGGGCACAAGCGACACAAGGCATTCACAGAAAGGACACGGAGAACTGCGCGCTTATCAGTTCCCAGGGGACTCTTAGCGTGCAGACGACACAGGTTGCTTCTCAGCGAAAACCGTGTGCGGTTTTTCTCCCAACCGCAGAGTGTACGAGGGTATCGACGCTTTTCCTGGTGATACTAACTCTTCTGACGTGCTTCCCCACCGGATGCTCGAGATCAGACAATTCTCCGGCTCCGAAGAACGTCGATGCAATTCAGCACACAGTTTTCATCATCAGCGAGAATCACACTTTCGACAATTATTTCGGCACATTTTCCGGCGCAGACGGTGCAACATCGGGCCTCCTTTCGAACGGCGAATGGATTCCACTGAGCGCCATGCCGGATGCCTATCAAGGGGTTAGCCTTTGTAATAGTTGGGATTGTGCTCTCGTAGCGATGGACCAGGGGAAAATGGACAACTTTGATTTGATTAGCGGCGGTTGGAGCGCCTATGCACAAGGGACAGAAAAGGACATTCCTAATTATTGGGCTTACGCGCGGCGTTTCACACTTGCCGATCACTACTTCACTTCAGTTCACGGCCCCAGCCTTCCCAACCAGCTCTTCGCGATTGGCGCGCAATCGGGAGGAGCCATTGACAACGCCACGACTTCAGGCGCTGGCTTGGCTTGCGATGACAATTCGTCTGGCACGGTTACAGTCATCGACGCGAGTGGTAACCGCTCTCAACAATCGTCCTGCTTCGATTTTCCGATCCTGCCAGACAATCTGGCGAAAGCTGGTGTTAGCTGGAAGTATTACGGTGCGGGAGGCGGAGTCCTAACAGTTATCCACCATGTTTACGAGAGTCCCTCATGGCAGCTTAACTCCGCAACGCCGGACCAGTTTCTGACAGATGCGCGGACTGGACAGTTGCCGGCAGTGAGCTGGTTGATACCTCCGGGTCCCGAGGATGAACACCCGCCTGCTAGCATGTGCGAAGGCGAGAATTGGACCGTCAGCGTGTTGAATGCCTTGATGCAGGGACCGGATTGGAATTCCACCGTCGTGTTTATGACCTGGGACGATTTCGGAGGCTTTTACGACCACGTGCCCCACCGCAAGTGGATCAATTCGGCTTGGGCCCGCGTGTTCCACTGCTGATTATTTCTCCATACGCCAAGCCAGGATACGTCACCCACACTGTGTACGACCATACGTCCGTTTTAAAGTTTGTGGAGACGCGTTACGGCCTCCCGGCGCTGACGTCGCGAGATGCGTGGGCCAACGCAATGCTCGACAGTTTCGACTTTAGCCAGGCGCCGCGACCTCCGCTGCTCCTAAGCCCTCGCACATGCCCCTGACGGCAGTGATCCGTCCGCATCGATGATTACAAACTCGATGGGTCAATTTACCGATACTACTTAGCGAAATTGATCGCGGATACTCCCAGAATGCGCCAGCTCCGCGTGTCCTGCGCGAAGGCCACAATTTTCAAATTGTCCCGGCTCCAATTGGACTTCAATTTCAACTGTTGAGTGGTCGCAAATGGAGAGGACTTGGCGTCCACCGTCCCGACTTTGCGCAGCAGTCGCAGAACGGAAGCGTGGCGCAGATCCCTCCCGGCGTTTTCGCCAGCTTTGACGGCCGACTCCAAGTTCTTTTCGGTAACCGCCAGCCAAATTACTGCAGCGCCGCTGTTCAGGTCTCCTACCTTGTCGATCCTCAGGTCCACTCCTTGCGTGGAGTCTTCTGAGGCTTTTCGCGCTGTTAATGTAATTTCGGCTTTTGCCTGCTGGGCTGCGCGTTGTATGGCCTCTCGCGCTTGACGTTCCCGGCTGCCCACAAATTCCGATTGTCCATCCACGACCATCTCAGGTGTATAAGGGCCATTTTCTTTGAACCTGGCGACGTACTCTTGTTGGCGCTGGGTCCACTCGGCAGAGGAGAAAGGATCGACCCATCCTTGTTGATTCCAATAGTCCACATGTTCTTCAATCGCGATCACCTCGGCACCTTCTACGGGCTGCTCTCTTTCGAGTCGTGAGAGCAACGCATCCGCCGGCGGGCAACTCGAGCAACCTTCAGACGTAAATAGCTCAACGAGGACTGGCTGACGGGCCGCTTGCGTCAAAGAGGCTTGCGCCGGGTGCGGCGAATGAGCCGGGGTGTCCTGAATTCCAGCCACAAATAGTGCTACGAATCCTGCCGCAATCATGTGTTTCACTCTTGAGTCTCCTGCAGAGAAACATCAAACCTTGTTACGAACAAGGCGCTAAGCAAGCTGAGCCTGGCGCTACGAAGCTCATAGTAACTCTATTAGACTTACGGAAGCGCGAATCAATTGGATGTTGACATACATGCACATCGGTATTAGTTCCTACTGCCGCGCCCTCTTACGTTCGTTCGTAAGAGGAGGCCGAGCCAGACTCTGACGATCCAAGGATCGCAGAACTCGGAGGCCACGTATGGCTGATCGAAAGCAGAAGAAACGCTGGGTTGCAACCGTTAAGACGGATTCGACGCATCCTCCAGCCGGATTGTTCAACAAAAGTGCCAGCACGATCGCGCGGACACTCGCTTCGCCGAAAGTCTCACCCAAAGGGCCCGGATCTGGAATGCGGATGCTTACGTATTTCATTAACCGGGGAGGCCGTGGCCTAAGCGCCAGTCGGCGTGCCGAACTCGAGAAGGCCAAGTCATTGCTCTCAAAGCGAGTAGAGCGTGCGCGAAAGGGCCGACGAGGAAAGCGCGCCAAGTGAAGCGCTAGCTGTAGTCAACTGTGGCGGGCCCATGTCCCCTTACGGTTCGCGGCGTATCTCAAGTGAGAGGACCTAGTTTCCATGGCGCCGCACAATTTCGAAAACTTCCCGACATTCGATCAAGAAGCAGTGAACATCGTTATCGAAACCTCGAAAGGACAGCGTGCAAAGTTCAAGTATGAGCCCCAGCATGGAAATGTTCCGATTTGAGAAAGTGCTGCCGCTCGGCCAAACCTTCCCCTTCGACTTCGGCTTCCTGCCCTCAACGATTGGTGGAGAGGGCGATCCGTTTGACGTGTTGCTAAGCGAGGAGCCAGTCCCGACGGGATCGTTGGTGCTCGGTAAAATCCTTGCGGTGATGGAAGGCGAGCAGGTTGAAAAAGGCAAGAAACAGCGCAACGATCGGATCATTGCGGTACCGCTTGACGCTAAATGTCGAGAGCCACTGCAGCCCGCTATTCACTTCGATGACGGCCTGGCGAAGTCACTCACAGAATTTTTGTCACCTACAACGCACTACAGGGAAAGGAATTTCGACCCTTAGGCACCCATGACGAAAAGCACGCATTGGAAATCATGAATCGCGGCATCGAGGAAGCCCGCCGCAAAGCTAGGAGCGCGAAAACGCGACGCCGTCATTAGCTTGCGATAGCGGCAGCTCCTGCCAAAACCGGTTGAACAAGGTTAGCCCTTTTGAAGAGCCTCTGCCTCCACCGCTTGCCGCTCTAAGAGTTGTTTTCCTCAGGTCGTTAGCGACGGCCAGGGCGTGCTCATACTTGCTGTTGCTGATTTTGCGGAGGTGCTGGAGCAGCTTGCACTGCGGTCCGTGATCGAGCACGTCGTTTGCAATCGCGATCAGCTCCTCCCAATCGTGCCATTTGCCAATTGCGTCTTTGACCTCTCCTAGTTTGTCGACGAAGCGCTGTTGATCGCGTCGCTCTCCCAACTGCAGTACGTAACGCAGCTCTTTCACCTTCAACCGAAAGGGATGCAAGTTATTTTTCTCTAATCGGGGCGGATTCTTAAGCTCTGAAGAGAGTTGTATTGCCCGTGTCATTGCCTCAGTAGCCGCGACGTCCGGCGTTCCATCTGAATCTCCGGCCGTTTGCTGCAGAAGCTTGTCAAATTTCGCCCCTGTCCGCTTCAGCCGCCGACGCAACTCGGAACCGTACCGTGCGTTCGCTGCTCGCAATTTCTTTACGTGCTTACTCCGGTTGGCTCCTAGATGCTCGAGTAGCTGCACCAGGCGGTCCTGCTCTCCGTTCACCTGCACACTCAATCCATAGCTCGTCAGGACGTCCATGTCGCGGATTTTCCCTGCACGCCTGCGCAGGCGCGCAAGGAGACGCAGCACACGACGCTCGTTTCGTTTCGAGCTCAGGCCGAGAGCCTCGACATTGGTCTCGAAGCGCCGGCTATTCGTACGCAGGTCATAAATGTCCTCAATGCTCGGCCGTTTGGGCACTTTTTTGAGAAACTTTCTGAGCTTGCGAACCGGCTTTTGCACGCGTTTCGGGTCCAGAGCCATGACTTCCTCCAAAAACTACACTGCACAGCAGTGTTAACCGGTTTTCCCCATTTTGGATGAAGTGCTCTAGTCCACGGTTTCTGTTTCGATTTAGATTTCACGTCAGGCACAGTCACAGGCACTAAAGCGCAACCAGCGTGAGCTCAAATTATAGCGTTGAAGCGGGATCGTCCGACGCTACTCGAACGCTATGGCTTTCCTTGGAAGATGGGGAACGGCGATGGCGCGGAATCGATCACGTCCAATCCCAATTGAAGCCGAGCGGCTTCCGACATGAAACTCGAATTCCATGGAGGATCGAACACGACCTCGACGTGAGTTTGCTTAACGCCAGGTAGACGCGACAGTTTGCTCTCCACATCCGTCTTGAGCACTTCGCTCATCCCGCAGCCCGGAGCGGTCATCGTCATCTTTATATCGATTCGGCTGCCCTCTTCCAAAGGCGTGATTGAGCACGCGTACACGAGCCCCAAATCGACGATGTTCACCGGAATCTCCGGATCAAAGACCTTTTTAAGTTGATCGCGGACCATTGTTTCCGTCACAGGCCCGCCCGGAAGCTGGTTATCCTCTGAAGGGGCCGGCAAGCCGAGAGCGTCGGCATCCCCCGCATCGATGCGAAACATCGCCCCGATATTGCTTGTCACTGTGAAGCTTCCACCCATCGCCTGCAAGACGCGCACAGTCGTTCCCACGGGAAGTATTTGACGGGCACCGCTAGGAATTTCGATCGAGTCGCAGTCGCGTTTTAGTGTGATGGGTTCGCGTGTCGTCATTCGATGCATCCTTTCCTGTGACGACGAAGCTCCCGAAACAAAAGCTCTCATTCAGTCGAAATAGTTTCGTTTTCACCCTCGAGTGCGGCGCGGAGCGTATGCCAAGCAAGCGTTGCGCATTTCACGCGCACCGGATATTCCGAAACCCCGGAGAAAACTGACAATTTGCCAATATCCGGTTCCGTCCCATTTGGCGGCGTCTGGCCGGTGACTAGGTTGTGAAAGGAATTAAACAGTTCCTCCGCTTGATCCTTCGTCTTCCCTTTGACGCTTTGCGTCATCATGGAGGCCGACGCCTTCGAAATCGCGCAGCCGGAGCCTTGAAAGCTGATATCGCGGATCGAGTTGTTCTCGAGATCGATATAAATCGTATAGCGATCGCCGCAGAGCGGATTGTATCCCTCCACCTTGCGGCTCGCCCCGCCAATTTCCCGATAATTTCGCGGAGCCTTGCTGTGCTCCAGAATCACATCTTGATAAAGTTCCCGCAGATCCGCCATCAGACGAACACCTCTCGTACTTTCTCTATACCTCGGGCGAGGGCGTCCACTTCTTCGCGCGTGTTATACAGAGCAAAGGAAGCCCGGGTTGTAGCTGGAATACCAAAGCGATCCATAACCGGCTGCGCACAATGGTGTCCGGTGCGAACCGCAATTCCCTCCTGATCTAGGATAGTTCCCACGTCATGGGGGTGCACATTATCCATGACAAAAGAAAGGACGCTCGCTTTCTCTTTAGCCGTCCCAACCAGCCGCACGCCGGGAAGTGCGCCGACCCGATCCGTGGCATACGTCAGTAAGTCGTGCTCGTGAACCGCGACGCCATCCAAGCCCAATTTCATCAGATATTCGAGGGCTGCTCCCAAACCGATAGCACCCTCGATATGTGGCGTTCCCGCCTCAAATTTGTACGGCAACTTGTTATAAACAGTCTTTTCAAACGTCACCGAGCTGATCATGTCGCCGCCACCCTGATAGGGCGGCATACCTTCAAGCAAGCGAGACTTGCCATACAAAATCCCAATTCCCGTCGGTCCGAAGACCTTATGTCCTGAAAACGCGTAGAAGTCACAATCGAGAGCCTGGACGTCCACTGCCATATGCGGTACGGCTTGAGCACCATCTACCAACACCGGGATATTCCGGCTATGCGCCATCTCGACCATTCGCTTGATGGGATTTATCGTTCCTAGCGCATTTGAGACGTGCGGCGCCGCCACCAGTTTTGTCCGCGAACTGAGCAGATCGCCAAATGCATCAAGCATTAGCTCACCTTGCTCGTTCATTGGCGCAACTCGGAGTGTTGCCCCCTTCTCCTCGCATAAAATCTGCCAAGGCACAATGTTGGAATGGTGCTCCATCGCGGTGACCAGTACCTCATCCCCTGCGCCTACGTGTCTGCGGCCATACGTCTGCGCGACCAGATTGATCGCTTCGGTTGCACTACGCACGAAAATGATTTCGCTCCAATGCGGCGCATTGAGGAATTCCTGCACCGTTTTTCGTGCTCTTTCGTATTCTTCGGTGGCGCGCTGAGACAAGTAGTGGACGCCGCGGTGAATGTTTGCGTTTTCCTGTTCGTAGTAGCGAATCAGCGCATCGATGACCTCTCGCGGTTTCTGCGAGGTAGCAGCATTGTCGAGATACACGAGCCGCCTGCCGTTCACCTCGCGGGCTAGGATTGGGAAATCTCGCCGCACGCGCTGAACGTCGAATCTGCCAAGGTCCTGCGTTGAGTAAGACTCACTGAGCGAAATTTTGGCGCTGCTGATCATTGCGCCTCCTGGAGAGTTTCTGAAACTCCGCGCGGTGCTTTCTCCACAGACCCGATCTTGGCGATCCGAGAGAGATGCTCGTGAATGAGTTTCTCAACGTGCTCTCTCGCAGCACCCTCTCGCATCCGCTCGAGGCACTCGTTCGCAAACGCCATTAACAAGAGACGCCGCGCGGAAACCTCATCGATCCCTCGAGAACGCAGATAAAAAATCGCGTTTCCCTCAATCTGCCCGATCGTTGCTCCGTGCGTGCATTTCACGTCATCGGCAAAAATCTCTAGCTGCGGCTTGGTATCAATCAGCGCGTCATCCGACAGCAGCACGTTACGATTGGTTTGTTTTGCATCTGTCTTCTGCGCGTCCTTGTGCACGACGATTCGCCCGTGAAATACACCGTGCGCCTTATCATCCAGGATCCCGTTGTAAAACTGCCGGCTACCGCAATGGGGACCGGCATGCTCGACGAGCATGTAATTGTCCAGATGCTGTCGCCCTGTCCCAATAAACAGCCCATTGATCAGACATTCGCCGCCCTCCCCGGCAAGCACCGGGTGCACGTTGTTTCGTACCAGCGCTCCGCCGATCAGAATCGAATGAGAAGCGACATTGGCCGTCCTTGCTTGCTGGATGCGCAGCGTGGAAGTGTTGAAGCTCCGTGTATTGTGGCGTTCGATTCTGTAGTGCGAGACCGTTGCGTTTTCATTCGCAATCAGCTCCGTCGCGGAGTTGCAGAACTCCACGCTGCCATCCAAAGACATGTAATCCTCAACCACGTCGATTTCGCTTCCGGATTCAGCGATGATCAGATTTCGCGGATGGCTCATAACCAAATCTTTGTCGCCGATCGAGACAAACAGTAAGTAGATCGGATCCGGCGCCACGACGTTCTTTGCCGCGCGTACGTATGCGCCGTCTTCCAGAAAGGCTGTGTTGAGTGCACAGAATGGATCGCGCTGCAAGTTAAGATAACGGCCGAGATGCGGCTCGAGAGACCCGGGATTTTGACGAATTTGGCCACTCAAGCTGCTGATCGTCAGCCCAGCAGGTAGGCTTTCCACCGAAGAATGTTGCCGGGAAAAACGGCCATTGATAAAAACCAGCGCGCAAGTCCTGGTCGCGGGCAGGCACTGCTCGATTTGCTCGCGCGATATTTCCGAAGAACCGTCCCGTGCCAGTTGAAACCGCGCCTCCGCGATTGCCGAAACATTCGTGAAACGCCAGTCCTCAACTCCCGTGCTCGGGAACCCGACCTCGCAAAATCGTGCCAGCGCATTTCGACGCAGGTTCTGTAGCCATGCCACATCATGCCCGGCTGCTAGCTTCTCAAAACGCGAGAAGCTCTCTGCATAGTTCTCCAGCTTTTGCTCCGTTGCCGCCGTCACACTGATTCCTTTCTTCTCTGGAGTCGCCCCTGCGTCTGCGTCACGCGGTAGTTGCCGCCCCAGCGGCGGCTTCCATCGTCCCATAGCCTCTCTCTTCCAGCTCAAGGGCCAGCTCGGGACCACCCGACCGCGCAATGCGTCCCCCGACAAGCACGTGCACGCGATCCGGCACGATGTAGTTCAAAAGACGTTGATAGTGAGTGACCACAATCATCGCGCGGCTCGGGCTACGCATGGCGTTCACACCCTTCGCCACGACCCGCAGCGCATCAATATCCAGTCCGGAGTCGGTCTCATCCAGGATCGCCAGTTTCGGTTCCAGCACGGCCATTTGGAGAATCTCGTTCCGCTTCTTCTCGCCCCCCGAAAACGATTCGTTGACCGACCGGTTCATCAGGTTTTCATCCATCTCGAGCAGCCGAACCTTTTCACGCAGTATCGGCAAGAAATCCATCGCGTCCATTTCGTCCTCGCCGCGGTACTTGCGAATCGCGTTGAGTGCAGAGCGAAGGAAATAGGCGTTACTGATTCCCGGGATCTCCACTGGATACTGAAAGGCCATGAATAGGCCCTCGCAGGCGGCATCTTCAGGCTTCATTTCCAGTAGATCCTTACCTTCATATAGGATCTGGCCTTCGGTGACTTCGTAACTCTCGCGCCGAGCCAGCACTTGCGCGAGCGTACTTTTGCCGGAGCCATTCGGCCCCATGATGGAGTGCACTTCCCCGGCGTCCACCTGCAGGTCAATTCCCTTCAGGATCTCGCGGTTGTCGACTTTGACGTGCAAATTCCTTATTTCTAACAAACTCATTCTCCGCCCCTTCTGTTGGCTGTCACAGTGTTCTGCTCCATCTGCCGGCTCACCCGACGCTGCCTTCCAAGCTGACGCTCAACAGCTTCTGCGCTTCCACCGCAAACTCCATCGGCAGTTCGCGAAAAACGCGTTTGCAAAAGCCGTTCACGATCATGGACACGGCATCTTCCGCTTTCAGACCGCGCTGGCGGAGATAGAAAAGCTGGTCCTCGCCGATCTTCGAAGTCGATGCTTCGTGCTCCATTCGCGCCGTCGCGTTCTTAACTTCGATATACGGAAAAGTATGCGCTCCGCACTTATCGCCAATCAGCAGCGAGTCGCATTGCGTATAGTTCCGCGCCCCGGTTGCGCCTTTCAGAATCTTGACCAGTCCCCTGTAGGTATTCTGGCCATGCCCTGCCGAAATGCCTTTCGAAACAATCGTGCTCCGCGTGTTTTTCCCGATATGGATCATCTTCGTGCCGGTGTCGGCTTGCTGGTAGTTGTTCGTCAGAGCCACCGAATAAAATTCGCCAACCGAGTTGTCGCCCTGCAAAATACATCCAGGGTATTTCCACGTGATGGCTGATCCCGTTTCGACCTGGGTCCATGAAATTTTCGAATTCCGGCCCAGGCATTTGCCGCGCTTCGTCACAAAATTGTAGATGCCGCCCTTTCCGTGCTCGTCACCCGGATACCAGTTTTGCACCGTCGAGTATTTGATTTGTGCGTCGTCCAGAGCAATCAATTCCACAACCGCCGCATGCAATTGGTTTTGATCGCGAATCGGCGCGGTGCAACCTTCCAGATAGCTTACGTACG
>Ga0070698_100006903_pt1 | contig 12304 bp, 9 predicted proteins | sample KBSK1502metaG_FD_65477 | JGI IMG/M metagenome (GOLD analysis project Ga0070698, IMG submission 65477) | Corn, switchgrass and miscanthus rhizosphere microbial communities from Kellogg Biological Station, Michigan, USA - KBS K1-50-2 metaG | ecosystem: Host-associated > Plants > Roots >...
GCGAGAAATTCCCCAGGCTCGCCAAACAATACGAGCAGTGGTACGCCAAAAACGGCTACGCTCCCGAAGAATACCGGCGGAAGATTTCGGCGCGAGTGGCGCATTTGCGTCAGCTCCATAGCTTCAATCCCCGGGCCTTTGACGAATCGCATCTTACTGCGAGACGCTGTCAGCTTTCGTTGACCTGGGACAACGCTGCGTAATTTTGGGCAAGGCCCTGGTAAACTCCCCCGACGTTGCTTGTCGGAACGGACGCCTGGAAAACAAGACGTCTTGCGTCTGCCGGCGTTGCGGGACTACGGAACGATGATCCGATTTTCCTCTCGCTTCAGTTCTTTGGCTTCGGGAAATTGATTCCGTAGGAATTCGATATAGCGCCGCGAACGCGGGCGTCCATTCGTGCGCAGCAGCCCCATGCGGTAGAGAAAGACGGATACATAGAAGATGTCGGAATCCTTCGGTACCGAAAAGCGTGTCCGTGCCGCTTGTTGTTTCATTTCGGTCACGGAGTCCGTGATTGCAGAATATAGGTCGCGCGCAACTTGTGCGGCCGGTTGGCGTTCGTAGTAGATGCCGCTAGCAAGCGTCTTGTACGTTTCGGCAAAAGCTTGGATCGCTGTCGATACTTCGGCATCTGTGGCCGCAGGATTTGAGGCGCAGAACTTCGCGATCGTGAACGCAATGCTAGCTATAAGCTGAGGGTGCATATACGCGATGTCGGAAGGAAGGGCTACATCGAGCAGCGGCGTTTCCGGTGGAAGCTGACGCGGATGCTCGTCCTCATAGCGGTGCGCCGCCACCAGGTAGGGGCAATCGATGGGACAATCGATGCTAGCTTCGCGCTCGGTGCCACAGCAAACAGCGCAGATCTTCTCACCTTTGGCCGGACAAAATCGGACCGGCTTGCGCTTTTCGCAGATAGGACAGGTCACAGACACTCCGTGGAATGCCGATAAGACAAACTAGAAGAGTACCGCGAGCGATTCAAAAGACAAAACTGCGGCGCACCAGGGTTTGATCGCCAGAGCCTTGGGGCATCAAATCAGCGGGTCGAGGCGCGAATATCGTTCCGGGCACGTCAGGCAGTCCCATGGACCGATCCACAACTATTAGTTTGACTGGCCCGGTGCCCCTCGCACGCAATCGCAATTCGATCCCCTCGATCGGCAAGTTGACGTAGGCAAAGCGCCACGTCCCGCCTTTATTCCACCGCGAATCTGCCGGCATTCCCAGTTTTCTGTCGTCTATCCATGCCTCAGAGATTTCATTCTCGGGAGCATCCACAGACAGGGCCTTCGCCTGGCGCGGCGATGTAATGCGTAGGCGCAATGTTCTCGCATCGCTCGTCACAGAGTTCGCTACCAGCTCGATGTTGGGTGGCGGAAGCGGTAGCTGCGGCGCCTCGTGCTGCGAGAGTTCGAAAGGTAGCAACGTTTGATAAGAGCCCGCCAATTTCCCCCGAGCCGGTGACCTGCTCAAATACTGCGCGGTCCAGTTGTCCATTCGAGCGGAAGTACTTGCCCAGAGTGCCTTCCCCGTATCCGTATCCAGTGCATATGCCATTATGCTCGGTTGCGGATGCTTGCTATCGTAACGCGTGCTCGAGGCTCCTATTGCGAACAGCAGCACCGCAGCGGCCAGCGCCAGCAGCGGCACCAGATTTTGGCTCAGCGTCAGCAGGACTTTGAGCAAGGGCATAATCGTCAAGAGAAGGAGAAACAGCAAGAGCGCCAGAAAAGGGGCACCGTTCTCTGAAAACCCCAAAGCCAAGAAAGAATCGTGAAGCAGAGGCACGAACAGAAACAGAGGCGGCAAGGCCAGCACGCTAACCGCAACGACAGCGACCAATGATTGGTTCTCTTTGCCGGGCACGACAAACAATGATCCAAGCGGCATTGCGAGCAGCGGCCAGACAAACAAGTAACTTCCACCCGGAAACCACAGCGCCACAACGATACTGAAAATGAGCACCAGCAGCGAACACCCCAGGAAAAAACTGTGCCAACCTAGCTTTTTGCGGACAAGCCTGTAGAGCACCAGCACAGCGCCGGTCAGGAGAGCCATCAGGCTGAGCACATACGGAACGCTCCGCACGTAATCGCCATCGGGCAACTCGCTCATGTGGAGCTGCGCCACGGTTTTCGTGAATGCAAGCGCCAGGAGAATCACAATAACGAGCGCTAGCAGCGCGACAAGCAGGCTGAGAGCAATGGCACGAACTCTGATGCCCGACGCACCCATCCGGAATACGACCATCCCCAAGAAGAACGCCGCAGCGGCAATCGTGAGCGGCCAAACACCCCTGGACGAATAATGCAAGAAGCGGCCAGGAATGCGAAAGTAGTTGGCGTCGGGGGCGCTGAGCTGTGCCAGGTCGGCATTTCCCATGGCGCGCGCCAGTGACAAGGCATATTCACCCTGCTGTTGCAGGCTTCCACGGTCGAGCCGCTCGGGATTGTCGAGTGGTGTGTGGTAGTCCTCCCAATGACCAATGAAAGCGAAATTCATGCCCGCGGCTCCGGTGCGCTTGAAAATGGTCATATCTGTATCGTTCGGGAGGTCTTTGTAGACCTCGTAGGTCAGCGAAGACCCGGTCGCGTGTGGCGCAGAATCCGAGAGGACCTCAACAAGGCGCCCGTTGCCCGCGCTGGTTTCAAATAGAGAAGAAGTTCCGCCACTGCCTCGCGCCTCCAAGTTAATCGCTACGCGAACGTCCTTCGCCCAGGGATGCTCGGCCACAAACGCCGACGCGCCGAGCATGCCTTGTTCTTCACCATCGGTGAGTAGAAAAATGACGTCATTCTTCAGCGCCGGACCGGCTCGCAACGCACGGAGTGTTTCAACCAAAGCCGCCACGCCAGCGCCATCATCGGCCGCCCCAGGTCCCGCAGGTACTGAGTCATAATGCGCGGCCAGCATGACGGCATCGGAACTCCCGCTTGTGCCCTTCAGCCGCGCCATAAGGTTCTCGACTCTTCCAGCCACTTGATAAAGCTCGGTCATGCCTGTGGCGCGTTGCACTTCCGGAGTAGCGCCAAGGCTGGTGAGTTGTGCGAGCAAGTAGTCCCGCACGCGATCGTGTTCGGAAGTACCAATGGGATGAGGCTTCTGCGCGAACTCCTTCAAATAGTTGAACGCGCGTTCGGCAGAGAACTCTTGTGGCGGAGCCGAGGAGGCAACAGCAAACGGCGGCCGGTCCAGAAGAATGCAGCCCACTATCACTCCAAAGACAAGAGCCAGAATCAGAAGGGTCGTAATCTGATAGTTCATGGCCGATCTCAGTTAGCCTGGGCAGACCAGGTGGGCCCGGGATTCAGCGCACGCAAGCCATTTTTGGCCGTTCACGCGGAGATGACTTTGTTCTGAAATCGGCGTGCGGCGACGATCAGCAAAAACGTGCCCATGGCAAACAGGGCCAGAGCGTCAATCCAAAGATGAGTCAGCCCGGCGCCGCGAAGAATGATACCGCGGGTGATGTTGATGTAATAGCTGGCGGGAACTAGATAGCTCATCGCATGGAAGACGAATGGCATGGTTTCGCGCGGAAAAATGTAACCGGAAAAGAAAATACTAGGCAGAAACGTAAGAAATGACAATTGCATGGCTTCGGACTGCGAGTTCGCTTTGCTGGAGACGAGGATGCCTATGGAAAGCGAACAAAACAGGTAGGGAAGCGAGAAAAATGCAAGCAGCAACAGATTGCCGTGAATAGGAACCTGAAACACAAAACGCATAAACGAAACGATCAGGCACAGTTCCGAAAACCCAATGATGAGATACGGCAGAAGCTTGCCGAGAAGCAGACCCAGAGGACGAACCGGAGTGACGAAAAGCTGTTCGAGTGTGCCGCGCTCCTTCTCGCGGACGATAGAGAACGCGGTGAGAAACGTGGTTACATTTAGGAGCAGCACGGCAGTAAGGCCGGGCAGGAAAAAATTGGGCGATCGTGAGTCGGGGTTGAACAGCAGTTTCGGCCGCATCTCAACGGCCATCGAGCTGCGGTCCTGCAAAACTCGGCGCAGCGATTCGTCTAATCCGATGGCGGTGGTGACGTTGATAGCCTGGCCTGCAACCGAAGAGTCCGAGCCATCGATTAGCACAAGCACTTGTGCACTCATCTGGTGCAGCAGCCGGTCCGAATAGTCGACCGGGATCTTCACGCCAACCCGCGCGCGGCCTGCAATGATCTCGTCGTTGAGGTCGTGATCGTTCTCGACGTACCGAACGATGTGGAAGGTGTCCGAATTTCTCAGTCGGTCCACTAGCTCGCGGCTTTCCCTTCGTCCGTCCGCATTGAAAACGACGGTATTGACCTGCCGGATGTTGGTGTCAATCCCAAAACCCAGGACGACCATTTGAAGCAGCGGGATGATTAGCGAAAAAAAGAGCGTTCCGGGGTCGCGGCGAACGTGCAACGCCTCTTTATAGAAGACCGCGCCAAAACCTTTGAAAACGTCACGCACGGGCCGCCTCTTGTAGTCCTTGATGTTTGTAGGTGAGTTCAACGAAAACGTCTTCCAGGCTAGGAGCGAGTGGCCGAATCTCGGCCACCGCGATTCCATTCTTCAGCAGTTGCCCGCGGAGATCGTCCAGATCGAAGTGATCCTCGGTGAGCGCATGGATGGATTGTCCAAAAATCGTTGCGCTGCGGATCCCGGGAATTTGTCGCGCTATTCGGAGCGCGCGGGTCACGTGTGGCGTCGTAATTTCAACGCGCAGTGTTCCCGGCGGCTGAACGTCGGGCAGCTCTCGCAATGATTCGGGCGTGCCGTCGGCAATAATTTTGCCGTAATAAATGTAGGCCACATGGCTGCAGCGTTCCGCCTCGTCCATGTAATGCGTGGTCACGAAAAACGTGATGCCGTGTCCGGAAAGCTCGAACAGCAAGTCCCAAAGCTGACGACGCGCCACTGGATCGATTCCCGCCGTGGGCTCGTCCAGAAAAAGCAACTTCGGTTCGTGCAACATCGCGCAGCCAAGGGCCAAGCGTTGCTTCCACCCGCCGGAGAGCTGCGCGGCCAGGCGATTCAGATATGGCCCGAGATTGTTGAGTCCAACAATTTCATCGATACGCCGCTTCATTCGCTCCGCGGCCAGCCCGTAAATGCGCCCGTAAAACTGAAGATTCTCCAAAACCGTTAAGTCGTCATACAAGCTAAATTTCTGCGACATATACCCAATGCGTTCGCGCACTTCCTCGGGGTGCGTACGAACATCGAGACCCTCAACCTGAGCATTCCCGCCGGTAAGCGGAAGAAGGCCAGTCAGCATCTTGATCACGGTGGTCTTGCCGCTGCCATTGGGCCCCAGGAACCCGAAGATCTCCCCCTTGCGCACCTGGAAGCTCACGTCGTCAACCGCGGTGAACTGGCCGAACCGGCGGACCAGATGTTCGGCGGAAATCGCCAGCTCCCTGTCGGCTTGCGGATTTTCAGTCATCAATTTCAACTCGCCGGCTTGAGCTTTACATCCGCGGCCATTCCGGCTCGGACGCGGCCCGAGGGATCGTCGATACGAACCTTAACGCCAAAAACCTGGTGCACCCGTTCTTCGCGCGTCTGCACGTTACGCGGTAAAAATTCGGCTTGCTGGTTGATTTGCTCGACGGCGCCCTCGAAAACCGTCTTGGGAAAAGAATCCACGCGCACTTCAGCCTTCTGCCCAAGCTGAACTCGGCCCATTTCCGTTTCCGGGATGTAGATGCGGACGTAAATCTGGTCGCGTTCCAGCAGCGTGGCTACCGGAATATTCGGGGCAATCAGATCTCCAGGACGCACATCGAGAACTTCCACCGTTGCCGCCGCGGGCGCGACCACCTGCCTCTCCCGGTATCGTGCCTCATCAAGGGAATACATTGCCTTCGCCTGTTCAACGTCTTCACGACGGTTACCTCTTTCTAGTTTTTCCATCGTGGCCACAGCTTGCTTATAGCGTGCTTCAGCGGCCGCAATTTCCTCCCGCCGATAACCGCGTTTCAGCTCGTCGAGCTTATGCTCTGCGTTTTGTCGTTGCGCCAGGGCCATCTTCCAATTTGCTTCCGCTGTGTCACGCTGCTGCTTCGATACCAAGTCTTTCTGCGCCAGTGCGTCGTAGCGCTGAAAATCCAGCCGCGTTCGGCCTTCATCCGCCTTCGCTCGGTCCAGATCCGCTTGCGCCGCCGCGATATCCTCGCGGCGGTAGCCATTCTGACGCTGCTCGTACTCAGCTTTCGCCGCCTCAGCAGCTGCGCGCGCTTCGGCGATTTCCTCTGGGCGATAGCCACGTCGCGCTCGTTCCGCCGCGGCTTGCGATTGTTGTAGCGCCGCCTGGAGTTCTTTGTCGTCGAATGTGATCAAGATCTGGCCCGCCGGTACGGTGTCGCCTTCCCGCACCAGCACCTTGTCGATGCGGCCCCCGACTTTCGAACCAACTCGGATATTGCGAGCCTCTACCGTTCCCGACCCTTGCAGCGAGGTGTCGCGGCGAAACCAGCGCGCGGAAAACGCCGCACCCGCTAACACCGCTGCGGCCACCAGGGCAACAACCAGGATGCGCTTGCGGCTCATTCCCGTTGCTCTCCGCTAGATTCTACGAGCGCTATGCCACTGGAGTTACGCTGCGCCAGGCCCGTCCATAGGACGCGAAATGTGGATTCGATCCGCTTGGCCAGACTCTCGTCACCCACGAGAGACCACACCAATAGAGTCCCGAAGACGCTTTGCCGAAAGGTCATCGCAAGCTCGTCCGCGGGAAAGTCTGTTCGAATTTCTCCCCTACGCTGGCCGATCTGCATTATCTCGGCATGAAGAGCCTGAACACGGTGATGAAGATCCAGCATCAGTTCACGTATCGAAGATCCGGATAGAAAACCCTGCAATAGGATTCGCACGATCGCTGGATTCCTGATCGGTTCTTGTGTCATGTACCCAGGGAGCGCCAGCAAGAACGTGCGCACGTCCTGATTTGAATTCCGAAGCGAAGCCACAGCCGATTTGAGCTTCGCAAACTGCATTTCACCAAACTCCAGGACGATGTGCTCTTTGCTGGGAAAATAATTGAAGAACGTGCCCTTGCCCACGTCCGCTGCATTCGTGATGTCCTCGACAGTGGTTTCCGCGAAACCCTGCTTGGCAAAAAGTTTCAAGGCGGCGCGAAAGAGTCGTTCGCGGATCTCGGCGCTGCGGCGCTGGCGCCGGTCGGTTGGGCTTGGGATCGCGGAAGGAGTCTTTAAGGTCTTTGGCGTCATCAATGACCAATGCTCATGTATGACTATAGGTCACCTGGCGTGTGCGGTCAAGCCCGTTCTCCGAACAATCGTCTCTCATTCCCGTGGGTTGGCTAGACAGCTACTGCAGCGAGCTCGGTTCCGATAGATTCTTGGGGGACTTCCGGTTCAACGTGGCTATCATCTTTTGGGCTGGTTGCGGAACCGGTGCGGCGCCCTTGAGCACGATCGACTCGGCTTCCAGCTTCTTCCCATATACTTTCTCGTTCGCATCATTGTCTGGCCGCACGGTTGAGCCCTCGAGCGAAATCCCGGCAAACAGGCCCCGGTTTCGAGAGTAGCTCAACACTTCCGCGCGCAAGGTGACGTCCGTGGCTGCGCTCGCCGTTCGTCCCTTTGGCCCGGCCGCAGCGGAGGCATCAGCGCCGAGCTTGACTTTGCTGCTTAGTATCGAGCGGGCACCGCGTGGGTTCATCACCAGAAGCACAAAATCAGTGGCCTGGCCGCCGATCTGGAATCCGATGCTGCCGCCTTCGAGCGCCATCATAGAAGGCGCGCCCCACGGTCCTGTGAAATGTTCGCCCGTCCGGCACGTCATCGCACCGCGCCCATAGCTTCCCCCAACGATAAACGCGGCTTTTAGCACGGACGGGTAGACGATCACGCATTCGGCCTTATCCAGCAGGTCCTGCGGAATATCGTCAGGAATATCCAGGATTTCTTTCAAAACCGTTCCGCAGTTTTGCAGGCGCTCCGCCTCCTTCTTATCGATCGCTCCCGACAACGGCAAAGCGATCATCGACAGCGCGAGCAGGGGACACAGCATTCGCTTGATCATGATTCACCTCATTAAATATTTGGCGGTGCAGCCTTCGACTCCTCCAAGTTTTGAACGCGCCAGCAGATCTTTCCGACCTGGATTCCGTCGCGCCCGACTGGACCCGTCGCGATGGATGCCCGACGATTCGGGCCCCCGACCGGGAGGAAGTGTTACGTGGCCTTTCGACTATACTTTCGTCCGACGCACTATACCACCAGAGGGCAAATGCTGAAACGCAAAGCCACGCACCGATGGGTCGTGCTGATTGTCGCCTGCATTATGCTACTGCCTCCGCCTGACGCGGCTCGCGCGCAAACGCCGCCGAAGCGCACGGCGCCTGGCCCCACTTACCGAACAAAGCCGCAGAAGGAAAAATCGCGAGCTGAAGCTGCGGCCAATCGGTTCTCCGCCCGACGGGATGTCTTGCTGGCTCCTCCTCCGGTAAGTAAGGGTGAGTGGGGATTGCTGATCGTCGACTCTCTGACCGGCGACACGCTGTTTGAGCTCCATGCTGACAAATACTTCCTCCCCGCATCAAATATGAAGCTCTTCACCACTGCGTTGGCGCTGGCGAAGCTTGGCCCCGACTTTCGCTTCCATACCACGCTTGAGACTAACGGTTCGCTCTCTCCAGAAGGCACTCTTGCCGGCGATCTCTATTTGGTTGGCCGCGGCGACCCCAACCTTTCGAATCGCAAGTTCCCCTATGAATTGAAGGAGGAATTCGATGGACCGGCCGAAAAGGTTCTGGCCGAACTCGCCGACGGTCTGGTGGCCAAAGGCGTAAAACAAATCACAGGAGACGTCCTTGGCGATGACAGCTATTTCCCCCGCGAGCTTTATTCCGACGGATGGGAAGTCGGCGACATCGTTTGGATGTACGGCGCGGCCATCTCCGCGATCGTCGTCGATGACAATACCGTCACGCTGACGCTCACTCCCGCGGACCTCCCCGGCGGTCCCGTGCAGGCAACCGTCACGCCATCCACTCCGGATTTCACTATTCTGAATGACGTGGTCACGTCCGCTGCCGACGTAAAATCGGACCTCACCCTCATACGCGAGCCTGGTTCAAAACTCGTCGCCATCCGCGGCACCCTCCCGGCAAGAAGTGCGCCGCGTAAGTTGGTGCTTGCGCTTCATGAGCCGGCGCAGCATGCCGCCTCGCTCCTAACCCAACTGGTCGCCGACCGCGGCATAAAAATTTCCGGTACGCCTCGCGCTGTGCACATCCCCGAGCCTTCTGCCGATCCCCCGCGCGCCGTACTCGCCGAGCACGTCTCTATTCCTCTCAGTGATTCCGTTAAGCTGATCAACAAAATCAGCCAGAACCTGCACACGGAAATGCTTCTCCGAGCCGCGGCAAGGAAAAATGGAATCTGGGCGTCCCCCGACGACCTCATGAAATTTCCCGCCGATTTCTATGCTGCAGCAGGCGTCGCTCCCGAAGATGTGATTCAGACCGATGCCTCCGGTCTTTCCCGGCGTGATTTGGTCACACCCAGAGCGATCGTTTCACTCCTGAAATATGCGCAAACGCAGCCCTGGTTTCCCTCGTACTTCGCTTCACTTCCGGTTGCCGGGATCGATGGAACCCTCGAAGATCATCTGAAAAACACAGTTGCCATGGGCAGAATTCACGCCAAGACCGGCTCGGTCGAGCACGTTCGCACCCGCTCGGGTTATGCTGACACGCCAAGCGGCCGCCGCCTGATCTTCTCCTTCCTTAGCAACAATCAGGGTGGAAAGAATCACGAGGCGGCCGATGTGCTCGACGCATTGTGCCTCGCGATGATTGAAGAATTCGATCTCAAGCCTGTGCCCGGCAGAACCAAATCCAACCGTCGCAACTAACTCTGATGAGTGTCTTGGCCCCAAGCGAGAAAATCATTACCGTCTTCGGAAGTTCCCGTCCCCGCGAAGGCGACCCTGACTACGAAGACGCCCGCCTCCTCGGTCACACCCTCGCGGAAAATGGCTTCGCCGTCTGCACTGGAGGTTACGGCGGCGTCATGGCGGCCGTTTCATGCGGCGCCCAAGAGGCGGGCGGCAAAACCTACGGCGTTACCGCGGAGTTTTTCTCGGCCAAGGTAAATCCGTGGGTTGACGTCGAGGTGCGCGTCGCCACCTGGCAAGAGCGCCTCTTTGAATTAATTCGCCTCGCCGATGGCTTCGTCGCCTGCAAGGGCGGCACCGGAACCCTTGTTGAGCTCGCGGTCGTCTGGGAGATGCTGAACAAATCCGTCATGACCGAAAAGCCCTTCGCCACGCTCGGTGACTTCTGGCAGCCCATCATCGAAAGAGTGCGCGAAGTCGAGCTCGGTCATCACCGTCCCTGGGGCGAAGCCAACGGCAGACTGCTTCACATCGCCACGACTCCTAAAGACGTGGTCCGCTATCTGCAATCGAAACTAAAATAGATACGAAATGTCGCGCTCCGCCCAAGACGTTCTGGAATTCAACGCGCTGCTCGAACTGGTGCGCCAGCGGACCACATCCGCGCCCGGTCGCCGCGCCGTCGATGCCCTCGAATTCAGCACCGCTCGCGCGTCGCTCGAAACCGCCTTCGCGCACATTCGCGAAGCCCGGGAATGGCTGCGTTCTGGACGCGATCTCGGCTTCGGCTCGCTCGCCGATCCGCAAGACTGGCTTTCGCTAATCGAAAGCCCTGCCGCCGTCCTCGAGCCTCGTCAACTGCTCGATGCCGCGTCGCTTCTGGAAACCTCCACTTGGCTGCGCCTTCAGTTCCGTGAAGAATCCTCGAATTTTCCTCTGCTTGCCGCGCGTTCAGCATCCCTGGCCGATTTTCGCGATGCGCTCTCCGCCATCCGGCGCTGCGTGCTGCCGACGGGCGAGATCAGCGACGATGCCTCTCCCGCTCTCCGCCGCATCCGTGCGAGCATCACCCAAACCCGCGAATCCATCCAGAGGGCCTTGAAGCAAATCCTGCGTTCGCGAAATGCCGAACCCGGTCAGGACTACGTCACTTTGCGCAACGACCGCTTCGTGATTCCCATCCGCGCTGAGCAACGCCGCAGCGTTCCCGGCGTCGTGCACGGCGCCAGCGGCACCGGCCAAACCGTTTTTCTCGAGCCTTTCGAGACCGTCGAGACCAACAATCAGCTCGTCCAGCTCGCCGAAGACGAAGCCGCCGAAATCCTTCGCATCCTGCGCGAGCTCACCGAGCGCCTGCAAATGCTGTGGGGACCGCTTGTTGCCGCCGCCGACACTATCGCGGACCTCGATTCTATTTTTGCCAGAGCTCGCTTCGCGCGAGACTTCGATGCCACCGCGCCCGAATTTTCCGCCGCAAGCGAATTGCGTCTCGAGGCGGCGCGCCATCCAGTCCTAGAAGACAAACTCCGTCGCGAAAGCCGCGCGGTCGTGCCGATGACTTTGACTCTGGGACTCCATCGCTCTGCGATCACGCCTGAAATGGAAAGCTCTGCATCCGCCCGCGAAGAACTCGAGCGCGTCCTCGTCATCAGCGGTCCCAATACCGGCGGCAAAACTGTCGCGCTCAAAACCACGGGACTCGCCGCCCTCTCCGCGCAAACGGGAATTCCGGTTGCCGCTCAGCGTGCCGTCCTTCCACTTTTCGATCAAGTCCTCGTCGACATCGGCGACGAGCAGTCCATCGCCGCCGATCTTTCCACGTTTTCCGCGCACGTGCTCAACCTGAAAAACATGCTCGACGCCGCCACGCCGCAATCCCTAGTTCTAGCCGACGAAATGGGCACGGGCACCGCTCCGGAAGAAGGCGCCGCGCTCGCCGTTGCTCTCCTCGACGCCTTTCGCGCCAAGAATTGCATCGTCCTTGCCACCACCCATCACGACCGCCTGAAGACCTACGCCTCCACAACTCCCGGCGTGGTAAATGCCGCCGTCGAGTTCGACGACGTCAATTTTCGGCCAACCTATCGCCTCATGGTCGGCGTGCCCGGCGGCTCCAGCGGGATCGCCATCGCGCAACGCCTCGGCCTCGTGCAAACCATCATCGACCGTGCTCGCTCCCTGCTCGCCCCCGAATCACTCGAAGCCGCCGACCTCATCGCTTATCTGCATCGCAGTCGCGATGAACTCGCTCGCATGCAGGAACAAATGACCGAAGAGCGCCGCGCCCTCGAACAAGAGCGCCAAAAATTGCGCGCCGAATGGGTCGGCCGTCAGCAGAAGCGCATCCAGGAGCTCGAAGGCAAGTTCGCAGAAATGCAGAAGCGCTTCGACGAAAATGTCGCGCGTCTGGTCGAGTCCATCAAAGAACGCGAGTTGCGCGCACA
>Ga0070698_100006904_pt1 | contig 12304 bp, 11 predicted proteins | sample KBSK1502metaG_FD_65477 | JGI IMG/M metagenome (GOLD analysis project Ga0070698, IMG submission 65477) | Corn, switchgrass and miscanthus rhizosphere microbial communities from Kellogg Biological Station, Michigan, USA - KBS K1-50-2 metaG | ecosystem: Host-associated > Plants > Roots >...
ATCGCGATCCTCAAGCAGGGCGTCGAGGATTGGAGCAACATCACGGTGAACGCCCTCTACGAGGGCGACTTGCTCGACGCATGGGATACCGTGATGACCATCGAGGGCGAGTATTCGGCCTTCGCGCATCTGGAGACGCTGTACCTCGGCGTGCTCGGTCACCGCACGCGCGTCTGCACGAACGTGCGCGCGCTCGTCGACACGGCGCGTCCGAAACCCGTGCTGTTTCTCGGCGCGCGCGACGAGCATTGGCTCATGCAACCCGGTGACGGATTTGCAGCGATGATTGCCGGTGCCAAGGAAGTCTCGACGGCCGCGCAAGGCTCGCTCTGGAGCGGCAAGGTCGTGGGCACGATCCCGCACACGCTTATCGCGGCGTTCGGTGGCGACACCGTCGCGGCCACGAAGCAACTGGCGAAGCAGCTGGACGAGGACGTCCATCTTCTCGCGCTCGTGGACTACGAGAACGATGTCGCGCGCACGTCGGTCGAGGTCGCACGCGCGCTTGGCGACCGGCTGTGGGGCGTGCGACTCGATACCTCGGAGCACATGGTCGATCGGTCCGTGCTGCCGCAGCTGGGCATATTCAGGCCGACAGGTGTCAATCCGCAGCTCGTCTGGAACGTGCGCAACGCGCTCGACAGCGAGGGCTTCGGCGACGTTCAGATCGTGGTGTCCGGTGGCTTCGACGTCGAAAAGGTTCAGGAGTTCGAAGACGAAAAGGCCCCCGTCGATGCGTATGGAATCGGCTCCGCGGCATATCGGGGGATTTTCGATTTCACTGCCGATGTCGTACTCGTCGACGGCAAATCGCAGGCGCGGGCCGGTCGCGGGTTGCGTGAAAACCCTAAGCTCGAGCGCGTGAAGTAGAATTCGGTATGGCCGGACTCAAGCTCGATGGCGCAGGCCAGGCCAAAATGTCGACGCTCGACGATGCCGTGGTGATCCATCAGCGCATCCACGGGCTCGTCGAGCAGTACGCGCTTCAAGTCAAGCGCAACCAGCCGGCCAGCCACATCATGATGAATCTCAAGCGTCAGATGCCGATGCTTGCTGGCAAGCTCAAGGGACAGTTCGGCATGATCGCGGATCTTGTGACGTCGATCAACATGCAAATGACGCGCGGTTCGAGTGAGCCGATTCGCGTCAGGACGATGCGTGAGGGTCTTGCAGCCATCAAAGTGCAGCTCGAGATCGCCGTGGCTCAGACGATCGCAAAGCACGAGGCGGTGGACGAAAAGCACGTCGCCAAAGAGGAATAGAGGAGTCCTCCCGTCTGCCGCCTGCGCCGATTACCTTGACCGTGCTCGTCGGGTCCCTTCAAACCGCGCACCGTCTCGTGGTGCTTCGCTCTGAACCAGCCGGTAACAGGATACCGCATGCCCGCTGACTCCCGCCCGCGCAGGCTTGCAACGGCCGCGCTGACGGTCGCACTCGCCTCGCTGATCGCCGGGTGCGTGCAGAACCCGAATTCCGTTTTTCATCATCGCACCGATTTCAACCGCGACGTCACCAGCCTTTTCACGCTACTGATCTGGCTCGGCACCATCGTCTTCGTCTTTACCGAAGGCATGCTGCTCTGGGCGATCATCAAGTATCGCAGCCGTCCGGGAAAGCCACGTCAGCCAGAGCAGGTTCACGGTAACACGAAGCTAGAGATTCTCTGGACGGTCATCCCCGCGGTCGTGTTGGCCATCATCGCCGTGCCGACGGTCCAGACCATCTTCAAAACACAGGCGGCCGCGCGGTCAGACGCGCTTCAGGTCGACGTGACCGGGCATCAGTGGTGGTGGGAGTTTCGGTATCCTCAGTACGGCGTCGTGACCGCCAACGAGCTGTATCTCCCCATCGGCAGGACCGTGAACTTCGCATTGCACACACACGACGTGTTGCACTCGTTCTGGGTTCCCGCCCTCGGTGGAAAGCGCGATCTCGTGAACAACCGCACGAATCACATCTGGTTCACGCCGGACTCCACGACCGAGGCGGCGTTCAACGGATTCTGCGCGGAGTTCTGCGGGATCTCGCACGCGAACATGCGGTTCCGCGCCTTCACGGTGACACCCGAGGAGTTCGCGGCGTGGATCGCGCATCAACAGACGCCAGCGGCCTTCCAGCTCGCGCCGCCGCCGGCGACCGCTCAGACTCCTCCACGTGGCCAGCCGGGAGTTCGTCCCATGGCGCCGCCAACCGCGCCGGCCGCGCCAGTGCAGGCAGGGTTCGTCGCATTCCCTCGCGAGCGCATGCCGAGCCACGCGGTTCCGCAGACGCCGATTCCTCCTGAGCTCAGCTTCGATACGACCTTGAAGGGTGATCCCGCGAATGGCGCCGTGTTGGTATCCCGCGGCGCTTGCATCGGCTGCCACATGATCAACGGCGTGCCGGGAATGGTGTCGGAGGTCGGACCGAACCTGACGCACGTCGGGAGCCGGCTTACGATCGCGGGCGGGCTTTTCCCGAACGACACGCGCCATCTGGCGTCGTGGATCAAGAACTCGCGCGCGATGAAGCCCGGCGTCACGATGCCGACGCAGGGCAAGGGGCAATACGATCCTGTCGTGAAGTCTGTGATGACGATTGGACTGACCGATCAGCAGATCGCGGATGTCGTCGCGTACCTGCAGTCGTTGAAGTAACGAGGAACCGGAGACCTAACGCATGGCAACTGCCGCAACCGCACCGGCTCTCCCGCATACCGGATACAAATCCGAGAGCGCGGTTTGGAGTTGGCTCACCACGGTTGATCACAAGCGCATCGGCGCTCTCTACCTCTACACCGCGCTCGCGTGGTTTTTGATCGGTGGACTCGAGGCGGTGATTATCCGCATCCAGCTCCAGGGCCCGAACGGACGCTTCGTCTCGGCAGAGACGTACAACCAGCTGTTCACCATGCACGGCACGACGATGATCTTCCTCGTCGTCATGCCGCTGTCCGCGGCATTCTTCAACCTGCTCATCCCGCTGCAGATCGGTGCGCGCGACGTCGCGTTCCCACGGCTCAATGCGTTCAGTTACTGGGTGTACCTCTTCGGTTCACTCTTCATGAACGCGTCCTGGCTGATCAAGCAGGCGCCAAACGGCGGATGGTTCGGCTACACGCCGCTGACGACGCTCGCCTACTCACAATTCCTCAACATCGATTTCTGGGTTCTTGGACTGCAGATCCTCGGCGTCTCATCCCTGGCCGCGGCGTTCAACTTCATCACGACCATTATCAACATGCGGGCGCCCGGCATGCACTTCATGCGCATGCCGATCTTCACCTGGATGGCGTTCATCGTACAGTTCCTGTTAGCGCTCGCGTTCCCCGTCATCACAATCGCGCTCGTATTCCTCCAGTTCGATCGCTTCTTCGGCACGCAGTTCTATCAGACCGCGGCCGGCGCGGATCCGCTCTTGTGGCAGCACCTCTTCTGGATTTTCGGACATCCCGAGGTCTACATCCTGATTCTTCCGGCGTTCGGCTTGGTGTCGGAAGTCTTGCCGACGTTCTCGCGCAAGCCACTGTTTGGGTATCCGGTGATGGTGTATTCCGGAATGCTGATCGCGTTCCTCGGCTTCGGCGTGTGGGCGCACCACATGTTCGGCGTCGGCATGGGCCCGATCGCAGACACGCTCTTTGCCGTGACGACGATGCTGATCGGCATTCCCACCGGCGTGAAGATCTTCAACTGGATTTTCACGATCTGGGGCGGCGACGTCCGCTTTACCACGGCGATGAAATTCGCCATCGCGCTCGTGGCTCTCTTCACGATCGGCGGAATCTCCGGCGTCATGCACGCGTCGCCGCCGGCTGACCTCCAACAAACCGACAGTTATTTCATCGTCGCCCACTTCCATTACGTGCTCTTCGGTGGCTCGATGATGGGCCTGTGGGCCGGAGTCTACTATTACTATCCCAAGCTCACCGGCCGAATGCTGAGCGAGAAGCTCGGCAGCTGGCACTTCTGGCTGACCTTCATCGGAATGAACCTCACGTTCATGCCGATGCACTGGTCGGGCCTCATGGGAATGCCGAGGCGCACATGGGTCTATGACGCCGGCCAGGGCCTCGAGATTTATAATCTCATGAGCTCCATTGGCGCGTACATCCAGGTACTTGCGGTGATCGTGGGCTTCTGGAATCTCTTGCGCGCGCGGACCAAGGGTCCGCTGGCCGGTAACGATCCTTGGGGCGGCCCGACGCTCGAGTGGTCGATTCCGTCGCCGCCTCCGGAGTACAACTTCGCGGTCATTCCCAAGGTGACGTCGCGGTATCCGTTGTGGGATCGCAAGTCGCCCGAGATCGGTAACCCGCCGGGGGCGCCAGCTGCTGCGGGTCAGCGCGTGCCGAGTGCGAAGGAGCTCGGCATTCCGATGCCGAATCCGTCGATCAAGCCGTTGCTCGTCGCACTCTTCATGGTGCTGATGTTCTCCTCGCTTCTTTTGATTCACAAAGACAAGCCGTCGCTCGCGATTGCGGGCGTGATCACCTTCGCGACCTTGATGACACTCTCACTCTACAGTTGGCTTCTCACGCCGCTCGAGGACGAGCACTAATGGCCACAAGCGCCCTCGCAGGGCACGGCCATCCGCCGACCACCACGGGACTCGACCATCGCAAGGTCGCCATCTGGGCGTTCATCGGCTCGGAATGCATGCTGTTCACGTCGCTCATCTCGACGTACCTCGTCTACAAGGGCCGCAGCGTCAACGGCCCATTCCCGCACGAGGTCTGCAATCCGCCGCAGTGCGCCACGCAACTCAAGCCGATTCTCAATATTCCAGTCACGTCCGTCTCGACCTTCGTTCTGCTGATGTCGTCGCTCGCGATGGTGCTGGCGCTCGCGGCGGTCGAGAACAAGGACAAGCCGGGTTGGGCGGGCACGGGTCGTTGGGGACGCGCCCTCGCCTCCTCGAAGTTGTGGCTCCTGATGACCGCGATCCTCGGCTCGACGTTTCTCGGCTTTCAGGCATTCGAGTTCACATCGTTCGTGCATGAAGGGTTGACGATCCGACAAAACCTTTTCGGCTCGTCGTTCTTCACACTCACCGGCTTCCATGGCGCACACGTGACCGTGGGCGTGCTGTGGCTGCTCACGTTGCTCGCGATCGATGTGCGACGCGGGTTGGGCCCCAAGGACGCGCTGCTCGTCGACATCTCGGCGCTGTATTGGCACTTCGTCGACGTCGTCTGGATCGCGATCTTCACGCTCGTTTACCTCATCCGTTAGCGACGATGGCTCACGAAACGCATGACCCGGGACACTCTTCCGTCAGCCACGTGGACCACGCGGCGCTTGGCGAAGTCCACGAGCATCCCAGTTGGGGGACCTATAAGTGGGTCGCTCTGATCCTCACCGTCATCACCGTGACCGAGGTGTGGATCTACTACGTACCGGCATTTGTTGCGTCGCGACTCTTCGTGCCGGTGTTGCTCACGATGTCGGCAATCAAGTTCGCGATCGTCGTGATGTTCTACATGCACCTCAAGTACGATCACAAGCTCTTTCGCGCGCTCTTCACGGGTCCGTTGGCAATCGCGATCGTTACGATGATCGTCCTGCTTTTTCTCTTCGGACACCTGTCGATCCACGCCGGCTGAGGTGAGGTCCTGATGTTCGCGCTCGCTCCTTATCCGTTGTTGCATGTCGGGGCGAGCATAAGTCTGACGAGCTTCACGGTGCACTGGAGCACTGTGATCGGACTGCTGGCGCTGGCCGTGCTGTATGAATGGCGCGCAAAGACAGCGACAATCCATTCTCGCCGTTTCTACTTCTACGCGGGCCTCGTCATCATCTTCTTCAGCCTCAACGGCTGGCTCCACGACCTCAGCGACTATTACCTCTTCAGCGCGCACATGGTGCAGCACCTGTTGCTCACCATGCTGGTGCCGCCACTTCTGATTGTGGGAACGCCCGGCTGGATGCTGCGGCCGCTGCTCAGGAACGGGATCGTTGCCCCCGTCGCGCGCGCGATCACGAGACCCAAGGTTTGCTTCGCGACATTCAATATCGTATTGGCGGCTTGGCATACGCCGCCACTTTACAATCTCGCGATGGCGCATCACGGGATTCACATCGTGCAGCATCTCATGTTCATGGCGTCCGCCGTGATGCTCTGGTGGCCGATTCTCAGTCCTCTGCCGGAGCTGCCGAGGCTCTCGTACCCGCTTCAGATGCTGTATCTCTTTCTCACTAGCATCCCGATGTCGATAGTCGCGGTGTACATCACGTATGGTGGGACGCTTCTGTACCCGGCGTACGCGTCGGCGCCACGAATCGCAGGCCTCACCCCACTCGACGACCAACTTCTCGGCGGTTTGATCATGTGGATTCCCGGCGGACTCGTCCTTTTTGGCGTGATCTCCGTCATCTTCTTCCGGTGGCAGTCGCACGGCGCCGAAGACTCCACCGCAAGCGCACAGGTCGACTGGCGACCCGCGCCGGGCGCATAGCAGACTCGGCGTTTCGTACCACGGGCCGACGCGTCTCTAGGATGCCCGCCGCCTTTTTCTTGCAACATGGAACTGTATGAGCACCACGCTCGCACCTCCCGTCGAAGCTCAAACACCACGCGGTAGCGCCGGTCCGCTGTCCGGCACCGCCGCGCCAAACACGCGCGAGCGGTTGTTGTCGCTCGACGTTTTCCGCGGCTTGACCGTCGCGGGCATGTTGCTCGTGAACAATCCGGGCACATGGAGCTCGATCTATCCGCCACTCGAGCATGCACCGTGGCACGGATGGACGCCGACGGATCTGATCTTTCCGTTCTTCTTGTTCATCGTTGGTATCACAACGCAGCTGTCGCTCGACGCCCGGCGCGCGCGCGGGGACGACGAGACGGCGATCCGCAATCAGATCCTGAAACGCGGAGCGCTGATCTTTCTCTTTGGCTTCCTCATCAACGGATTCCCGTTTTTTACGTGGGGCGCCGTGGAAGGCATTCGCGATCCGAGCTTCGCCGCGCGCGTCGTGGACCGGCTGCTGCATTGGCGGATTTTCGGCGTCCTGCAGCGAATCGGCGTCGCCTACATCTGCTCGGCGCTCATCGCATCACGCGCCAAGGTACGCACGCAGATCATCGTGACCGCTGCCCTGCTCTTCCTCTACTGGCTCATCATGACCGTACCATCGGTGCCCGGCACGAATGGAACGCCTGGGGCGTTCCTACTGGGTAAACCGGAAACCACGATGGCCGCATACTGGGATCGCGTGCTGCTCGATTGGAGTCGCTTCGGCCTCGGAAATCATCTCTGGGTCAACGGCGTCACGTGGGACCCGGAGGGACCGTTGTCTACACTTGGCGCGATCTCCACTGCGCTGCTGGGAAATCTTGCGGGACGATGGATCGCGCAGCGCCGCGTCCTCATCGAGCGCGTTTGTGGACTGTTCGCTGCCGGCGCGATTGCGATGATGGTGGGACTCATGTGGCACTGGTCCTTTCCGATCAACAAGAATCTTTGGACCGGGTCGTACGTGATCTTTACCGCTGGAATGGCCTGCGTTGCGCTGGCCACCATCATGTGGTTGGTGGACCTTCAGAATTGGCGCTGGTGGACGAAGCCGTTCGTCGTCTACGGCGTGAATCCGATGGTTGCCTTCGTGGGTTCCGCGGTGATGGCGCGTCTCATCTACTCCATCATTAAAGTTCCGTATCATGGACAGCAGGTTTCACTGCAGTCGGCGATCTACCAGACGGCGTTTGCATCCTGGCTCTCGCCTGTCAACGCATCGCTGGCATTTGCGCTGGCCTTCGTCCTCTTCTGGTACGCCGTGCAGGCGCAATTGTACCGTCGAAACATCATTCTCAAGGTTTAGACGCATTCCGCGACGGAACGCGAGTTGCCTCGATGAGTCGCATGCGGGCTGACTCCGCTTGCGCTGGATTGCGCCGCGCGCTTCTAATTGGACTGCCGTTCACGCTGATTGGGCTCGGCGGGGCGACTCTCGTTTTGGCGCAAGCGCCGGAATCCGAGGTTGCGTCTTCCATTCGCGCGGCCGGTGAGGGAGCGAATAGCGCGACGCGGCCACAGAAGCGACGCATGCCGGTGCGGCGTCGGAGCGTGCCGCACAGAACTCCTGTTCGAACCGCGCGCTCCGCTGCACCAGCCGGGCCGGCGTGGACATCTCCCCGCAGCGCGTTGGCGCTTTCCACCGATCTCGGGTCGATCCTGCACGCGCGCACGCGAGGCGGCGACTGGGGCGTTATGGTCGTCTCGGTCACACGCGGCGATACGCTGTACGCCGAGCAATCGAACCTGCTGCTCAAGCCGGCGTCGACGATGAAACTGATGACGACCGCCGTTGCGCTCGAGGCGTTCGGACCCGATCACACGTTTGAAACCGCGGTGTTGCGCGATCGTTCCGTCGGCGGCGGTGTGCTCGACGGCAATCTGTATCTGCGCGGCGGCGGCGATCCTACACTGTCGCTTCGGTTCTGGCAGGGCGAGTCACCGATGGATGAGCTGGCCCGACAGATTGTCGCCTCCGGAATTCACAGGGTGCACGGCGACATCGTCGCCGATGAAAGCGCCTTCGACTCTCAGCACATCCCCGTCGGTTGGAAGAGCAGCTACTTGATGTCGGCGTACGCGGCGCCTGTCTCAGCGCTGTCGTTGAATGAGAACATCGTCTGGATCGTCGCGCGACCGGAAAATGGCACGGCGGTCGTCGAGCTCGATCCGCCGTCGACGGCGATCCCAGTCAATAGTACCGTGCACCTGGTTCCCGGCAGCGGCGGACGCATCTCCGCGCACCGCGCGGGCAACGGCATCGTCGTCAGCGGCTCTATCGGCTCGTCCTCTGCGCCGCGGCGATATTCGATCGTCGTCGAAGATCCATCCACGTTCGCGGCAGGCGCTCTGAATGCGTCGCTCCGCAAGGCGGGGGTCGAGGTCGACGGCAGCGTTCGGACGGGCGTGACACCTTCCGGTGCCTTGTCGGTGGCGGAAGTGCGATCGTTGCCGCTCGCGAACATCGTGTCGTACATGAATCGGGAGAGCATCAACCATTTCGCGGAGCTCTTGTTCCGGGACGCCGCGCACGCGAGCGGCAAAGTTGGATCCGCGCAGGCCGGCCTGGAAAATCTGCGCGATTTTCTCGCGACGAAGGCGGGTGCGCAAAAAGAGGACGTTCGCGTGGCCGACGGCTGCGGCCTTTCCGAGGCCGACTCGATTACCGCGCGAGCGATGGTGCAACTCCTCTCCTACGCGCACCGCGCCCCATGGGGTTCGGTGTTTCACGCGTCGATGCCGGTCGCCGGCGAGTCGGAGCTCCTTCAGCGGCGCATGCGTTCAACGCCGGCACAGGGAAACCTGCACGCGAAAACCGGAACGACGAACACGGTGGCGTCGCTTGCGGGTTACGTGACCGCGCTCAACGGCGAAGTGCTTGCGTTCGCGTTCATCTACAACGGGCGCGACCGGTGGAACGCAAAAGCCACGATGGATCGAATGGGTCCCACGCTCGCGAACTTTTATCGCGACTAGGTGCTGATCTCGCAAATCTTGATGCCGCGTTTGGCAAGCTCCGTCATGTAGAGCTCTGGCGGCACCGCTTCGTCCGGCGTAAGCACGCCGGCCGCGGAGATCTGCTGCCCCGCCTGCATCATCCCCGTGATCGCGAGCGAGAATCCGGTCGTGCGCTCCATGGCGCTGATGCCATGCTTCGCGTCGAAATAATCGAGTAGTTCCCAGGCGACCGTGTGCGGTTTGCCCCCTTTGTTGCCTTGCGCCACCACGCGAAGAGCAACTAGATCCTTGCTGTTCGGCTTGCGCAGCCGTGGACCCACAGTCGCAATGAACGCGTCACGCGGCGCCACGTGATGTCCCTTGACGTCCACAGGGTCGAGCTCGAGTAAGCCTAGGTCGCGGATTGCCTCCATCAGCGCTGCGTGCCCTGGATAGCGCAACGTCTTGTACTCCATCGTCGGGATGCGTCCCTCATAACGAAACGCCATCGTCGACAAGCCGCCCGCCGTGTGGAATGCTTCGAGCGTGCCGATAGGATGCGGAAATTGGACTTGCTCGCGCTCGGAAAGCGCTTTCACCCGCGTGCGCTTGCCGCGGCGAAGAACCCAGGAGAGCGTGGTGTAATAATCCAATACGCCCTCGAGCGAATACACGATCTGATAGTTCAGAGGCGGCTCGGGATTCTGCGGTAGACCACCGACGTAGATGCGCACCGCGTCGACGTTGTCGAGCTGGCGAATTCCATGCTCCGCGAGAATGTTCACCATTCCCGGGGCGAGCCCGCAGTCGGGAATGACCGAGACTTCCTCTTCTTTAGCGCGCGCGTGCAGCGTCTTCTGCTTGAACACGATTTCGGTGTTGCCACCGAGATCGCAGAAATGCACGCCCGCGTCCACGGCGCACACCGCCATGTCGTAGTTGAAGTAATACGGCAATGCACTCATCACGGCGTCGCTGTCCTTCATCAACGCGAATACCGCGTCGCTGTCACGCACGTCGAGCGGGGTGGGAATCAATCGGTGACCCGAATACTCGGCGAGAAACGGCGGCAGATCGCCGATGCGGAGGTCGGCAAGTCGGACTTCTTCGACGTCTTTGTGCTGCAAGAGGTCATAGGCGCACGCTGAACCCTGCAGTCCTGCGCCCAACACGAGCATCTTCATCGCAATCAGGAGAAGGCAGAGAGAGACCAGAGGGGATTTCGGAGCAGACTACATTCTAACGGGTCGGGGTGTCGTTCTCTCGCCATGCATTGGCGCGCTCGCACGATCCTCGCACTCGAACCAGCCGTGACCACGTCTATGACCACCGATTGGCGGTCTCATCTCGTCGAGGATGATGAGGGAATTCAACGTGTCCTCCGCAACACGAGGCGCATTGCCGTTCTCGGTATCAAGATGGAATCCGCCCAACCCGCGTACTACGTGCCCGAGTACGCGAAGCGCATTGGGCTCGAGGTCGTGCCGGTGCCCGTCTATTACCCCGATGCCACCGAGATCCTCGGAGCGCCTGTCTACCGGAGGGTGAGCGACATACCCGGCGACGTGGACATGGTGAATGTCTTTCGCCGGCCACACGACATACCGCAGCACGTCGACGACATCATCGCCAAGCGGCCGAAATCGGTTTGGTTTCAGCTTGGGATTCGAAACGACGATGCGGCGGAGCGTCTAGCGCGCGCAGGAATTGACGTAATCCAGGACCGTTGCCTCATGGTGGAGTTGCAACACGCGCGTTAAGGCAGGAGCACGACGTCGCCGTACTTTCCGTCCCATGTCCACGCGCGCGTAGCGAGCAACATCGCGGGCATCGCAGCGGAACTCGGCTGCCAGTGTCCGCCGATGAGCAATCGCACGCCGTTGTTATCGAACAACGCAGGCACACGCAGACCAGGTTGAGGTTGCGCGCGTCGGTTGGGGCGACGCAATACCATCAGCCCCTTCCTGGGATCGAATGACGGCGAGTAGGGGGCAAGCACGTCGAAACCGAGTCGAACCTTGTCGTCGGCCGATCCGATCGTCGTCGGAACGTTCGAGAAAACGATGCCTCCGATACGAACGACGTCTGCCACGGCGACGTCGCTTCCACGCTCGGTTCCGAACGTTCGCAGATCCCGTCGCATCGCCGCCGGCACCACCAACCCGAACGCGCGAGGATCGACCATCGCGGGAATCTCCGTCTTTCCCAATCGCAGAAGCACGGTCCCGAATCCGTCCCCGTCGGCGACGGGACGATAGCTGAGCAACACGACGCTGTCGCGGAGAGCCGCTTGTGGCGGCCGATCCTTGAGCCAGTGCACCCGCTTTCGTTCCGAGGGCATCAACACGTTTGGTCGCAACGAATCGATCGCGGCGAAGTCTCCGAGCCGCTCGTACAGCGGGACGAGCGCACGCGCGAGCGAAATTGAATCGCCTCCGAAAAACTGGGCTTCCTCCAACAGGACGGCGCCCGCGCGCGTTCCACCCCGCGCAGCCAAAAACTTTCCCAGGGCTGTGCGAACGATTGGATCTCGAGGACGCGCACGGGCGGCGGCGTAATAGGCCGACTCCGCCGACGCCAGACGACCTGCCGCGAGTAGAGAATCTCCGGCCCACACGCCCCACTGTGCCGACGCCGAGCGCGCACAAAGCAGCGTGCTCACAGGGACGCAGGTCGCCAGCAGAATCTGCCGCATACTCCAAAACGTAAACCGCAACGGCCCTGCCCGTTCTTCAATGAAGCTCTAACGGCCGAAGAGCTTCCCGAGTAGGCCGCTCTCCGCTGGTACACCACCCGCGGCGGTTGCCAGCGCGTCGCCGAACTCGACGACCGTTTGATACCGATCGTCGGGGTTTCTCTGCATCGCTCTTCCCA
>Ga0070698_100006906_pt1 | contig 12303 bp, 9 predicted proteins | sample KBSK1502metaG_FD_65477 | JGI IMG/M metagenome (GOLD analysis project Ga0070698, IMG submission 65477) | Corn, switchgrass and miscanthus rhizosphere microbial communities from Kellogg Biological Station, Michigan, USA - KBS K1-50-2 metaG | ecosystem: Host-associated > Plants > Roots >...
CCGGCAGGCCGCCACGCGTCTTGCTGATGGCGAGCGCGGCGATGAACGGGCGGTCCGCCGCCGCATCCTCCTCCATCAGGCGCTCCAGGGCTTCGGTCACCTGATGGATGGAATGGGGTGGCAAGATATCAAGAGCCTCCGCCAACTCCTGGTAGGTAACGAGGATTCGGCGCTTCGCGGCGCTCTCGAGGAATGCGCGTAAAGACCTTGTGCAGAGTGTCGAAGCCAAGGTGACCTCCGACCAGCCGTTCTAGCGCGTCGTCTTCATTTCACGATGGGAATGCGACGAATATCGGGGTTCATGACGTTGCCGTTGACCGCGATGACCGCAAGCATCGTATATCGGCCAGCGGGCAGCCGGCCGCCGAGGTCGATTCGGAATGTCGCGTCCTGGCCGAGCGGCGCGACGCCGGCGAGCACGACCCGCTCCTTGTCGTCGATCACCACATAGCGGCACTCCGGTGCGGCGCGATTGCGCACGACGGGCGCAATCGACGGCAACGGTGTGCGCACCAGGCGATAGCTTCTCTGGAATTTCTCGGTGACCTCAATGTCGCCGGACAGCGTGACGCGGTCGCCGTCCCGATCCACCTTGGTGACATAGCCGCGCCGCGGGATCGCATAAGCGTCGTACGATCCCACCCCCAGCGGGTAGGTCAGGTCCCGGAACGCGCCGAGCGTGACGTTGTCGGACGACCATTTCATCAGTCGGTAAGGTCCATTGGTGACCAGGAAGTGGCCATGTTCCCGGTAGAAGGTTGCGAGCGCCGACCATCGCTTGCGCGCCTCGTCGGTACTCACAAGGGATTGCAACGAGGCCGGGCGATATGCGTCGCGCTCGAACGCCTCCACCAGCGGCACGAGTTTGCGCTTGAGTTGGTCCGAGCGGACGAGATCGAGCCATTCGATGTTGCGGCGCACCGCCTCTTCTTGCGAGAACGCCGCCCAACCGCGGCTGACTGCCTCCTCCATAAGCACGACCAGATGCCAGGGAAGCGTGCTCCAGGGCGCCGCCGCCACAGCGTCCTGGTCCGAATAGTCCGGTGCGATCGTCAGATAGGCATCGACGGCCAGCAGTTCGCGAACGAAGCTGACATCGCCGACACGGAATGTCTTTGAGGTGGTGTCCACGCCGGCGACCCGCAATCCTGCCAGCGACCGGCGCATGGGCGTGGTCGCGGCATCGATGACGGAGTCGTAATGCGCCTCATCGCCCCCGCGGCGAAGGCCCCACCGATAGGCGAACATGTAGGCGTAGAGCAGATCCGAGACGGTCGTGCGCGAGCCGTCGTGGAAAGCCGAGCCGAGTACGCGGTAGGTCATTTTCGCCGCGGCGGATTTTCCCGGGCCGATCGGCTGCAGCCGGCCGTCTCCCGGCTCGGGCAACACCGCGTCGGCGGGAATATCGATCGCCTGCGCCGCGACGGATGGTGGGGCGGATCCACGTGGCTCGACGACGATGAGCTCTGCGGTGATGGAGAGACCGATGAACGTGTAGACGACCATGAGCGCGGTCAGCGGAACCTGCGAACGCAGCGCGGCCCAGCGCCCAGGGATGATCCGCATCGCCTTGGCGTGGGCAAGATAGACCGCCGTGACATGACCGGTCACGATCGCCGCGAGCGCGGCGTACCAGGCAAAGCGCGCGCCGACAATTCCAATGTCCACGCGGTAGTCGGCCGTGCCGAAGAGATTCCAGCCGTAGCCGAAGGGATCGGACACGAGCGGGACGATGTATTGGCCCTGGATCAGCAGGAACACCAGGTAGTGCGCGACGTGATAGCCAATGGCGATCGGCACGAACGTCAGCGCAAAGCTGCGGCCAAGCTCCAGCGGCGAGCCGCCGGAAACCACGAACGCCGCCGCGATGGCGCAGATCGCGAGGTACGCGCCGACGAACAGGAGCCAGAACCCGATGAGGCCGGCGGTCCTGATGACGACCGTGTCGTCCGCGCCTGTGCCGGAAAGGGCAGCGCGAAGCCAGGTTTCGAGGCTCGACCATGCCGGGGTGCCGATGAGCCCGTCATAGAGCACGGTCGAGAGCAGCAGCAGCACGAAAGCCATCACCGACCTCGCAACGAGCTCGTCGTCGTCGAGCCCCGCTCCGAATGGCCGCAACAGGAATTGCCGCGTCTGCCCGTCCACTTTGGCCTGCGTCGGCGCGAAACGAGCGAACGTGGCGAACACGACGCTGAACGCCTCGCCGTGCTGCAGCCAGACCTCGCGACCGAACGCGAGCATTCCGGCCAAGGTGAGGACCGAATACACGGCGGCGAAACGCGCGATATGGGCCGGCACGGCGGGACTCGGGTAGACGAGCTCGATCCACGCGAAAACGAGAAACAACAGGCATGCGGGCCAAATGCCGACCGCGGGCGGATAGGGCAGCCGCAGCGACAGTTCGGAACCGCCCGCCAGCCGATGGAGCCGCTCCGCTCCCTCAAATAGCGTCCGCCACGGGTTGATCAGGTCCCAGAGGTTGCCAACCAAGGCCGAAGCGTAGACGAGGCCGACCCAGAAGATGACCCAGACGAGTGTGGGTGCGATGTTGCGATATGGATTCTGATCGCCGATGAATCCAGCGAGAACGGTGACGATGAATACGCCGAGTGCGGCGAGCCGGACCAACAGAGCAACAGCCGGAACAAGACCCGACAGCACGATCGCCCGGCCGGGCGCGGTGGCGAGCAGGTCGACATGGCGCGCGCGGGGCGTGGCCGGGACATCGCGGGCGAACAATCCGAAGACGACAAACGACAATGCGACCACCGCTGCCGCGCCGAACAGATAGAGCGGCAGCGGCAACGGCAGGTCATAGCGCTGGCCGAAGCCGTGGGCGGCGGCGGGCGTCGCCGCGCCGAGAGCGAGGCACGCCGTTGCGCCGAGCGTGCGCGACGCGGCGCTACTGCGGATAAACCTCAATGAGGACAAGCGGGGCCTCCTGATGAGAATGGCTGCCTGCGCGCGCGCTCCCATCATGGACGTGGACCGGGAAGCGTCCTGTCGCACGTGCGATGAACGTCATCTCGGCGACTGCGCCGCGCTCGAGGGTCTGCTCGATGTCGTAGCCGTGCAGATGCAGCGTCAGCGGCTGGTCTGTACTCCAGCGCAGCTTGACGACGTCGCCCTGACTGACACGGATGACGCGCATGTTCTGCGGCACCTGGCCCCGCTCGATCTTGAGATCGAAGGTAAGGTCGGCGGCCGATGCGCCGACGGCCGGCGCGAGCACGGCGGCCGTCGGCGCCAGCAGCAGCATGCGTCGGCAGAGCACAGGCGGAATTCGCGGCATGGCGTTGCTCCCGCATTCATCGACGCGGCATGGACTCGACATCCGAGATGCGGTTGAGCACCCAGCTCGCGTCGTACGGCGACGGCACCGCGGCCGGGTCGCCGAGCGCCGCCCACATCAGGCGACCAAACGGGTCGTTGAAGCCCGCAATCGGATTCCACGCAGCCTGCACCCGCGCGTCGAGCCCGAGCGCAAGCCAACCGTTCCAGGGAAAATCCTTCAGCTTCACGGTGCGGATGAACATCGGCGAATTGAGGCCCTGGTGCGCGTCATAGGCGATGTTCTCGATGCCGGCCGAGAATTCGGCATTGTAGTATTCACGTTTCACGGTATAGCCGATGACGACCTTGCGACAGCCACCGACGAGCTCGGCGACGAGGTCTCGCTCCAGATTGATACGCTCGGCGGCGTCGGCAATCCCGCCGTACTGGAGCTGCTGCAGTTTGCTTTCGACGCGCTCCCTGGTCTTGCCATCGATGGCATCGCCGAGGAGGAGATAGGCTTGATACCATCCGGTCTTCAACCCGGATGGTCCAAGCCAGCCGTTGATCGCGGTCATCGTCGAGGCAACCAGCTTCGATGCGGCGACTTCTCCGATTTCGATGTCCCACAAGCCCGGTGCCGCTGCATCGTTGCGCGGGATGCGCTTCGCCGCCGCGCCGATTGCCCGCACCTTCAGGTCCTGGATCGCCGGTGCAGCGTGCTTGGGCCCGAGCAAGCCTGCCACCAGGTCTTCGACACGGTCGACATGATGCAGATAATCGCCGTGAAACGGCGTGACCGGATAGGGATGAAGGACCACATCGCCGTTCGCAGCGACGACACGGGCGACGGCTCGCACGGCGGCACAGGCGGATGCGTCGTCCTTGGCATGTGGGGATACCGGATTGACGCGGACGATCACAAACGAGCCAAGCGACTCCACGGCACCGATGGACTCGGGAACCGTACCGCCAAAGGCCGGCGCCCCGCCCACATAGGCGTGGATCTTGCCGTCGCGCAGGAGCCCCGCCGCCTGGTCGGGCGTGACCGTCGCGATCTCGATCTCGTGCGGATAGTAGGATGGATAGACCGGGAGCTCGTGGCCACTGCGAGCCACGGTAGCCGCAGCCAAGGCCGCTACGATAGCAATGACGAGTATGCTGCGCCTTTTCATCGTACTGTGCTAGCCACGTAAGGCCTTCACGACTTTCTCGTCCGCGAGCGCCTCCTTGGGCGGCCCGTGGAAAATGATCTCGCCGCGGTCGATGGCGTAGAGGCGGTCGCCGATGCGCGTCGCCGCGCCCAGATGCGACTCCGCCAGGAGGATGGACACGCCCATCGCCTTGATCCTCATGACCGCCTCGATGAAGCGGTTCACCACGACGGGCGCCAGTCCCTCGAACGCTTCATCGAGGAGCAACAGCGAAGGCGACAGCATCATGGCGCGCGCGATCGCGACCATCTTGCGCTGGCCGCCGCTCAGGTGCAGTCCCTGGCGCTGGAGCAGGCTTTGCACTTCGGGAAAGAGGGCGAACGCCTGGGCTTCGGGATCCTGGCGCTGCTTGTCGTTCCGTCGCCGGGCTACTTCTACGCCCAGCCAGCGACTGATCATCAGGTTCTCGCCTACCGACAAATCGGGAAAGATTCCGCAATCCTCCGGCGAATAGCCAATGCCGCGTTTGGCGCGCTCGTGCGGCGGCAGCGTGGTCACGTCCTCGTCTCGAAATACGATCCGGCCGGACCGGGTCGGCAGGAACCCCATGATGCTCTCGATCGTGGTGGTTTTGCCCGCTCCGTTGCGCCCGACCAGGCACACCACTTCCTCGCGGTCGACGCGCAGCGATACGCCGTTGAGGATGTGAGCTGGGCCGCGGTAGGTGTCGATCGCATTGACCTCGAGCACGGTCACTCCTTTCGCGCGAAAGCGTCCGGGCCGGCGGAGCCGATCAGGGTCATCGCCACCTGGTCGTTCGTCCTGATCTCGTCGGGCGTGCCTTTGGCGAGGATGGCGCCCTGGTGCATCACGACGATGCGGTCGGAATATGTGAACACGACGTCCATGTCGTGCTCGACGACCACCGCCGTGATCCCCTCGCCGCGCACGACCGCGGCGATCGTATCCATGATCTGACCCTTGTCCCGCGTGCTGACCCCGCTCGTGGGCTCGTCGAGGAACAGGAGCTTGGGGCGCAGCGCATAGGCCAGTGCCACGTCCAGCAGCTTGCGCTCGCCCTGCGCGAGGCTGCGTCCCAGCTCATTGCGTTTGCTGGCGAGCCCGAACTGGCCCAGCACCGTGTCGGCCTCGCCGGTCACGGCGCTGTCGCGACGGGCCAGGGCGGCCATGTTGCGGGTTTTGCCCTCGCGCGAGAAGATCGCCAGCGCCACGTTGTCGAAGGCGGTGAGGTCATCGAACAGGTTCACGAGCTGGAAGCTACGGGCGATTCCCGCCTTGACGCGCTCGGTCACCGAGGCGTGCGTGACGTCCGTGCCCTTGAAGATGATGCTGCCGGAATCGGCGGTGTAATAGGCGCTCACGACGTTGCAGAACGAGGTCTTGCCGGCACCGTTGGGACCCACCAGCGAGACGAACTCGCCCTCCTCGATGGCCAAGTTGACGTCGTCGACGGCGTGCGTGTCGCCGAAGTACTTCTTGAGATGGATCGTCTCCAGCAGGCTCATGGCGTTACCTCGTGAACCGGCTGACGAGCCGCGCCGCCGTCCCCACGATCCCGGACGGCAGGACCAGGACCAGGGTCACGAGCACCACGCCGAGCAGCAGCTGCCAGTATTCCGTGCTCGCCACCGCGGCGGTCTTGAGATAGTTGAAGGCCACCGCACCGACGATGGGCCCAACGAACGTGCGGAAACCGCCCAGCACGCTCATGAACACGATCTCGCCGGAGAACGGCCAGTAGAGCACATCGGGCGTGGTCAGCCCGTTGAGCGGCACCCAAAGGATGCCGGCGAGCCCCGTGAACGCACCCGATATGACGAAGGCGATCCAGCGGTAGCGTCGCACCGAGATGCCGACGAAGCTGGCGCGCGTCTCGTTGTCACGGATCGCCTGCAGCGCCATGCCGAACGGCGAGTGCACGATGACCCACATGATGACGGTCGCCAGCGTGAACAGGCCCAGCACGTAGTAATAGTACGCGAAGATGAAGCGCTGGAACGACCCCGGCCCGGCGAAGTCGACGAGGCCGCCCAGCAGCGTGAGCTTGGCGTAGGCGACGCGGATGCCGTCGGTGCCGCCGGTCACCCAGAAGAACTTGAAGGCAAGGCTCCACAGCACCTGCGACAGCGCCAGCGTCAGGATGCCGAAGAAGATGCGCGTGTGGCGCACGCACACGAACCCGAATAGCGCCGACACGAGCACCGTGCCCGCCAGCCCGCCGATGATGCAGAGTTCCATCGATTGCGCGCCGAGGTCGCGTACGATGAAGGCGACGGTATAAGCGCCGGTGCCGAAATAGGCGGAATGGCCGAACGACAGCAGGCCCGTGTAACCGAGCAGCAGATTGAAGCCGAGCGCCGCGATGGCCATGATCAGGCCGTAGGTGATGAGCACCGTTTGATAGGGATCGACCACGGCCGGCAATAGCGCGAGCCCGAAGAGGATCGCCATCGCCACGACCAGCAATCGCAGGAAGGAGGCCATGCCCGCGTCGGCCGCCGTCGTCGTGGTCGTCGTCGCCGTCATCGTCATGCCCTCCCGAATAGCCCGGTCGGGCGTATGAGCAGAACCGCGGTCGCGATCAGATAGAGCACGGCAAGCTCGATCTCCGGGAAGAACTGGATGCCGGCGGTGCGCACGAAACTCACGATCAGCGCGCCGACCAGCGCGCCTTCGAGGCTGCCGAGTCCGCCGATCACCACGACGACGAACGCGAGTACGAGGGCGTCGATGCCCATGCCCAGCACGGCGGCCTGCGCCGGCACCACGACGGCGCCGCCGAGCCCGGCCATGAAGCAGCCGATGGCGAAGGCCTGCACGTAGACGCGCCCGACATTGAGTCCGAGCGCTGCCGCCATGCGCCGGTCCTGCGAGGTGGCGCGCAGGATGATGCCGAACTTGGTGCGATAGATGAACCACCACAGGCCGAGGGCCGCGATCAGCCCGATGGCGACGACGACCAGGTTGTAGGTCGGGTACAGCAGCCGGCCGATCGGGAGGCTGCCCATGCCGTCCATGATCGAGCCCGCCGACAGCGGCGTGCCGCCGAACAGGAACTTCATGGCGTCCTCGAGGATCATGAGCAGGCCGAACGTGATTAGCAGATGGTATTCCTCCGGGCGGCGGTAGAGCGGGCGCAGCAGCGTGGGCTCGATCGCGGCGCCAACGGCCGCGATGGCGACGGCCCCGATTGGCAGCAGGAGGAGAAGGCCGGCAAGGCCCAGCGCGCCGCTCGCGGCGTGACCGACCGCACCGCCGACGACCCAGGCCGAGACGTAGGCGCCGAGCGCATAGAGCGACCCGTGCGCGAGGTTGACGATCCGCATGACGCCGTAGATGAGGCTCAGGCCCGCCGCGATGAGGAACAGCACCGCGGCGTAGAACAGGGAATTGAGGATCTGGATGATGAAGATCGTCACCGTTTTCTCCCACGCGACCGGCGGCCCTTTCGGGACCCGCCGCCGGTCAGTTGCTGTGAAAGTCGAAGCGGCCGATGGCCGGGCTGACCGTGTTGCCGTCGAGAAAGACGGCCATGAAGAACCGGTAGTCGCCGGCCTGAAGCGGCGGCAGCGACACCGCGAAGCGTCCGTCGTCTTCCCGGCTCGCGCCGCCGGCCGCGACCACCCGGCCGTCCTCGCCGACGAGGATGTACCGGGGCACCGGCCGGATCGGCAGTGTCTCGCGCAGCGTGTCGCGCTTGAAGGTGATGCGAACGAGGCGGTGGTCGCGCTGCTGCTTGAGCGCGATCTCGGCCTCCGTTGTCGCCAGCATGTGCTTGCCGTCACGCTCGATGCCCGTGACGAACGCCTTGGCCGGGTAGGCGTAGAAATCGAACGTGCCAAGGCCCACCGGGTAGGTGAACTCGCGGATGATGTCGAACGTATAGACTTCGGGCGAGAAGCGCCTGAGCTGGTAGGGGCCGTTAGTCACGAGCAGGTGGTCGTGGGCGTCGACGAAGCGATCCAGCGCCTGCCAGCGCGCCGTGGCCGCCTCAGCGCTTACGAGGCCTTCGAGGGCTGCCGGGCGGTAGCCGCTCGCGGCGAATTCCGCGATCAGCGCGCGCAGCGCGGCGCGCTGGGCGGGCGCGCGCACGAGATCGAGCCAGGGCAGGTTACGCTGCCGCGCTTCGCTCTCCGAAAAGGCCGCCAGCCTGCGCGCGACGGCGGCATCCATCAGGGCCAGCAGGTGCCAGGGGATCGTGCTCCATGGCGGTGCGACCAGCGCGTTGCGATGTTCATCGGGCGAAGCGGTGTTGAGATAGACTTCTACGATCGGTGAGCGATAGGTGAAGACACGGTCACCGATCGCGATCGTCGATTCCTCGGCGCCGGTGATGCGGACGCCCTTGCACTGTTCCCGCATAGGGCGGGTCGCGGCGGCGATCTCGGCGTCGAAGGTCGCGGTGCCCGGCGCCGCACCCCACTGCGTCGCAAACGCATAGGGATAGACGAGATCGGCCGCTTCCATCTCGGTGCCGTCCTGGAACGGCGACGCGAGCACGCGGTAGACGACCTTGGTCATCGCGCCATGGTCGGCGCCCACCGGCACCAGCCGGCCGGTGCCCGGCTCCGGGATCAGGGCATCGGCGGGGACGCGTATCGACTGTCCAGCCGCCGGTTCCTCCGCCGGCCTGATGTGGGTGCGGTTGGCAGCCCACAGGCTGTTGTAGGGGATCGGCAGGAACGCATTGTCACCGACGATCGCCCACACCAGGCGGCCAGCCGCGTCCGTGAACCCGGCGACCGGGTTCCAGGCCGCGGCGGCCGGCCTGTCGATGCCGAGCCGCATCCAGCCGTTCCACGGCAGATCCTTGAGCTTGAGCGTGCGCATGACGACTGCCGAGTTGAAGCCCGACTGCGAATCGACCGCGATGTTCTCGATCCCGTTGGTGAAGTCGTCGGTGTAGAACTCGCGCCGCAGCCGATAGCCGATCACCGCGCTGTCGCAACCGCGCGTGAGCGCCTTGACCAGATCGCGCTCCAGGCCGATGCGGTGCACGTCGTCGTGCGTGTCGCCGTCGACAAGCAGGTCGTGGATCTCGTCGGCGCGCTTGGCGTCAACGGGGTCACTGACCGCCGGGCGGAGCAGATGATAGGCCTGGAACCAGCCGTCCTTCGCCCATGGTGGTCCTGGCCAGGCATTGAAGGTCACGCCGGCATCGCGCTTCAGCGCATCGACCGCCACTTCGCGCACGCCGACGTCCCACGCGACCCCGTCGGATCGTTCATCCCCGGCGAGTAGCCCGTCGCTTTCGGCGCGGACATGCAGCGGCGATACCTGTGCCTCCTGCGCGGGGCCGCGGCCGCGGTCCAGCACCCTGTCGACGTGATCTAGGTAGTCAGCATGGTACGGGGTGATCGGATAGGCGTGCGCCACGACATCGGGGGCCGTCGTCAGCAGGGGAGCGACCGCCGCCAGGGCGCGGCAGCGCGCGTCACGGCTGGCCAGGCGGTCCGATCCCGGATTGATGCGGGCGGAGATGAGGGAGCGCAAGGAGACGACCGACTTGAGATGGCTGGGGATGTCGGCCGCAAAGTGCGGCGCCGCGCCGAGATAGGCGTGGAGCGGATCGCGGGCGTTGCCGAACGCGCGCGCGGCCGCATCCGGATCGAGCGGCTCGATGCGGATCTCCTGCGGATAGAACGAGGGGTAGTACGAGATCTCGTGGCCCGCCCGCGCAGCAGGCGCAGTGGCGCACAGCAGCCACGCCGCCAACGCACCCTGTCGCATCAGGAGTCTCGGCGTGAACATCAGCTTCCACCACTACAGCCGTCGCCCGATCCGCCGCCGCCCGGCCATGCCCCGAGCGGGGCGAGGCACGGCCGTGCCGTGAGCGCGCTTCAGGCCGTCACCTGCGGCCAGGTTTCCTTGATCCAGTTGTAGGTTGCAGTCGGGTCGTTGTGGCCGTTGCCGGGCTTCGGCCAGTGCGGCGGCGCGGTGATGTTGCGGATCGGGATGGTGATCATCCGGCCGGGATCGAGGACCTGGAACGGGTACTCGGCCACGTTCTTTGAGAAGCCGGTCACCGCATCCTTGTAGCCCTGATGGTTGTCGGGCCGGATGTAGAGGTAGCCGGCTGCGGTTTCGAAATACATGCCTTCGAGCTGGCTGATGATGGCCTCCTCGTCGGGCCAGCCGCCGACCAGCCGGTTAGCCTTCTCGACCGCCGTCCTGTACATGTGCAGCGTATGGTAGGCGCCGTCCGACTGGAAGTTTGGATACTCGTTCCAGCGCTTGAAGTACTTCTCCACGAAGGTCTTGTTGGCGGGCCAGCGATTGCCCGGCGGGAACGTGAAGTAGTAGTTGGAATGGACCCCGGCGATGACGCCTTCCGGATGGTCCTTGCCGATGGCATGCGGCGCCACGCCGAACGCGATCGTGCTCGCGAACTTGGCGTCGTTGAACATGCCGTAGCGCAGGGCCTGCTTGTAGAACGCCACGTAGTCGCCGCCCCATACTGAGGAGACGATCAGGTCGGGGTTCGACGACATCGTCTTGGTGATATGCGCTGTGAAGTCGGTCGTGCCGAGCTTCGGCCAGCCTTCGGAGACGACCTCGGCGCCGGGCACCAGCTTCTTGTAGGCGACCATGAAGTGATCGAAGGCGTTGCGGCCATAGCTGTAGTCGGGGTGGACGTGCGCGATCTTCTTGGCCGTCGGCCAGCTCTGGGCCGCCGCGACCGCGCAGGTCACGCCGTCGGCCGACTGGATGTTGGTGATGCGGAATGTGTACTGCGGGTTCGGCACCGCCTTGTCCCACAGGAAGTCGGTGCAGCCGTCGACAAAGATCGTGAGCAGACTGAGCTCCTCGGCCACCGGTCCCAGCGCCGGCGTATTGCCGCTGGAGATGACGCCGGTGAACATGTCGATCTTCTCGGAGAGCTTCATGCGGCGAAGTTCTTTCACGTTGGCATCGGTGCCGGCATTCTCGTCCGCCGTGAGGGTCTCGATCTTGCGCTTGCCGAGAATACCGCCCTGCGCGTTGATTTCCTCGGCGGCCAGGACATGGCCCTTGAGCGAGGGCTCACCGAGCACCGCGCCGGGGCCGGTGAGGAAGGTCATGTGACCGAACTTGAGCGGGGTGGAGGGAATATTTCCCTTGGGTGGCTTGGCGACCTGCGCCACTGCCGGAACCGTTATCGGCACTGATGTGGCCACAGCGGCAGCGCCCATCGTGATGCCGAGATTGTTCAGGAAACGTCTGCGGTCTAGCTGCTGAGTCATGGATCGTCCTTCCCTGTCGAGGGTCGGGAGCGAACGCTCCAAGGACACGCGGAGCACGCGCCTCCGGCCGTTTTTTGCTTGGTGAAACATTCTATACCTTCGGGAGCCTTCGAGTAAGTCATCACGACCCGATTCCGGGGGCGACCGGCTGTCCATTCGGGCCTGCGGGCAGGGTCGTGCGGTCAACGAATTGCGCTGCTTGGGCACGGTCCATCGACGAGGATGCCGTCTTAGCTGACGGATTTATGGGTATTCAAATAGGCAACGTTTAAGGATGAAGGCGTTCTTCAGTTCGGCGGCCAACGTGTTAGCCCGAGAGTAGGGCGCTAAGGAGCGTCGCCCCCGGAAACATTCTCTCCGCGGTACCTTTGGAGGACGATTGGCTGGAGAGAGCAGTCCAGGATGCCAACATGGAGTCTCAACAAATCCCGGTAGCTGATGTAATTATATGATTTTCGGTGGTTGCCTTTGGCCCGCCAAATTCCTTGGAAAGCCCTTGAAAGTTATGATCAGTAAAGACGCTGTCCGGCGGATCGGCATCGAGCGGTGTCAATCGAGGATCGAAGCGGAACCGCGTCGCGCAATAGGGACAGAGGATAGTGTCCGCCTCGCGCATATTGATGTAGACGTGC
>Ga0070698_100006907_pt1 | contig 12302 bp, 12 predicted proteins | sample KBSK1502metaG_FD_65477 | JGI IMG/M metagenome (GOLD analysis project Ga0070698, IMG submission 65477) | Corn, switchgrass and miscanthus rhizosphere microbial communities from Kellogg Biological Station, Michigan, USA - KBS K1-50-2 metaG | ecosystem: Host-associated > Plants > Roots >...
CCGCGTCCACCCCGCGGCGCCCCCCCGGAAGGGCCCCGCGGAGAAGGCGAGCTGATCATGGCGCGCGGCCGCCGGGCTCGGGCGGAGGCTCCCTCGGACAAGAAGTCGCCCGGGGCGGGGAAGTACTACATGATCAGCGTGGTGGCCAACAACTACGGCATCCACCCCCAGACCCTGCGCCTCTACGAGCGGGAAGGCCTGCTCAAGCCCTCGCGCACCGACGGGAACACGCGCCTCTTCTCCGAGGAGGACCTGCGCCAGCTGGAGGTCATCCTGAACCTGACCCGCGACCTCGGGGTCAACCTCGCCGGGGTGGAGATCGTGCTGAACATGCGGCGCAAGATGGAGCAGATGCAGGCGGAGGTCAACGAGTTCGTGGCCTGGGTCACCCAGGAGCTCGTGCGCGCGAACCAGGAAGGCTGGCAGGAGCGGTTCCAGCAGGCGCTGGTGAAGCTTCCTCCGTCGCACCTGGCCTCCCCGGCTTCCGGAGCGCATCCTCCCTCCCCTCCCGAGACCGCGGCTCCTCCGGTCGAGGCGGGAGCGAAGCGCGTCCGCTGACCGTCCGTCCTATAATCTGGGTTTCGAGTCTCCCCATGCCCGCGACCAGGAATCCCCGCAAGCCGCGCAACCGGACGGGCGGGGGAGAGGAGACGAGCCGCCGCGCGGTCACCGGCGACAGCCTCAACGCCTACATCCGCGAGATCGCGAAGTTCAAGCCCCTCTCCGGCGAGGACGAGCGCGCGCTCGGCCGGCGGATCCAGGGGGGCGACCAGGAGGCCCTCAAGCGGCTGGTGGAGGCGAACCTGCGCTTCGTGGTCTCCTACACGAAGCGCTACCGGGGGCTCGGCCTGTCCTACCTCGACCTCATCCACGAGGGCAGCCTCGGCCTCATGGAGGCGGCCAAGCGCTTCGACCCCGAGCGCAACGTGAAGTTCATCTCCTACGCGGTGTGGTGGGTGCGCCAGGCGATCTTCCACGCCCTCTCCGAGCACTCCCGGGTCTTCCGCCTCCCCCAGAAGCTCTCGGGCCAGGTCTCCAAGGTGGAGAGCGCCCGCGACCGCCTGGCCGCGGAGCTGGAACGGCCCCCCACTACCGAAGAGCTCGCCCAGAAGACCGACCTCTCCGAGGAGCAGGTGCAGGCCCTGCTCATGGCCTCCGGGGACGACGTGTCGCTCTCCGCCGCGGTGGGGGACGAGGGGAGCATGGAGCTCGGGGACACCCTGGAGCAGGAGAGCATCCCTTCTGCGGAGCTGGAGATGATCCGCACCTCCTTCGAGGAGCGCATCCAGGCCATGGTGGGGGATCTGGAGGAGAAGGAGCGCGAGGTGATCCGCATGCGCTTCGGCCTGGACGGCGAGGAGCCGCGCACCCTGCAGGAGATCGGGGAGGCGCTGGGGCTCTCCCGCGAGCGCATCCGCCAGATCGAGAGCAAGGCCAAGGAGAAGCTGCGGCGGAGCCGCGAGGCGCAGGGCCTCCGCGGCTACCTGAACTGATCGAGGTGAAGCCCATGGCCTGTGAGCAGTGCGGAGGAACCGCCTTCGTCATCGTGGAGCGCGAGGGACGGGAGTTCGCGGAGCCGTGCGCCTGCCGGCGCGGGGGCGCGGCCCGGGACGCGGACAGCCTCCTCGCCGCCTGCCGCGTCCCTCCCCGCTACGAGCACTGCACGCTGGGCAACTTCGATCCCATGACCCCGCAGCACCGGGCGGCCCTCGAGCGGGCGATGTACTTCTGCACCGGCTACCCGCACCTGGGCGCCGAGGAGGGGCTGGGCCTCCTGCTCACGGGTAACAACGGGGTGGGCAAGACCCATCTCGCGGTGGCCGCCCTGCGCGAGCTGGCCGCCACCAAGAACGTCCGGGGACAGTTCTGGGACTTCCACGAGCTCATGCGCGAGATCAAGCGGTCGTTCGACCCGGAGACCAAGACCACCGAGATGCAGGTCCTGGACCCCGTGGTCGAGATCGACATCCTGCTCCTGGACGACCTGGGCGCCTGGAAGATCACGGACTGGATGAACGACACCCTGTTCTACATCCTCAACAGCCGCTACCTGGCGCGCCGGCCCACCCTGATCACCACCAACTTCCAGGACGTGAGCGCCCGGGAGGCGGTGGAGGCGGATCGGCTGGTGCGGAGGGAGTACCTGGTGGACCGCATCGGGCAGCGCCTCCGCTCGCGTCTGACCGAGATGTGCCTGAAGGTCCCCCTCGACGGGGAGGACTTCCGGGAGCGGCGCCAGACCGCGAACCGCAACGCCGTGCTCGGGACCTCCACCCATTCCCCGGATCCCGCGCCCGAGCCGCCGCAGCGCCGTCCGCGCTTCGGGGGATAGAGTCGAGGGGAGAGGGTGGGGAGTCGATGAACAAACGAACCAGAGTCCTTCTCCTCCTGGCCGCGACCCTCATTGCCTCTCGCGAGCCTCCGTTCGTGCGCTCGGACGCGGCGCTCCCGGGAGCGCGCACGGAGGACGACGTGCTGGAAGCCGTGTTCCGCCACCACATCGAAGAGCTCCTGGACGTGGAGGCGCGGAGGCAAGGGACGGTGCTCTGCCTGGCGGTCGACCCCGGGGGGGCACCCCAGAGCGTGTCCCGCGAGTTCCTCGCCCGCTTCCGCGGCGAGCCCTCGGTTCGGCGGGGGGCCGAATGCGAGGCCCGGCCGGAAGGCGCCTCGACCCTGAGCCGACCGCGTCCCGCCATCATCGTGACCGCGGGGCCCATCGACTGGGTGGCCGCGGACGAGGCCTGGGTGACGGCGTCCTGCTTCCGCAGCCGGGAGAGCACGCGCCGATGGCAGTACCGGGTGGTCCGCGAGGCCGAGGGCTGGGTCTCCCTGGGCCCGATCGTCAAGCTGGCCCCCGCTTAAGTCATCCCCGTGTTGACGAAGCCAAGGACCTTGCTGGCCAGGAGGGCCGTGGTGCCGGTGAAGCGCAGCCCCGCCACCCAGTTCCCCTCGGGGGCCTGACGCGCCCACCGCACCTCCGCCCCCAGCGCCATGTGCGTCGAGTCGTCGGTGCCCCGCAGGATGACCCTCACGAGGTCCTTCGGCTCCAGGCGCTCCCCGAGCTCGATCCGGCAGCCCCCCCCGCTGACGTCGATGAGCTGGCCGGGCACCCGCACCTTGCGGGACCGGATGTCGATCTCGACCTTCATGAGCAGGGGCCGGCGGAGGCGGCGACGCTTCTCCGTGCGGTCGCTGGAGCGGAGCCAGCCGGAGAGCTTGTGGGCCACCGCCACCAGCTCCTCCGCGCTCACTGGCTTGACCAGGTAGGCGGCCGCTCCCTTGCTGATCGCCTCGGAGAAGCTCTCGATGTCCGCGTCGTAGGCCAGCACCACCACGGGGACCCCGGCCAGGGCGGGATGGGCGCGCAGCCGGCGGAAGTTCTCCATGCGTTCCGTCCGGTTGGAGGCGTCGTCCAGGATGGCCAGGTGGGGGGGGACGATGTCGGCCATCTGGTCGAGCTGCTCATGGCTGGAGGCCGCCACCTCGAGGCCGCCCCGCAGCAGGGTCCCCTCGATCCAGGCCCGGTCCGCGCCGTCGGGTCCGACCACCAGCGTGTACTGGTATCCCTCGTCGCCGTCGGGCTTCCCGGCTTCCGTCACTCCGTTCGCGCCGCGATCCGCCCCGCGGGGAGAGTGGGCCGGCCCAGGGTCAGCAGGTAGGCCCGCACCGCCTCGATCTGCTTCTTCTGGTCGCCGCCCAGGATTTCCGGGAAGGAGTTCTCGGTCGGGTCCGCCGGGAAGTTCGCGGGCATGCGGGTCCCGGGAGCGATCTTGCCCGGGTCGGCCAGCCACCGCGCGATCCAGTCGGGGCGCAGGCGCTCCGGCACCTTGGCCAGATCGGGGGCCATGTTGGCCGGCTCCTGGTTGGGCAGCTTGCCCGCCACCACGTGGCACTTCACGCACTGCCACTTCTCGAACAGGTTCTTGCCCACCGCCACCAGGGCGGGATCGCTGGCCGCCGGCCTGGGGTCGTAGGGATAGGGGACCTTGTCCTGGGAGGCGAAGTACTGGGTGATCGTGTTCAGGTCCTGCTCGCTGAACTCGAAGGTCGGCATGCGCACCTGCAGCCAGGGACGGACGTGGTTTCCGGGATCGGAGAGGAAGCCGTGCAGCCAGGGCGTGTGCACCCGCGCTCCCTCCCCGATGGCCGACTTCTCGTTGTAGAGCATGGGCGGGGAAAGGGCCTGCGCCTGCAGGGTGTCGCCCCCGGACGTCTCCAGCTGGTCCTCGATCACGGCCCGGAAGGCGCCCCCCTTGTCTCCGATCTGATGGCAGCCCTGGCAGTTCAGGGTGCGCACCAGACGCCGTCCGTTCTCCACCGCCCGGTCCTCCGCCTTGAGCTGCCGCTGCGCGGCCAGAGGGACCTGCTCCTTGGAGAAGGACATGACCGCGGTCACGATCGCGTCCGCCTCTTCGGACGCGAAGTGGAACTTCGGCATCCGCAGCAGCTCCTCCGGCCGCTTCTCCTTGTCCTTGTCGAAGACGCGGGGCTCCAGGAGCTTTCTATGGACCCAGGCGGGCAGGGTGTGGGGGATCTTGCCCTCCTCGAAGCCGAAGTCCAGCCGCTCGACCAGCTTCGATCCCTCCTCGGTCAGCTCCACCCCGACGGGGGAGGTCTTCTCGAAGCCGGCGATGGTGTGGCAGCCGAAGCAGCCGTAGCGTGCGATGGTCTTCTCGCCCAGGAGGAGGGTGCGCTGTCCGTCGTCCATGGCCGCGAGACGGGAGCTCGCCTCCGCCACCGAGTACTGCCCCTCCAGGTATTGCTTGAGGAGGATCTCGTCGCGCACCTTCTTGTCGAGGGCGGGGCGCGGCCGCGCGAGGAACTCGTCGTTCTTGAGGCTCATGAGGTAGGCGGTCACGTCGGCCGCCTCCTTCTCGGTGAGCCTCAGGTTCGGCATCTTCGTCTCGTGCCAGTAGCTCTTGGGGTTCCGCACCCACGCGTAGAGCCAGCCCGCCTTCACCTTGCTGCCCGTGCCGTCCAGGTGGGGGCCGTGGGCCCGGAAGTTGGCGGCGTCCAGGCCGGAGACCCCGCGCTTGTCGTCGCCCACCCGGTGGCAGGCCAGGCAGCCCACGCTCTCGAAGAGCTTGCGGCCGGCCACCAGGTCGCCCGCGGGCGGCGCCGGGTAGTCGCGCTTCCCCGACTTGTCGCGGACGTAGGCGATCACCGCGTTCGCCTCGGTGTCGTTCCGGGCCTTCTGCTCGTCCGTCTCGTCGAGGCGGACGCCCCAGATCTGGGGCATGCGGGTGGCCCGGAAGGCCCGCGGCTCCTTGATCCAGCGGTACATCCATTCCTCGTTGGTCTTGCTCGCGATCTGGCCGAGGTCGGGCCCCACCTTGCGCAGGCTCTCCCAGCCCTTGATCTTGTGGCAGCCGAAGCAGCCGTAGCGCTCCACGAGCAGGATCCCCGCGTTGAGCTGCTCGGCCTTCGGCACCTCCACCTGTCCCTGGTGGCACTTCAGGCACTGGGACTCCGTGGTGCCCTTCGAGGTCATGGGGTAGTCCCAGTAGTGCCAGCGCTCGTAGACCTTGCTCTTCGAGTAGCGTCCCCAGGCCTTCTCCTGGTCCGTGGTGGACGGGGTGTGGACGGCCCCCACGAAGCTGGTGGCGCGTCCGCGGCCCTGGTGGCAGACCGTGCAGCCCACCTTCTCGATCGGGTGGGGGCCGGCCAGGTAGAGGTCCAGGTTGGGGTGGGTCCGGAAGGGCTGGTCGGCCTCCTCGTACCCCTTCTTGTCGATCCCGAGGTGGCAGGTGGTGCAGCGGTCCACCTTGGGCGTGCCCGTGAAGATCACGTCGTCCTGCAGGTTGGCGGTGATGATCTGGTTCACCTTCAGGGTCGGGTTCGCCATGTCCAGGACGGGCAGGTTGCGGATGAAGGAGGCGACCCCCGGCTGGATCTTGCGCAGCTTGTCCTCGAGCCGGTTCTTCTCCTTGAACAGCTCCCCCTGGATCTTCTCGGCCGCCAGCCGGGTCTTCTCCAGCTCCGCCACCTTCGCCTGGGCGGCGTCCCGCTCGGCCTCGACCTTCTCCCGCTCCTCGCGATAGCTCCGCCACTGATCCTCGAGCTTCCTCAGGCCCGTGAGCTTCGTCTCCGCGTCGCCCCGGCCGCGGTGCGCTTCCTCCTCGTACTGGTAGCGGGCCACGTCGATGCGGGCCTTGGTGAAGCGGAAGTTCTGGTCGACCGAGTACCAGCGCCCCTTCAGGCGGTCCACCTCGGCCTGGGCCTTCGCGATCTCCGCCCGCCGCGCCGCCTCCTCCCCGCGCCCCCTGGCGATGAGACCGTCCAGCTCTTGCCGGCGCGCCGCGTCCACCTTGCCGAGCGCCTGCTCGATCTGCTGCCGGGTCAGCTTGACCTCGAGGTCGTTGAACCGGGTCTGGTAGGCCTTCCACTCGCGGTTGTAGTCCGCCCACACCATCAGGGAGATGGCGATCAGGAGGCCGATGGAGGTGAGCGCGAACACGACGTTCATCTTCTGCGTCCGCTGCACCATCTCCGGGTCACGGCCGGGCTCGATCTTGGCTGGGGGCATATACCCTCGGCTACTGGCTACCGACGGCGAGCGACGTCATATGTTGAAGAAGATCTCCGGCATGGCCACGATGTATTTCAGGTTGATGGTCCAGCGCAGGATCATCTTGGCGGGCAGGGCCACCATGCCCAGGAGCAGGAGCACGAAGATCGAGTAGCGCCAGGGGCCCATCTTCTCCCAGTACTTGCGCAGGATGGTCCGGGTGAGGATCCCCGGCAGGACGAGCATGTAGAAGGCCACGATGAGGATCCCCGGCAGCTCGCGCACGAGCATGCTCGAGGGGAGCCCCCGGCCGAGCATCTTGATCCAGAAGTACTCCGAGAGGTTGACGTTGTTCAGGGCCTCCAGCTTGTGGATGTCCCAGTGCTCGTACGGTCCGAAGATGTTCCAGTTGGGACCCCGCAGGAACGTGCCCAGGATGACGAGCAGGACCCAGAGGATGAGGAAGCCGAAGAGGAAGAGCCCGATCTCGGTCTTGCGCTCCGCGAGGGTGAAATAGCCGTTCCCCTTGGGGTTGGTGTCGATGTAGGGGATGGCCATGAGGCCCACGATGATCAGGCTCGGGAAGACCACTCCCGCCAGCCAGGGATCGTAGTAGACGAGCATCTCCTGCAGGCCCAGGAAATACCAAGGCGCCTTGCTGGGGTTCGGGGTGCGGGCGGGGTTGGCCGGCTCCTCGATGGGGGCCTGGAAGACCATTCCCCAGGCCACGAGCACGATCATCCCGATGACCATGCAGAGCATCTCGGTGTACACGAGGTCCGGCCAGACCCAGGTCTTCTCCCCCTCCCCGTTGCTGGCCTCGTACGGCTTCAGGCCCTGGGCGATGCGCTCGTCGTTCCGCAAGGCCTGGTGCATGGAGAGCCAGAGGAAGAACCCGACCAGGAAGAGCATGGCCACGATGGGGACGTTGTCGGCCTTCTTGACGATGAGCGCGAAGTTCGGGTCGCGCATGGAGACCAGCAGGAACACGGTGGCCACGACTCCGATGCCGAGCGCGACCTTCGGCTTCCAGAAGGCCTTGAACCGGAGGGAGAGAAGAAAGAGCACCGAGGCCATGCTGATGAAGAGCCAGGGCGTGGTGAGGGCGTTGATCGTGCCTTTCAGCAGTTCGACCATGGGCCGTTCCCTTCCTCTTTAGAGCGGCCCGGAGATCCCGCCGTCTTTGCGGACTCGCCAGAAGTGGACCGCCATCAGGATCCCCGCCACCAGGGGGATCCCCACGCAGTGGAGCACGTAGAAGCGCAGGAGCGCGCCTTCGCCCACGAACCTCCCCCCGAGCAGCGCGAAGCGGGCGTCGGAGCCCGCGTGGACCATGGGCACGTCGCCCAGCTTCAGGAGCTGCGACCCCGGCCCCTCGTGGCCGAGCACGGGAGTGGCCCGGGCCATGTTCGAGCCCACCGTGATGGCCCAGATGGCCAGCTGGTCCCAGGGGAGGAGGTAGCCGGTGAACGAGAGCAGGAGCGTGAGCACCAGCAGGATCACGCCCACGTTCCAGTTGAACTCGCGGGGCGGCTTGTAGGAGCCGGTCATGAAGACCCGGAGCATGTGGAGCCACACCGTGATCACCATCGCGTGGGCCCCCCAGCGGTGCAGCTCGCGCATGATGCCGAGGGGGACCTGCTCCGCGAGGTCGATGATGTCCATGTAGGCGAAGGCCACCGTGGGCCGGTAGTAGAACATCAGCAGGAGGCCGGTGAAGGTCTCCACCAGGAAGAGGAAGAAGGTGAGGCCGCCCATGCACCAGGTGAACTTGAGCCGGATCCCGCTCTTCCGGATCTTCACCGGGTGCAGGTGCAGGAAGACGTTGGTCATCACCGCCAGGGCCCGGTTCCGGTTGGTGGAGGGGATCCCGTGGCGGAAGATCGACCGCCAGAGCTGGGTCTCCGTGATGTAGTCCCAGGTGCGAGTCAGGAACGGCTCTTGGGGTTTGCTGGCCATGGACCCTTTCCTATGCCTTCAGGAACGCCTCCGGCTTCTCCCATTCGCCTTTCTCCTGCTGGAACTTCACCGACTTGTCCACCAGGATCTGGCCGTCGTCGGCGAGCACGATGCGCGCCCGCTCCAGGGGCCGGGGGGCCGGCCCTTCGAAGTTCACCCCCGTCATGTAGAAGCCGCTGCCGTGGCACGGACACTTGAACTTGTTCTCCGCGGGCAGCCAGTTGGGCGAGCAGCCGAGGTGGGTGCAAACCGCGATGAGAGCGTAGAAGCCGTCGGGCACGTGGACGAGCCACACCCCGAAGGCGTCCTTCCAGCGCACGTCCACTTCGCCCACGTTGTACTCGCCGGGGAAGCCGGCCTTGAAGGCCTGGGGGGGCTCGAAGAGGACGTTCGGGAAGAGGGAGCGCGCGGTCGCGATCAGGCCCGCGGTGCCGGCCGCGGCGAAGGCCGTCCAGCCCACGGGAAGCGACCAGAGGAAGAGCCGCCGCGTGATGCCCGAGGGCGTGCTCTTCTCGGGAGCGGCGGGCGCGGCGGGCCCGCCTGGCGAAGCCGCGATGTCGTTGCCTTCCGACATGAGAACCTCGTCTGAGAGCGGATCGTTTCCCTATGGATCGAGGAGCACTGAGGTCGGCGGCATTCTAAAGAATGGCCGGGTGACGGTCAAGGCGCCGCCTCGACCGGCGGCGCCTCCAAAGCCTTGCGCGCGGCCTCGCGCACCTTCAGGCTCGGGTCGCCCTCGCGCAGGTGCTCGAGGGCGTCGCGCAGCGCGGGGGTGGGGATCGAGGCCGCCGCCGCCGCCGCCTCCACCATCACCTGCTCGCGCTGCTCCGCGGTCGAGCCGGGGACCGCCTCCAGGTGCGCGCGATCGATCATCTGCAGCAGCACGGGGGCGGCCGCCGGCTGCCGGCGGCGGGCCAGGGCCAGGGCGGCGTTCCAGCGCACGTCCTCCGTCGCGTCCTCCAGCCCGGCCCGGAGCGCGGCCGTGGCTTCTTCGCCGGCGAACGCGCCCAGGGCGTGCACCGCGGTCTTGCGCAGCCCCGGGTCGGGGTCGCGCGCCCGGAGGCCCAGCTCGGGGAGGGCGGCGGGGTCGCCGATGGCCCCCAGGGCCCACAGCGCGTAGACCCGCGTCTCGGGATCGACGGGCCGGCCCTGTCCTCCCTCGTCCCGCGCCGCCTCCAGCAGGGCGGGCACCGCCTCACGGTCCCCCAGCCGGCCGAGGGCGAGGGCCAGGTAGCGGCGCACGCGAGGATCGTCGTTTCGCGCCTCCGCGAAGAGCGCCCGCACTTCCGACCGGAACTTCGGGTCACCCAGGGCCTGGTCCCGGCCCGCCTGGAGCACCTTGGAGAGCTCGAACGCGGCCTGCCACCGCCGGTTCGCGCCGCCGCTCCTGACCTCGGCCAGGTAGTCGCGGGCCCCCCTCGACTCGCCGGCGATCAGGCCGAAGACCACGAACACGGCCACGCAGACGGCGACGATGGCGAGGGGGAAGACGAAGAACTGCATCACGAGGAACGGCACCGTCTGCCGCGGCTCCGGCGGGGTCGGCTCCTCGCCGGAGGGAGGGGGAGTGGGCTCGGTCACGGGGCTCGCGGGCGCTCGGGGCGGGGAGTCAGCCGTTGCGCGTGCGGTCGCGCAGGCGCCGCAGCGTCTGCTCGACGTCGATGATCAGGGCCTCGGTCGTGTTCTCGAGCTGGTCGAGGCCGCGGTGGAACTGGTTGTAGTCGGCGTGATCGGGCTCGTCGGCCTCGGTCAGGTTCTCCAGGCGAGCCGCCCATTCCATGAGGCTCTGCAGGCTGGCTTCGCCGTGGGAGTCCATGTGGGAGGTCTCCGTGTGCCCGAGATCGAGGCCGCGCAGGAAGGCGCCGATCTCCCGGCGGCGGTGCTTGGCCCGCTCCACCACTCCCTGGAAGTTGCGGCGAATGGCCGCCCGCAGCGGGAGGAGCGGCTCGATGCTGCCCCCTTCGAAGCGCAGGCGCATGTTCTCGACCGTCTTCTGGAGATCCGGCCGCTCCGACGCGGTCTCCGGGTTGGCCCCGCGCTTGATCAGGATCTCGTGCACGGCTTCCTCGGTCACGGGGCGTTCGGCGGCCACGGACCCGCGGAACAGGTACTGGACCTCCTCGGGCCGCGAGGCGCCCCCGGGAAGCAGGAGGTCGCCGGGCGCGAGCAGCTCGCCGTCGGGTCCCCGCCTCTGGGAGAGCGAGCTGCGGCGCGAGCCCTTCTTGGAACCGCCCGGCCGCGCCCCCGGCCGCGCCCCCGGCCGGCCCGCGGGTGCGCCCGCGCCGGCGGCGCCGCCCGCCTTCCCGCCCGCCCCCTTGGTGGCCGTCGCAGGGCCCGCCGGCTTGCCGGTCGCGGGTCTTGCCGCCGCCTTGGCGCCTGGCCCGGCCTTGGCCGCGTGGGCTCGGGCCGCCCGAGGCTTGGGCTCCGGCTTTGCCCGCCGGGCCTTCTCCTTCTTCTTGTCCTTCGTGTGCTTGGTCTTGCTCTTCTTGCCGGCCATCGCGGCTCACTCCTGGTGCGGGGCTTCTCCGGGTGCTTTGAGCGAACCCTCCCCGACGGGACAGAAATCCAGGGGAGTCTATCACATCCGGCCGCGGGACGGCCGGATCGGACGTCTAGCCCTCGAAGCCGGTCTTAGCCGTTGGCGGCGCGATCGAACATCCGCCGCCCCTCTTCGAGCGCATCCGTGACGCCCTCCATCGCGAGCTGGCCGCGACGGACGAGCGCTTCCTTCTCTTCGGCCAGCTTCTGACCCAGGCGACGCCGCGTCTCGCGCCCCGGCGCCGGAGCCAGCAGGAGCCCGGCCATCGCTCCGGCTACCGCTCCCAGCAGTGCCAATCCCACGTAGGTCCTCGTGTGCCACCCGCTCGTCATGGTTGTCGTCGACCTCCTTATTGCTAGACGTAAGCAAGCACCATGCCGTTCCACGCGGAGCACGAACCTGCACAAATGGCGGAATTCCGCGGGGTCTCCGACCCGGATCATCCATTTCGGCGGATCCGGGCGTGGTAAAAAGGCAACGAAACGGATCTACATCGGGGGACGCGGTGGGGGGCGGCCGATGATCCCGCGCCTGGGCGGCGAGTCCAGGGCGGGGGCGCCGGCTTCGAGCTGGAGCAGATCGGCGAGGCGCCGGGCCAGATCGGTCAAGCCCGGCTGGACTCCCTCGAGGTTCGAGAGCAGGACGATCACGAGGCCGCTGTCGGGCTGCCAGTAGACGACGTTGCTGACCCGTTCCTGGCCGCCCGTGTGCCACGCCTCGCGGTGCCGCTTGCGCTCCCCCAGCGTCCACCCCAGGCCGTAGCCCGTGACCTTGCCCTCGCGCGTCTTCTGCCGGGTGAGCATCTGGCCCAGGGTCTCCTTCTTGAGCAGCGACCCTTGGGCCAGGGCGAGCGCGAACCGGGCCACGTCGGGGGCGGTGGCGACGAGCCCGCCCCCCGGTACCTTGTAGCTCATGTCCGCGAGCGCGGAGTTCCTGAGCTCGCCCGTGGCGTCCTTCACGTAGCCCTGGGCCCGATTGGGGATGAGCTCGCGCACGTCGTCGGGCCGCGTCCGCTCCATCCCCGCCGTGCGGAACACGTTGTCCCGGACGTAGTCGGCGAAGGCCTGGCCCGAGGCCCCTTCCACCGCGCAGCCGAGCAGGTTGTAGCCGTAGGTGCTGTAGAGGTACCGGGTGCCCGGCTCCACGGCCAGCGGATCGTCCTTGAAGAGCGCGAGGCCGTCCTGGAGGGAGGAAAACCGGCGCGTGTTCACGGGCTCGTTCTCGGCGTAGTGACGGATACCACCCAGATGGCCGAGAAGCTGCCGTCCGGTCACCGGCCAGGACTTCTCCGGGAAA
>Ga0070698_100006908_pt1 | contig 12301 bp, 11 predicted proteins | sample KBSK1502metaG_FD_65477 | JGI IMG/M metagenome (GOLD analysis project Ga0070698, IMG submission 65477) | Corn, switchgrass and miscanthus rhizosphere microbial communities from Kellogg Biological Station, Michigan, USA - KBS K1-50-2 metaG | ecosystem: Host-associated > Plants > Roots >...
AAAGTATGTCTCCGTCACTGAGGCCAGCGGCTGGCTGCGTGATCAGGAACCCGTCATCATGATCCGGGCAGGCGACGATGTGCGCGCCTTCCCGATTCAGATTCTGCTCTGGCACGAGATTGTCAACACCACTATTGGCGGCGCGCCCATAGCCGTCACCTTTTGTCCACTATGCAACACCGCGCTTGCCTTTGATCGCGTCCTGAACAACCAGACGCTCACATTCCGCGTGACCGGGCGGCTGCGCTATAGCAACCTCATCATGTATGACGATGTAACGAACTCCTGGTGGCAGCAAGCGACAGGCGAAGCCATCATCGGCGCCTACACTGGCCTGCAGCTGGCGACAAGACCCGCTCCAATCATCTCGTGGGCGGCCTTTAAGGCGACCTGGCCTGCGGGCTACGTGCTCTCGCGTGATACGGGCTATCAGCGCGACTATGGCCGGAATCCCTACCCCGGCTATGACGCTATCAGCAATTCACCATACCTCTATCGTGGCCCCGAACTACCCAACACCCTCCCCGCGATGAGGCGCGTGCTCGGCGTCACCGTAGGCCACGAGTCGGTCGCGTATGCGTTTGACGGGCTAGCCAAAGCGCACGTGGTGAATGACACCATCAGTGGTACGCCGGTCGCCATAGTATGGTCGCCAGGGGCGACCTCTCCGCTTGACCAGGATCAGGTGGCGCAGGGGCAGGATGTCGGCTTCGCCCAGGCCTTTGAGCGGCTGACGAGTGGCAGAGCGCTCACTCTGGTATGGGACGGCGCGCGCTTCACCGATCGTGAGACCAGGTCCACATGGAATGCGCTGGGACAGTCGACAGCTGGCCCACTGGCGGGCGACACTCTGGCGCCTGTTCCCGCCATTGATTCCTTCTGGTTCGCGTGGGTGGCGTTCCAGCCCGACACCCGGGTTGTCGAGGCCTAGCGCAGCTGCCCGCCTCAATTCAGAGTAGCCGGACGCAGAACAGCCTGCTCGTCAGGAGGGAGGAGGCGCATGAGAAAGTTGCTGTCGAGCCTTGGACCATTCCTGCGCGCGCACCTGCGCTGGTTTGCGCTGGCGGCCCTCGTGGCGCTCACCCTCGGCGCGGTGATCGCAGCGCCACGTCTCCAGTCTCCGCGCGCTGGTGGGGCCAGGATGAGCACGAGCGGTTCCAGCGGCGCCGCGACCCAGGCGTCAGCGGGCGCGGATACGCCGCCAGCCGATGCGACGAGCGAGTTCAAGACAGACTTCACCAAGCATAGCGTGCCGTATTCGGAGATCCTGTCGGGCGGGCCGCACAAGGATGGTATACCCGCAATCGACGCGCCCAAATACGTCAGCGTGGGAGAGGCGAACGACTGGATCAAGCCGGTGGAACCGGTTATCGCTGTCCAAATTGGCGACGACGCGCGCGCCTTTCCCGTCCAGATTCTCATCTGGCATGAGATCGTGAACGCCGAGGTTGGCGGGACGCCGCTCGCGGTGACGTTCTGTCCGCTCTGCAACACCGCCATCGTGTATGAGCGGACGCTCGGCGCACAGACCCTGGACTTCGGTACGACCGGGCGTCTCCGCTACAGCAACCTCGTCATGTACGACCGGCAGACGGAGTCCTGGTGGCAGCAGGCCACCGGCGCGGCGATTGTCGGCTCGCTGACGGGCGCTCAACTGCGCGCGCGGCCAGCCGCGATGATCTCCTGGGCGGATTTCCAGGCGGCGCATCCGGATGGCCGCGTCCTATCGCGCGACACGGGCTACGGTCGCTCGTATGGTCGCAATCCCTATCCCGGCTACGACGACATCCACAGCTCGCCGTTCCTATACCAGGGGCCGGCCATACCGGGGACACTGCCGGCGATGGCGCGAATCATTGTCGTCCTGGTTGGCGATCAGGCGGTCGCATACCCGTTCAGCGCCCTCGCCTCCAAGCATGTGATCAATGACTCAGTGGTAGCGGAGGAAGTGGTCATCATCTGGTCGCCGGGCACAGCCTCGCCGCTGGATCAGGATCGCGTCGCTCAAGGGCAGGACATCGGCGCGGCGGCGGCGTTCTCGCGTGTGATTGATGGGCAGCGCCTCACCTTCGTGTACCAGAACAGCGGGGTGACTGATCGGGAAACCGGCAGCGCCTGGGACATCACTGGGCGCGCCACTACCGGGGCGCTCGCGGGCAAGTCCCTTACACTGTTGGATGGCGTCAACTCGTTCTGGTTCAACTGGATCGCGTTCCGGCCCGATACCCGCGTCTACCAGACATAGCCGCGCTCAGGGTTGCTTCGAGTAGCGTGTAGAAAGTGCCGTGAGGAGTAAGACGATGGCAAAGCGCGGGCGCTCGAATGCAAGGCGGCAGACCTTCACCAGCGCACCCACTTCGAGCCGCACAGCCCGGGGAGTGACTGGCAGACATGCGAACGGCGGGAGCGCGCGACGACGGCGGTTCTTCCGCAGCCAGGCTCGGCAATGGCTTATCTGGGCGGCGGTGGCGGTTGGCGCTATCGCGCTGCTGACATATGCGCTGTGGCCGCGCGCCCAGGCGCAGCCGCTTCCCGCCAGTCGGCTGGACGACGCGCCGGCCCTTGGCCCGGCGAGCGCCAAGGTGACGATCGTGGAGTATGGTGATTTCGGCTGCACGTCCTGCAAAGCCTGGCATCAAGCGGGAGTGCTCAACCAGGTCATCGCCAAATATGGCGATAATGTGCGCTTTGTCTGGCGCGACTTTCCTGTTGTCACCACACAGTCGCCCAAGGCGGCTGAGGCGGGCCAGTGCGCGTTCGATCAGGGCAAGTTCTGGCCGTATCATGATCTGCTCTATCAGAATGCGCCCGCGGTGGCGGTGGATGACCTGAATGTGTATGCGCGGCAGATCGGGCTGGATGGCAAGACACTCGACCAGTGCCTCGACTCCGGCCGAAATGCGCCGGTTGTCCAGCATAGTCTGCAAGACGCCTATTCACACGGCTTTACCGGCGCCCCATCTTTCTTGATCAATGGCAAGCCGCGGATCGGAGGGCCGTCCTTCGCCTATCTGTCGAGTCAGATCGACCAGATCCTGGCTGCCAAATAAGAAGGTGACTTTGTCTGCAGCGCACCCACCACATAACCGACTGCTTGTAAGAACATCACGGTATTTCTGAGTTTGTGGCCGTTTTCGCTTCCACCTCTCCCCACGCCTGAACAGCAAGTCAAGAAGGCGACACGCAGGGCGCGGGCAGAGGAATGCAAGCGACAGAAGCAGGCGGCAGCAGGAAGCGAGGGAGAGGAGTTGTCGATTCTCCCCCTCGTTGCCAGAGCGCTACGCGTTAGCATCCGCAACCAAGACAGCAACCGCCAGGACAGTCACACGGACACTGCCCGCACGGACATTCACACGGCACGTTGTACGCAGTCATTGTCCCGATTACTCCTTTCAGCGACCGCTTTCAGCGACCGCTACAGATGGGACACTGGCACGGGCACAGACCATGCGGGCAGCAACCCGAATCAGCCTGTGCGGGCTTCTTGTCCATCACTTCCCTCTTTCCCCATGACAGCAGCGGTCTCCGCAATACAACTCATGTCAGGGCATACCCCGAATGGCATATCCTGTTCGGCGTGGCAAGCCGTCAGCATGCGTTGGTACCATGCCACGTCGGAGCGCAACTGCTGTAGTTCGGCGATCTCCTGGTCAATGGCGTGCAAGCGCCTTTCGACAAGCGCCAACACGTCGCGCTGGACATCGGCGCATCGTGCGTCAGAAGCCCCGGCCAGGAGCGGTTTCGCAACCGAGAGGGGCACACCCAGCAGGCGGATGCGTCGGAGCAGATGCAAGCGGTTCACATCGGCTACGCCATAGCGGCGATAGCGATTCGCCCCGCGCGGTGGCCGTGGCAACAGCCCGATGCTCTCGTAGTACCGAATCGTCTTCGCGCTGACGCCGGTGTGCGCGGCAAGCTGGCCAATGGTGAGGCCCTCTGCCGCTGCTGTGCGCATCCGCATCGTGGTTTTCCCCCCCCTTCATCCGCCAGCATACACGTTCCCGCTGCTGGAAGGTCAAGGGGTGCGCTCAGGGCAGTCACCCATAAGAAAGGGTCGCACAGCGCTTTCGCGCAGGTAGAAGGGGTAATGGGTCACACTGGCTTTGAGGCGACTATAAGCGCATAGCCGAACCGTTTCTCTTTCACCGCCTCGGATGCGGCGCGCGCCAGCGCCTTGGCCAGCTCGAAATCGGCGCCGGGCAGATCGAGCTTTTTGAGCTTGACCAGCAACTCAGCGCCGAGCAACTTGCCACGGATGTCGTGAACCATCCTCGCCAGCGCGTCGTCGTGCGCCTCAGTGAGCGAGACGCGCAGTCCTGCGTCCTCCAGGTAACGGCAGTATTCATCCAGTGGCTGAGCGTCGGCGATGCATGCGATCCAGGCCAGTAGCCCCCGCAGATTCTCTGGCACGTCGCCGGCGCGCGTGAGGTCGTTCAGTCCCACGCGTCCACCTGGGCGCAGTACGCGCATGAACTGCTGCGCCGCCGCGCGCTTATTGGGGAACGTACAGAAGGCACACTCGCAGATCACCGCGTCGAACGTGCCATCCGCTAGATCGGCAAGCGTCTCGGCATCGCCCTCTTCGAAACGGACCAACTGCCCGACGCCAGCAGCCTCTGCCGCCGTATTCGCTGTGCGTATCAAGGCGGCGCCATAGTCGATACCGATCACCTGACATCCGAAGCGCTGCGCCAGAAAGATCGCGCTCGCGCCCGGTCCGGCGGCCACATCCAGCACGCGCACGCCCGGCGCAAGCTCCAGCAGCGTTCCCAACCGTTCGGTGAGGGCCAGGCCGCCAGGATGGAAGGAGGCGCCCAGCAGCAAGCGCGCCCAGTCGCTCTGGTACGCGACGGCGCAACATGCCTTCACCTCCAATGGATCTGTGACGCCTGCTGGCAGATGGAGTGAGGTCTCAGCGTTCACGCCCACCCTCCACTGCCGAACGGCTCGTCCGCGTCGGCCGCGCCCGGCGTGGCGATCGCATTGTGGTCGGCGTGGCGGCGCTGGAATCCTGTCCATCTCCTCCGAAGACACCGATGGGCGCATGCGTAGTGGGGGCGTCCAGGCCAACCGTATAGCCCCCGCCGGGAACCTTGTTGACGACATGCGGAAAGGGCTGATCGAACGAGAAGATGATCGGCTCCGGCGTGAATGGCTCGCCCTGGTGTCGCGCCTTATTCCTGGCGCGTTCGCGCGCTTCGAGCTGTACACGCGCCTGCTCGCGATAGCCGAGCGTGTTATACGCGCAGAACGGAATCTGCTTGCCGTCGGGCAGCAGAAACTCCTTGCAGCACTTCATCAGATTCTTCTGATTGAAGGTCCACGGATCCATGAAGTCCTGGAGCATAATCATGAAGACCTTCTCGGCGAGCGCGCCGAGGTCCAGCCCATCGGGGAGGCCGCATGCGGCGCAGGAGATGGCGAACTGCTGGAGGTTCTTGTCGGAGCCAGGTACCGACGAGGAGGACCACAATCCTTCGAGTGCTGTCTTGATGTCGCCATCCAGATCGGGGGTCACACGGTTGGTGATGTAGTCGAGGTAGTCCTCCGCATGTAGCGCGCGTGTGATCGGCAGCACGGTCTCATCGTCGACGAGGGCGTAGGTCACTGAGTTGCAGGTCGGGAAACAGCAGGGGACAGGGACGAAGTCCTGTACCACGAACATGCCGTCGGTCTGGCGCTCGATCTCCGCTAGGATGTCAGGAATAGTGAGCCGTTGCAACGGGTCGAACGTTATGTGGCGACCAGCGTGGAAGGCAGGCTGAAAGTTGACGCCGCGCACCGCCGGGTGGCGCAGGGCGAACCTGACGATCTCGCCTACCTCGCTCAAGTTGACATCTCGCTCGACCGCTGGCACGAGCACCACGCCGAGTCCAATCGCCGCCAGGCGGTCCAGTGCGCGCAGCTTCTGCGCCAGGATATCTGGCTCGCCACGGATGACGCGATACGTCGCGCTGGAGAAGCCATCGAATTGAAAGTAGATCGAGGGGCGAATCTCGGCGAGGTCGGCCAGGAAAGCGTCGTCATCGGCGATGCGCTTGCCATTGGTGTTGAGCATGACGTAGCGGATATTGCGGGCCATGGCAGCGCGCATCATGGCGACGATTTGGGGATGGATCGATGGTTCACCGCCAGAGAACTGCACGACCTCCGGGTTGCCCTCGGTCGCCACCAGATGATCGAGGATGCCCTCCACCTCCTCCAGCGACAGGTTGAAGCCTGCGCCGGCGTTGGCGAAGCAGAGTGGGCACTCCATGTTGCAGGCGCTGTTCACCTCGATAATGCCGAGGCAGGTGTGCTGCTGGTGATCGGGGCAGAGGCCGCAATCATGTGGACATCCATGCGCGATGGCGGTTGAGAACTCCAGCGGAATCGTGCCGGGCTTGTTGAATCTGGCGGAGGTGGTATAGGCCTGCGCGTCGCCGTAGACCAGCGCCTCGAAGTCGCCATGCTGCGGGCAGCGTTTGCGCATGTAGACCTTGTTCTCGCGCAAGAGGATCTTGGCGTCGATCACGCGGCGGCACTCTGGGCAGACGCTGCGCGTAAGCTCGTAGAAGACATAGTCGACGTCGCGTTTCATAGGAACGTTATGCGCTGGGGGCGTGGTGCGATGAGTCATGGGGTCTCCTCCTTGAGGGCATAACGCTGAGGGCATAACGCTCACTGTGCAGATCAATCCTCTCAATCCTCTTTGGGAGGATAGCAGACGTTGGATAAGGCAAGCAGCGCTTCACCTATCTCTGAAACACTAGTGGACACCACCTGCGCCGCTCTGTGGGCCAGACTACACAACGCCACTGCATGACACAGTACAGTAGAAAGGGCACTGCTGGAACGCAAGCGGAAGAAGCCATTGACCGGCTCGAGGATATGCGGTGAATACAGACATTCTCCCACCTGAGGAGGCGACGAAGCGCTTTACGGCGCTACGAGCCGACCGCTATGACTTCGTGATACTCGGCGGTGGGTCCGCGGGCCTTTCCGCCGCCGATCTGGCCTGCGCGTTGGGCGCAAAGGTGGCGCTGCTCGACCGTACACGACTCGGTGGGGACTGTCTCAACACCGGATGCGTGCCGAGTAAGGCGCTTCTGTATGCGGCGCGCCTCGCCGCTCAGACCCGCCGGCCTTCCTCTTCTGGCGCTGATACGGGTGATAGCGCGGTTGACTTCCCCGCCGTGATGGATGGGGTACGCCGCGCGATCGAGGCGATCTATCGGCGCAGCGATAATCCTGAGCGTCTTCTTGCCAAAGGCGTCGATGTCGCGTTCGGCGAGACCCACTTCATTCGCCCGGACCGCTTGAGTGTCAACGGAAGAGAAATCTTTGCTAATCGTGTCCTGATCTGCACTGGCGCGCACCCTCGAATCCCCTCGATTTCAGGCCTGGAGCAGAGCGATTATCTGACAAACGAAACTGTCTTTGACCTGCGCGCGTTACCGCCACGGCTGGCGATCCTCGGCGGCGGTCCCGTGGGGTGTGAGCTGGCGCAGGCATTCGCCCGCCTCGGCGCACAGGTGACGATCCTGCAGCGCGCCGACCGCCTCTTGCCCAAAGAGGACCCTGCCGCGTCGGAGCTCCTGCGTGCGCGGCTCGTGGCTGAAGCGGTGACCGTCCACACGAACGCGACGGTTGACGCGGTCGCCGCGCGTGACGGCGCGACGGTCGTGTCTGCGCGTGCTGAGGGCGTTGCACATCAGGTGCCGTGCGACAAGCTACTCGTCGCCGTCGGACGCGCGCCAAACGTAGAGGGACTCGGCCTGGACGCAGCTGGCATCCACTATGACGCGCGCGCTGGCGTCTCGGTAGATAAGTATTTGCGCACCAGTAATCCACGCGTCTACGCGGCTGGAGATGTGATCGGCGGCTATTACTTTGCCCATGCCGCGGCGCTGCATGCCCGAACTGCGGCGCGCAACGCGCTCTTTCCTGGGGCCAGAGCGCTCGATCAACGGGTGATGCCGTGGGCCACCTTTACCGATCCGGAGATCGCGCGTGTCGGGCTGAGCGAGGAGAAGGCGCGCAGACAGCGCGGCGCGAGCGTGCGAACCTATGTAGAGGCGTTCTCCGCGGTTGATCGCGCCGTCACTGACGAGGCGACAGAAGGATTCGTCAAGCTGGTGAGCACGAGACGTGGCGTGGTGCTGGGCGCGCAGATCGTCGGTCCCGGAGCAGGCGACTATATCAATGAGGTGGCCCTCGCCATGCAACAGCATCTTGGCCTGGGCGCGCTCGCCAACACCACGCACGTCTATCCGACGCTGGCGCTGGCGATCCAGCAAGCGGCAGGGCAGTTCACGCTAGAGCACTCACGACGCAACCCACTGCTCGGTCTACTGCGACGGCGAATTCGATGAGCGCCAGCGACCTCTCGCCACGCGCCAGCGATCTCTCGCCGTTTGTCCACGACCTACTCGACGATCTGCGTCGTGATGGCTTCGCACCAGCCGCCTGGGGAAGATTTTTCGCGCGCTCCTGGGAGCAGTCGCGCGCGACGGCGAAGGCGCATCCTGCGTTGACGCGCTCGTGGGCGCATAGCGTGGTCGGTGTCGCTGCGGCGCAGGCTGGCGCATTAGCGCTAGAAGGTCTGATCGGCGATGCGGTATCCGCACGGCGCGGTGCTCCTGGCGCGCTGCTCTGGATGGCCTGGGCCGCCTTCGATTGCTGGGCGCATCTTGGCATGGCGCAAGCAGCGCGAGGGCGGCCGCTCCAGCAGACGTTTAGCCCGGCGAACACGCTGACCCTTGTGCGCCGAGGGGTCGCCGGCTTGCTGATAGGGCGGCTGCTCATCGGCCGTGGCTGCCGTCATCACCGACACAACGGATGGACCGATCGCTCGACGGCGCAGTGAGACATCACGTCTCGGCTCGTACCTGGATGGTATGGCCGATCTCGAGATCTGGACTGCCCTGACTCTCACCCTCGCAGCCCAGCGCCTCTGGCCTCCTTGGCTGACAGGGCTCGTGTTGCTGCGCTGGCTTGCACCGCCTACCGTCGCGGCAGGCAGTTACTTTGCCTGCTCGCGCGGCGTCGCCTTCGGTTCGACCCGAATTGGAAAGTTGGCTGGAGTGTCGCACGTCGTCTCGATTGGCCTGGCTGTAGCCTCGAAAGTGGGCGCTCGACGGATTACTGGAATCCGTTACGCTGTCTATGCGCTGACGGCAATACTCATGGTCGTCGCGCTATTGGCGCAGATCATACGGGGTGTGGCGCATAGTCGGACCAAGGCATTATTCCTGGGGCCTCCAAGGAGCTAAGTGGCGCTGCCCAGTGCCCGGATCTTGCTCGGCGTCGGATCAGCGCGAGCCAGGTGAGGCCAAGACCCACCACGAACAGCAGGGCAAAAACGCCGAAACACAGCCAGATCCCCGGCGCGGTCCAACTGACCCGATGCTGCGCGACGTCCACCAGGACGACCCCGAGTATGGACAAGTAGTCAAAGCAGCTCTCCGCAAGACCAAGCAGCAAGAGCTTAACGAAGGCCGCGCCACGGAGCCAGACGAACGAGGCAATGGCGCCGGCGAGGAACTTCGCGCAATACATCCGGCCAATGACTTCCGGCCATGAAACTCGTCAATGGACCGCGGCCAGAAGGCAGTGAAGCGCGCGGGAGCCACGAGCAAAGCGACCGACCGCCTCGCGTCCAGGAGTGGACAGCGGCGGCATCGGCGCCCGATTGCTCATGCAAACCGCTCCTACATTCACGGACAATGTATGGACGCTGAGTAGAGCGTACGCCATCCACGCACTGTTCAGCCAGTCCAAACGCGCCTGCAGGACGGTACACCCGTCGCGACCCTCAGATCTTCTTGGCTGGCCGCGCCGTCAGACATACGTCCGGGCCTCTGGACACTGTTGCTACTGAAATAAACAATAGCAGACATCGGCGAGCAAGCGTCTAAGGCAGCACATCCTCGCGGATCTGAACCTTCGCGAGCTACTGTGCGCGACGGTGGGATGCGAGGCACGAACACATGCCGGTAGACTTCTTGAGTGACGAGCAGGCGCGCGCTTATGCGCAATATCCCGCTGAGGTGAGTAATACCGAGTTGGCGCAGTATTTCTACCTTGACACCGCGGACGGCCGTATCCTTAGGGTGCGGAGGGGGGGACCATAACCGGCTGGGTATGGCATTGCACATCTGCGCGCTTCGCTATTTGGGAGCATTTCTCGCTGATCTCCGTGCGACGCCGGCGCGCGTCGTCACCTATGTCGCCCGGCAACTTCAGATATCAGACCCTGCCGCCTGTCTTGAGCGTTATCAGGCAAGCCAGATGCGCTTTGATCATATGGACGCTCTGGCGGCAATGCTGGGTTATCGCCCCTTCTCTGACGCGGGCGCGACCTTCGCGCTCGTGCGGCAGCTCTACCTGCGCGCATGGACCAGTCAGGATCGGCCCAGCGTGCTCTTTGAGCACGCCGTGGCCTGGCTCCGGCAAAACAAGGTGCTCCTCCCTGGCGTGACGACCCTTACCCGCTTTGTCGCGCGCGTGCGGGAGCGGGTGGCGTCGCATCTCTGGCGCGCGCTGTGCCGCGACTTAACGCCTCAGATGCGCGATAATCTCGAGGCAATCCTCACACGCCAAGCGCACGATCTTGGACCGCGCTTGGAGACGCTGCGACGCGGAGAGACGCGTCTGTCGACGCAGGCGTTGCCTTCACGCACTCGACCGGTTCGAGGCGGCGCGTAGTGTCGGCGTGAGCGCACTCGATGTCTCACAGGTGCCCGTCCATCGCCTGAGGACGCTGGCAACCCATGTCATCACGAGTCGAGCCGCCGCCATTCGTGACCTGGCGTCGGAGCGTCGCCTGGCCACGTTGCTGGCCTTTGTGCGCTCGACAGAAGTCGCCGCGACTGATGACGCGCTAGACGTTCTCGATGGCGTGATCGACACCTTGATCCGCAACGCGTCGAAAACCCGTCGGCAGAAGCGCTTGCGGACCCTTCGTGATCTCGATGAGGCGGCGCTCTCCCTGGCGGACCACACCGCCACGCTGCTCCGGCATAGCGAGTGGTCGGGAGAAGAGATCATCGCCTATCTGGAAGCGCATCGGTCAGCGCTAAGCGACGATGTAGCGCGCATTCTTGCACTGGCGCGCAACGGTGGAGACGAGTACCAGGAGGAGCTGCGCACGGCCTATACCACAGTTCGTCGTTTCCTGCCGCGCCTGCTATCGACGGTGACCTTGGCCTCGACCCCTGCGGCGGCTCCGTTACTGCAAGCGCGCGACTTTTTGTTGTCGCTGGAGGGACAGCGCCTCGCCGCCGTCAAACACCGCCTAGAGCGCGCACCGCTCGCGTTTGTGCCCACAAGTTGGCGACGGTTTGTCCAACCTGGTGGTCAGGGCGTGGACCGAGCGATGTACACGCTCTGCTTTCTCGCTCAGTTGCAAACCGCACTGCACACGCGCGAGGTGTTTGCGCTGAGCAGCTCACGCTGGTCCGACCCACGCGCCAGCCTTCTGCAGGCGCAGGAGTGGGAGCGCGCGCGACCAGCGGTCTGCGCGCTCCTGCAGCGCTCCCCCGTTGCTGCTGCAGAGCTCGATGCGTGGGCCGACGAGCTCGATGCGCTGTATCGTCGTGTGGGAGCTGATCTGCCCGAAGCGGTGCGTGTCGAGTCACTCATCGATCCGCATACTCACAAGGCGACCGAACGCTTGAGCGTCGCAGGGTTGGAGGCGCAGCCTGAGCCCCCATCGCTGCTGCGTCTGCGCCAGCAGATCGCGCGACGCATGCCTGTCGTGGATCTTTCCGCGCTGCTGATGGAGGTCGAAGCGCGCACCAACATGGCACTCGAATTCACTCATATTGGTGGTAGCGACTCACGGCTGGACGATTTTCCGGTGTCACTCTGCGCAGCGTTGCTGATTCAAGCATGCAATCTTTCAGTCTCAGACGTTGCCCAAGAGCATATCCCGGCGCTTGCCGCTGACCGGATCGTCCATGTGCTGCACAACTATGTCCGTCCGGAGACCGTTTCACGCGGTAATGCGCGACTGGTGCAGTTCCACCGCCAGATTCCAACGGCCATGGTCTGGGGTGGAGGGGAAGTCGCTTCTGCCGACGGCCTGCGCTTCGTCGTCCCTGTGCGTTCGGTCAATGCTGGTCCCAACAGCAAATACTTTGGCGTCGCGCGCGGCGTGACGCTCATCAACTACACACTCAATCACTTCTTCGGCTTTAATGGGCTCTCCCGCAACTTCCGTGAAGCAATCAGAAGGCGAAGTGACAGTATACTGTGGACACCGCTAGGCGTTGACCCCCATGATCCCCCCCACCGGCATTCTCCACATATGTCCAGC
>Ga0070698_100006910_pt1 | contig 12301 bp, 9 predicted proteins | sample KBSK1502metaG_FD_65477 | JGI IMG/M metagenome (GOLD analysis project Ga0070698, IMG submission 65477) | Corn, switchgrass and miscanthus rhizosphere microbial communities from Kellogg Biological Station, Michigan, USA - KBS K1-50-2 metaG | ecosystem: Host-associated > Plants > Roots >...
GCTTCTTTGATCGTCTCTGGTGCTGTTGGTGCTCCGTCCATAATCAGATTGCGGATTGTGGATTGCGGACTGCGGATTCCGGGCCACCAACAGGAGCTGTAGCCACAGCCCTGTGGGCCGTCGGAAGAGAACGTGCCACCGGCACGCGGCTACAACACAGGATCGGCAGTCGGAAATTCATCATTCCGGCAATTTCTCCTGAAAACTCGCGATCCCGATGTCTTTCGCGTCAGGCATCTTCGGGTTTGGATTGCGAATGCGCGCGAGATAACTGACTCGTGGGACGACGTTCAAATAATCGAGAATTCGGTAATTCCGGTCCTGCTGTTTCATTTTTGACACACGGCTTTCCGGATCCTTGATATCGCCAAAGACAATTGCGTCCGTGGGACACGCCTGCGCGCAAGCGCTGGTGAAAGAGTCGCGCGGGATTTTCGTATTCGGCGAAGCGCCTGCGCGGGCGAGAGCGGCGATCTTTGCCTCTTCGATGCGTTGCACGCAGAAGGTGCATTTCTCCATCACGCCGCGCATCCGCACCGTCACGTTCGGATTCTTCTGCATCTTGATCGTGTCCGGCGCGCCCTTGGTCGTTAGCGGCGCGAAGTATTCTTCGTAGACGCTAAATGCGCCAACGATCTTTCTTTTGCCAACCGGCCGTTGGTTGTAATCGAAGAAATTGAATCGACGCACTTTGTAGGGGCAGTTGTTCGAGCAAAATCGTGTGCCGATGCAGCGGTTGTAAGCCATGACGTTGAGACCGTCCTCGCTGTGAACAGTCGCGTTGACAGGGCAAACCGTTTCGCACGGCGCGTTCTCGCAATGCTGGCACGGCATCGGCTGATGCACGATTTCGGGATCCTCCGGATAGTCCCCCCGGTCCTGGTTGTACGGCTTTCGGCTGGCATAATAGCGATCAATTCGCAGCCAGTGCATGATCCGGCCATGCGACACCTGTAGCTTGCCGACCACGGGGACGTTGTTCTCGGCCTGGCAGGCGATCACACACGCACTGCACCCGGTGCACACGTTCAAATCGATACTCATTCCCCACTGCTGCGGTGCCTTCAGCGGCGGATGCGTGTAGATGCTGGGTGGCGGATGCGGCAGTTCTTCTTCTCCCGGAATTTTTTTCGCGAACTCACTGTTTTCGCGGTAACCTTCCAAAGTCGCTTCGCGCACGAGACCACGGCCCCCGATGCTGAACTGCTCCTGCGTAATTGAGAACGGGTACGTGCGACCAACTTTTGTCACCTGCACGCTTTCAACCCCTTTCCCGCCTGCGGCGACAAAATGCGGATTTGCCGCCGTTCGTAGAAAGTAGCCATTGAAACCGGACTGTTCCGCAATGCCCGGTCTTTCTTTCAGCGCGCCACCGGCGTATGGCAGGCCGTCGAACTCCGGCATTTTTCGCCCGTAACCGAGCGGGATCGAAACAGAATTATCGGCGTGACCAGGGGACACGAGCGCCGCAATAACCAGCTCGCGTTTGACCGGCTGACCGCTGGCGCTCTTTTCGTTAATTGCGATCTTTATCAAATCTCCAGTCAGCACACCGAGCTTTTTTGCATAAGCAGGACTAATCAGTGCCGCGTTATCCCAGGTAAGCTTGGTTATGGGATCAGGTAATTCTTGGAGCCAGCCGTTGTTAGCATAGCGGCCGTCGTCCATCGAATAGCTGCCGGTTAGCACAACCTCGGGAGAATCTGGCGTGGGAGCTGGCGGCAACGTCCACGAACTTTGATTCTGTGGGCTACCTGCATTCGCACTGAACGACGAAGAGCGATCACGCGGCTGAACATGTGCCGCAAAACCGTCGTGAAGGAAACGCAACCACGCAGTTTGAAAATCCGCTGGCGGGTTCGTAGAGCGAAACGTTTCCTGGACGAGCTCAGGTCCCTCGGTTTTCGGGCCGCCAAGCAGCGCGTTGAGCAATTCGATTTCCGAGAGACCACCGAAGATGGGCAAAATCATCGGTTGGATCGACAAGTGATCGCCATCGGCGGTAAGCGCGTCTCCCCATGATTCAAGGTAATGCGCAGCAGGGACGTGCCATTGGCTTAACGCTGACGTGGCGTCCTCGTGATAGCCGAGCCGCACAATTTCGGGTACGCGTTTTTGCAGCTCCGCCCAATCGAGCGGCAGATCTTTTTGCTTGTCCTCCGCCAGGCCGCGCGGAGCGTTATACACCGGATCGCCCCCGAGAATGAAAAGGTGTTTGATCCGCCCCTCGTTAATTTCGGCTGCGAGTTGAGAAATCTCGATTGTTCGCGAATTGCGCGGCATTTGGCGAACAACCAATGTCTGGCCGACGTTTTTGAGGGCTGAGTTGATCGCGTAGACGAGTAATTGCACGACAACCGGCTGGGATGGACCAGCCAGCACAAGACTCGCTCCCGGTTTCGCCATCAGATCGTTTGCTGCGCCGCTGATCCATTCCTCAGTGAACCTGGCCGCCTCGAATGCATTCGCCGGCGCGTGGAGACTTCCCACCACTGATCTAAGACCCGAATCGTTTGTTCCCGCGAGGATTTTAGCCGCAAGCGCATGCGCAATCGCGGCGATCTGGCTCGCTGGACAGCGCAGCCGGTGGTCCGCCATCGCGCCGGTGAGCGTGAACCGATTCTCCACGACATAAAGCCGGTTCATGTTGTCTTTGGGCGTACTCACACGCCGACGAGAGCTAAAAGCGCGCACTGACGCGAGATCGCCCTGACCGCAATCGAGAAAATCGCTGTCCAACGCGAGGACGATATCGGCGCGATCGAATCTGGGAATTGCGCGGGCACCAGCGCCGAACGCAGCTTCCACGGCCGAACTCATTTCCTGATCCAGGAGCGGCTCATACACACACCAGCGCATGCCGGGGAGATTCTTTTCCAACTCTCCACGCAAACGCTCGCGCGTGGGCGAATTCGTCTCCTGCACAAGAAACGCCAACCCATCGCCGTGACTGCTGAGAAGCTTTTTACGAAGTTCTCCTACGTAGGCCTCGAAATCTTCGCGCCTGCTCGTTTTCCCATTGCGAACAAATCGTTTCGAGCGGGTCGGGTCGTAAAGATCGAGCACTGAAGCCTGAACGAAAGTGTCTGTAGCCCCAGCGGTCGCCGGGTACAGCGGGTTGCCTTCGAGTTTAATGGGGCGCCCGTCTACGGTAGTGGCGACAAGCGGAATGGCGCCGTTGCGCCGCGGCATCGCGGTTGCGTAGTACAGAAATTTTCCGGGAATTGTCCATTCAACGTTCTTTGTGAACGGAACCAGGTGCAGCTCCGGCCTTCGACAACTTGTTAGGCCAACCCCTGCCAGCGCCATGGATGCTCCCATCAATTTCAGGAAATCGCGTCGAGACCATTCGTCACCGTTCAGCTCCGATATGCCCTGTGGGAATTCGCGCTCCAACCACTGTCGGAATTCGGGTGAATTGCTGTACTCGCCCAGACCACGCCAGTAATGCTTGCCCGTTGTCGGCTCTGGTGGGTGATGGAAAACACGTTTCATCGGTGGCACCCCTGACAGTTCGTTGGTGGATTGATGTTCCAGTGCTCTTTTAACGTTCGGCCGATCTCTACCTGGCTAAGTCTCTGTTTCTTCGAAAAATCCTCGCCCCCATCGCGCGGTTGTCCGTACTTGGCGACAAATTCCGCCGGTTTCACATCGTCCGGTTTCCAATCGAGATTGAAAACCTGATCTTCGGGCCGCAGAAAATTCTCCGGATGCCGATGGCATTCCAAGCACCATGCCATGCTGTGCGGCTTGGCCAGATACACCGTCGACATATGATTGACGGGGCCGTGGCAACTGAAACAACTAATGCCGCGATTCACGTGCGCCGCGTGATTGTAATAAACGTAATCGACGGTGCGATAGATCCACACCCACTCCACCGGGTTACCCGTTTTCCAGCTCGTCCGCACCGGCTCCAGTTTCGGATTGTCTTTTTGCACCTGTGTATGGCAATTCATGCAGGTCTGGGTGTTCGGCACATTCGATTGGGCCGCCATTTCCACAAAGCTGTGGCAATACCGGCAATCCATTCCCAATTGCGAGACGTGGATGTCATGCGGAAAAGGCACCGGCTGGATCGGTTCGTAGCCAATCTTTGTGTACTTTGGCGTCGCATAATACCAGGTCGCGGCGGTCAATCCACAGACCGCAATGATGCCGCAGATCACCAGTTTGAGCGGTATCCAGTTGGTCCAGCGTGGAAAGAAGTTGGCCATGGAATATCAGGCAAATGCGGCTCCGCTGGACATCACCAGCCACCACAACGAATCAATGTTGAAATGCGCTGCGTTCAGACGGTCCAAAAGGGTTAAAGTTTCTTCGCCTGAGGGGAAACCATGATTCTATAAATCTGTTTGGCGGTAGCAAAATAAAATTCATCATTCAATTTCATGCCGGCAAAAAGCGTTCGCCTGTCCGATACAGAAAAGCGAACAATTGGCAAAACTGATGACGACAAAAGTTCGGCGGCACGTCAAGCCTGGAAGCGCGACATTTGATTCTACAGGGGAACTTGTCAGCGTCATTCCTGCAGCATTTAGTAAGTCGCCCTGTGAATTCGACACGAAAACGACTGGTTTTCTTTTTGGCTGGATTCTTCATTGTCCTAATGGCCCGCGCTGAAGATGTCGATCTTCTCCTGATGAACGGGAACGTTTACACCGTCACGGAGAAGCAACCGAAGGCCGAAGCGGTCGCGGTAAAGGCCAACCGAATCGTCTTCGTTGGCTCAAACGAAGACGCAAAGAAATTTCAGGCCGCGAAGATTATGGATCTTCGCGGTCGCACAGTCGTGCCTGGCTTCACCGATTCGCATTGCCACATTTTCGGGATTGGCGAACGCGAAATGCGATTGAACCTGGAAGGCACAAATTCACTTGAAGACTTTCTGGCCCGGGTGAAAGGACGCGTCGACAAAACGGGCCCCGGCAAATGGATCACTGGACGCGGCTGGATCGAAACGTTTTGGAAGCCGCCGCAGTTTCCAATGCGCCAGGACCTCGACAGGATCGCGCCAAACAATCCTGTATTTCTCACGCGCGCTGATGGCCACGCTTCAATTGCTAATTCGGCCGCGCTTAAAATTGCCAGAATTGACAGGAACACGCCGGATCCGTTTGGCGGGCAAATTTTGAAAAAAAACGGCGAGCCAAACGGAATGCTGCTTGATAACGCGCAGGACCTCGTTGCAAAAAACATTCCAAAAGCTACACAATCGGAGCGCGAAGAGGCGCTGCTGCGCGGGATCGACCGCGAGGTCAGACTCGGCTGGTGCGAAATTCAGAATGCCGGCAGCCACAAAGAAGATATCGATCTCATCCGGAAATCATTCGAGGCTGGCAAAACGAAAATTCGATTCGTCAACGCCGTCTACGGTCCCGGCCAGGATGCGCAGAATTTCTTGCGGGAAGGACCCACTATCAACGCGTTCGATCATCACTTCACCCAGCGTACGATCAAAGTGCTGTTCGACGGCGCCCTCGGCTCTCGCGGCGCGGCTCTGTTGAAGCCCTACAGCGACGCGCCCGAAACTTCCGGTCTTCTCAGGGAGAAACCTGAAGACCTTCGACCAATGTTTGAAGAAGCGCTCCGCCGCGGCATCCAGGTGGAAACACACGCGCTCGGCGACCGGGCTAACCGTCTAATTCTCGATCTTTACGAGCAGGCGTTCAAAGCCGTGCCGGCCGACGAACGACAAATTCGCGAACCGCGTTGGCGCATCGAGCACGCTCAGATTGTCGATCCGGCCGATATTCCGCGGTTCGCCAAACTTGGTGTAATCCCGTCCATGCAACCATCGCATGCGATCAGCGATCTGTTTTTCGCTCCGGCTCGACTTGGAATGGATCGTCTCGTCGGCGCGTATGCGTGGCAAACCTTCCTCAAGAGCGGCTGTATCATTGCAGGAGGTTCCGACGCGCCAGTCGAACGTGGCGAACCGATGATCGAATTCTACGCCGCCGCCGCACGCAAAAGCATGAAGGGCGAGTCGGGCGAAGGCTGGCATCACGAGCAAGCCGTCTCGCGTAAGGACGCGCTGAACATGTTTACGATTTGGCCAGCCTACGCCGCATTCGAAGAAAAGAACAAAGGCTCAATCGAAGTCGGCAAGCTTGCCGATTTCAGTGTCCTGTCACGAGACATTATGAAAATTCCTGAGGCGGAAATTCTTGAAACGCGGAACGAAATGACAGTGATTGGTGGCGAAATTATTTACTCGCGCTGAGTACACTGGAAATCTTGACTTTTTATGAACCACAAACACGCGCATCAGCTTCTGAGAACGAGCCATCCTCGAATGGCCGAGTTGATTGCGCGCTCGCGTCGCTACAACATCACGCCGTCGGTTTCAATTCGGCCATTCGACGCGCTTGCCGAATCAATCGCTTACCAGCAACTGAGCGGCAAAGCCGCGGCCACCATTTTTGGGAGGGTCCGCGCTCTCTATCCGAAGAGAAAATGGCTCGATCCCGAACAACTTCTCGCAACGCCCGATGAAACACTTCGTGCCGCCGGTCTTTCACGCGCAAAAACCGCCGCGTTAAAAGATCTGGCGGCGAAAACCATCGACGGCACGGTGCCATCGGGCCGCGCGCTTATCCGCATGACCGATGACGAGATCATTACGCGTCTGACTACGGTGCGTGGAATTGGCCGATGGACGGTTGAGATGCTTCTTCTTTTCGATTTGGGCCGGCCGGACGTCTGGCCCGTTGACGATTACGGGGTGCGCAAAGGTTTCGCGAAAACTTTCGGCCGACGAAAACTCCCCACTCCAAAACAGCTCATGAAGTTCGGTGAAAAATGGCGTCCGTACCGTTCGGTGGCCGCCTGGTATTTCTGGCGAGCGCTGGACAAAGCAAAGGAGTTAAAAAATTAAAAGCTAAAAGGAGTTCAAACGGATTCCTTTTTCAACGCTTTGAACTTTGTAACTCTTTAACTTTGCGCCCGTTTAACCTTGCGCTCCGTTGTGCGCCTCATTAGAACGATCGCATTATGGCGATGATTCATGTTAATCGGGGCGCAACAAGTTTGGGCGTATTTTCCGAGGAAGAAGTTCGTGAAGGTCTGCGCACCGGCCGGTTCGTTCCCACGGACATCGGTTGGCGCGAAGGAATGGCAAACTGGCAGCCGCTCTCCCAGTTCGCAGAGTTGGGAGCGGGCGCGCCTGGTGCGCCGCCGGCGCAGATCAGCGCAGCCGCGACCTCGGAAGCGGCCGCCCCACGCACCGGCCTGCCGTGGGACGAGCGACAAACCAAAGGACTAATCAGCGCGTTTATTGAAACGTTGCAGATGGTTTTGAGCAGGCCGGTTGCGGCGTTCACCGCGATGAAACGCGAAGGAGGTTTGGGTGAGCCCCTTCTTTATGCGACCATTGGTGGAACTTTCGGCGGAGTGTTTGCGGTCACTTACAATTTTACTCTTCGATCATTGGCACCATTCGGGGACAGCCATGACGCTTTGCCACATCTTTTCGCCGGATTCGGCTGGATTTTCCTCTTGATCCTGACGCCACTCTTTGTGGTGATTGGGATGTTTATTGTCTCGGCAATTCTTCATGTTTGCCTGATGATTGTCGGCGGCGCGAAGCAGTCATTTGAGACTACGTTCCGGGTAGTTTGCTTCGCGGAAGGATCGGTCAGTCCGCTTCTGGTGGTCCCGTTCTGTGGCGGGTTCATCACTGGAATTTGGAAGGTTGTTCTTTACTGCATCGGGCTAGCGCGCGCTCATGAAACCGATACCGGCCGTGCCGTGATGGCCGTGCTGTTGCCGCTGATCGTTTGCTGCGGGGGGCTTGTCCTGTTGATCTTCCTCGTGCTGGGCACTTGGAGCGCGCAGCATTAAGCTTAAATGCAGCTTTGTCGCCGCCGGCTTAAGCCAGGAGAAACTGACCACGAACTAATCTGGTTGGCCGTTTCGCTCGGATCGCTTGCCTTGACGGCAGCCTGGGTGACAATTGGCCTGCCATGGCCGCGCTGCATGTTTCATGAGATTACTAGTTTGCCATGCGTCACATGCGGCATGACGCGATGCGGGATTCAATTCTTTCACGCTCACTTTCTCGCTGCATTGAAATGGAATCCTCTTGTGTTCACAGCACTCTGCGGCCTGACAGCGTTTGATCTTTACGCCTTCGCCACGCTCGCAACGCGCGGGCCGCGTTTGCGGATCTGTTTTCATAATCAAACTACGAAGACATTTGTGCGCGGCGCGGTCATCGCGGCGCTGGTGTTAAACTGGATTTATCTGCTGATGCACTGGCGCAATTTTTGAATTGTGGGCGTTTCCACCAAACGCCAGGCGTCTGACACAGACGCCCTATAATGTCAGGCAATCATAATTTTCTTCGTGCACTTCTTGTGCTTCGTGGTTGAACTTCTGGCACAATGCGAATTCTGGTCACTGGCGGGGCGGGTTTCATCGCCTCCCATCTCGCTGAACGCTTGCTCATGGCCGGGCACGCAGTCGCCATCCTCGATGACTTCAACGATTTTTACGATCCGCGAATCAAGCATGCAAATATCGCCGGTTTCGCCAGAGATGTGGCCATTCACCGTGTCGATCTTCGAGATGACGCGTCAGTGCGGAATTTGTTTCATCGCGAAAAATTTGAGGTGATCGCGCATTTGGCCGCTCGCGCTGGCGTTCGACCATCGATTCAGCACCCACAACTGTACTACGACACCAATGTCACTGGCACATTGCATTTGCTCGAAGCCGCGCGTGTGACCGGAGTCAAACGATTTATCTTTGCCTCCAGCTCATCGGTTTACGGCGCCTCAAAGATCGTGCCCTTTTCTGAAGATCAACATCTGACTCAGACGCTCAGTCCGTATGCAGCGACGAAAATTGCCGGTGAATTTCTTTGCTCGACTTACTCACACCTTTACCAGTTGCGCGTAGTGGCGCTCCGTTATTTCACTGTGTACGGTCCTCGTCAGCGGCCCGATCTGGCGATTCATCAATTCACCCGGCGTATCCATGCCGGGCAGCCAATCGAGCAATTTGGCGACGGCACCACACGCCGCGATTATACTTATATTGATGATGTAGTTCAGGGAACGTTGGCAGCGCTCCAATACCAGGGCCCGCTCTTCGACATTTTTAATATCGGTGAGAGCGAGACGATTCAGTTAAAGGACTTGATCGTTGCCATCGAAAACGCGCTGGGGAAAAAAGCGAAAATCAACCAGTTGCCGGAGCAACCAGGCGATATGCCCCTGACTTCCGCGGATATTTCCAAAGCGAGAAAACTGCTCGGTTACAATCCAACCACCTGTTTGAGCGAGGGATTGCCGAAGTTCATCGATTGGTTTTTGCAAATCCAAGCAGCGGCGCGCACACAGTGAGGCGCCCTGCCAACGAAATACCGTGCACCCCGGCAGGCAGGGCGGGCAGTCCTCTGCACGCCGTTTCATTCATTTGCCGCTTCGAACGCACCTCGAGGCATTATCATTTCCCGACATGTGTTGTAATCTTTGCCCGTGATTTCGAGGTTATCATTCGACCAACGCGCCTGTTTTATTGCGGGCCAGGCGAAATCGGGGACCACGCTTTTGGTGGCGTTGCTGGATAATCATCCGCAGTTACTCGTGTTGCCGGAAGAAACCGCTTATTTCCCCACTGTTCTCACGAAATATGCGCCGCGCGGTCGTCGCGCACAGTTTGATTATCTGACCAAACAATCGCTATCGAATGTTCTCTTCGGCGGGCCATGCAAATGGGGTAAACGAAGCTATGCGACGTTTCCGCGCGAGAAATTTCTGGAGATGTTCGAACGGGCGACATTCGAACCTGCCAACGCGCAGGAAGATCTTCTCGTGCTAATGGTCAAAGCGTACGCGGCCACACTGGAACGCCCGCTCGACTCCATCGGTCGCTGGGTGGAAAAAACTCCGGCTAATCGCAATCACATTCCAGAAATTCTGCGGCGTTTCCCGCACGCAAAAATTCTGGTGACCATACGCGATCCGCGCGCCATTCTCGCGGCACAAATTGCGCTGGAGAAAACAAGACAAACAGGAAGGTTCTCAACTTATTACGTGATCGCCCACTGGCTGGTCGCCGCCGCACTGGCCCGACGTGTGCGCGATGGTGAAATTCCGGGTTTTGTAGTGCCATATGAGCAATTGGTCTGCGAACCGGCCAGGACGATGGAAGAGGTTTGCGCCTACCTCGAGATCAATTTCGATCCGGAAACGGTGCTGACACCGACAAAAGTGGGCCGGTTTTGGGGCGGTAACTCAGCTGCGCGCATCAACTTTTCGCAGATCAGTCCAGAACCGGCAACGCGCTGGCAGCGGGAACTGTCCGAAGACGAAATCGGATGGGTGGAATGGCACTGCCGCGATCTCATGCCGGAATTCGGATACGAGCCAAGACTACAAGGACGCGAGCTGCGATCATTTGTGCGTCCGATTCGCGGGGAACGCCCAAGGGAGTATGCGAAGTCGCGGCTCTACTCGATCCGCGACGCAATGACGAAACCCAAATGACGAATGCTTGAAGGAACATGAAAGAGAGATCGATCTCGCTGGGCAAATTTCGTAATTCGTCAGTCCTTAGGCATTCGACATTCGTGCTTCGTCATTTCTAATCCCCGCTTGCAAACCCGCCCGAAGCAGGCCATAATCCCGCGAGATGTCGGGATTCTTGTTCGGTTTTCCGAGCCTCCGTTTTCTACGACGATTCAGATTTTTCGATACCATGGTGTGGAGTTTTGCACCCTGGCTGCTTCGTTGGTTGAGTCCGCAGGCTCGCCGTTCAAGACAAGTCCAATCCCGGCTCGACGAGGCGGAGTTTCCAACGGCGTCGCAGAGTGCCTTGCTTGAATGGGCTCTGGATGATTGGCGCGCTGCGGACGGTGCATCGCTCGATGCGCTCTGCCAATTCAATAATCGGACTAAACATAAGGATCAACATGAACTCTTATTCAACTGGGAGACGCTCGCACCGTTCGCGCGGGGGCTCCCGACGCCGTGGCAACGGCCACGCGCGTCGTCATCGAGAAGAAGCGAAGGAGCCAAAAAAGACATTCTGGCAGCGGATTGCCGAATTTTTTGGAAATGGCCCTACGAAAGCGGAAGCAACCGCGCGCAATGGCGCGCAACCGTCGCGACCAGCACGCAAACCTGAACGGATTGAAGTTACTTCACCGCGTCTGTACGTTGGTAACTTGTCTTTTGACGCAACCGAGAGCGATCTTTTTGAATTGTTCAACGGAGTCGGACACGTTCAAAATGCGGAGGTTGTAAGCTATCGCCATAACCAACGCTCAAAAGGGTTTGCCTTTGTGCAGATGCAAACCGTCGAGGAAGCAAAACGCGCCGTGGAAGAATTGCACGATAAGGAATTCCTCGGCCGCAGGCTGGTAGTGAGCGGAGCCAAATCCGGCGAGCATCACGCGCGCTGACAACCGCGATTATCTCATCGGGAGAGTACGCGCTTTGTACGCGGCTCTCCCGATTCTTTTTTGGAGCGCATGGTCGCATCTGTCACACAGGTCCCATTGGGGCTGACAACTTGGACGGTGCGCGGTCCCTACCTTTTGATCTCCAGGTACGTTCGCGACTGGACGTGATTAGTCCCAGGCTGCAATTCTTCGACGCGCATTTGTTTTAAGAACCAGCGGCGTTCAATCTTCTGCGCGGAAACTACTTCGAAACGCTTGGCCAATTGAGCGTTCCAATCGTAGCCCTCCATGCGCATTAGCGCGCCGCTCGCCTTGTCTATCCACAGTAGCACGTTGGAATACTGCGATTCGCGCGAGGGCGCGCGCAGTTGCAGCTTCCAGCAATTGCGAGTGCGAACATTCTCCTCGCCCAGGACGCGCGCGGTCGGCCAGTAGAGAAATTTGAACGCCAGGTCCTCGTAGGTCACACCGGTGGCGCGAATTTTTTGCTTGAGCTTCGAGGCGGCAAATTGTTCCGTCCCCTCGCCAGTCACCAGATCAAGGCGCGAGCTGTTTTCGCCGAGACGCAATTGCAAAACTTCATCGGGATTGGCGAATGCATAGCGAATCAGCGGTCCGATTTGGACCAGGTGAAATGGAATCACAATATTATCCTGGCGAAGTTGTCCCTGAAGATCGATTTCCTGTATCGACTCCATCATTCGCACTGAGGCGAGAATGTCTTTGGCTGACGGCGGGGGATCGGCGAAAAGCGGCAACATTGCGAACGCCAGACAAATGACGAAGGAATGACGAAATCCCAATGGCACGTTCGTCATTTGAACATTCGAGCTTCTTCCGTCATTCGTCATTCGTGCTTCGTCATTGTACCGCATTTGTTTATCAAAG
>Ga0070698_100006911_pt1 | contig 12301 bp, 7 predicted proteins | sample KBSK1502metaG_FD_65477 | JGI IMG/M metagenome (GOLD analysis project Ga0070698, IMG submission 65477) | Corn, switchgrass and miscanthus rhizosphere microbial communities from Kellogg Biological Station, Michigan, USA - KBS K1-50-2 metaG | ecosystem: Host-associated > Plants > Roots >...
GGTTGACGGAGCGATCGCTATGCCCCAAGGCGAATTCAGCGGTCCGTTGTTGATCCCGAAGGTCAGGTCGCGCACACCGTCGGTACTGAACCTGCGAACGAAACCGTTGCCGACCCCTGCCTCATCTTTTCCGTCGGTGCCCACTTTGGCGTACATGACGTAAAGGTGGCTGTTACCTGCGCTCGGGATGTTGTCGACGATGTTCTGGATGTTGAACGGATGATAGACGTTCCCCGAAGTGTTCGGGATGGTCGGGTCAAAAAAGCCGCCGGTAGTTGTGGTGAGCGCGTAGGTGCCGTCGTAGACATCGATGTTTCCATTGTTGAAGTCGGCTGCGTAGAGGCGATTGCCGCCGGAGTTGCTGCCTATGGCCAGGCCGGTGTAAACGTGACCCGGATGGCTCGCCGCGATGACGCCGGTGGTTGCATTAGGACCGGCGCTCGGGTTCCAGCCTACGATGTTTCCCGTGATTGAGGCGAAGATGAAGGCCGCCGGGCATGACGCGACGGCGCACGGCGTGATGGCGAAGTCGGTCGTTGTGTTGCCAACCACTCCGGTCGGTAGTCCTCCTGGCACTGTAACTAAAGACAAGCCGGGATTCTTAACCAGAGGACTCCCGGAGAAGTCGCCGCGGAAGAGACTTGAAGAAGAGGTGCCGTTGTTGGAAACCCAGAACGCGCTCATCCCTCGGAAGGCGATACCCCATGGGTTTATCAGGGTCGGTTCTTGAATTGGGGCAAAGCCGGGAATGTCAGATATGAAGTTAGTTTGCCGGTATGCCGAGCCGGCTGGTATTGGCGGAACGTTGGGTAGTTGTGGAGCCGGGTCTTGCTTAATTGCAATCTCCGCCTTAGGCGCAGCATGAGTTGACCGTGGTGCAGTTGAGACGACGGGCAACATCAGGGCGTATAGGAAGACGGTCAAGGCAACGCTGATGATTTTTCTCGCTTGGCGGTTCTTTGAGTTTGGACGAAACATCTTATTCTCCTCTTAGACGTGCGAATTCTAGGTAGTCAAACATCCAGTTTGAAATCCATTAAGCGATGGAGTCAGCACGATCTGCTTAACAAGAAGGTTAAATCATCTCAAGTGCCAGGACGCCACGAAGGCAGACGAAGATACACCCGGGACGCACTTGATTTTGGGCTAATTAACGGGGGAATGGCGAAACTCTAATCTGAGGGACAGATGCTGTCAAGATTTTTGTTTCACCCAGGAAAGCAACGGTTAACAGTGTGATGGGCATCGGTTAACTGTCAACTCTTGTTAGCCTTATGCCAGCTTGCGGTTAGTTTGATCTCTGCGTAAAATGTCGGTTCTTTTAACGCTGGGTGACGTTAAGAAGTCTTTTCGCCCGCGCATTGCTGCCTCTCGCTCCCCGAGGGCATCGAATCAGCTCTTATCTGCGTCTTTATTTCGGAGGATTTTTGTGAAGCTTGCTTTTTGCTCTCGGTGCGCTATAGCCGCGCTTATGTTGGTCTTTGGCGCACTGTCGTACGCGCAAGCACAGACGACGAGCCCCACGCCCGATCCATTCGCAGTACAGGTGACGTCAAGTCCAGGGGGATTTTATTCGTTTGCCGGTGACACAACCGCAAATGGCCGCTTCGTCGTCTTTGAGTCAAATGGAAATTTGGACACCCAGAGTCCGCGGAACGCCGACGGGAATCGCGAAATCTTCATAATCGATTACGCGCAACGGCGCATCTTTCAATTAACCAATACGAAGAACGTCCAAAAGCAACCAGCAAGTCCAACTCCGACTCCAACCCCAACGCCGACACCCAGTCCGACGCCGACCCCCAGTCCGACGCCGATACCGATCCCTACGCCGACGCCATTGCCAACGCCGCCAGACCTCAGTCAGGTAAAGATTGAGATTAGCAATAATCGTCCGATGATTAGTTTTGAGCCCGCGCTTGTCGCAGGAAAACGTATCTACACGATCGTCTTCAGTTCAAACGCTCCTAATCCTGGTCTCTTTGATGGCGCAGATAGTGATGCCCTCGTCGCGGATGGTAATCAGGAGATCTGGATCTACCGGCTGCCTGAAATTGACGATACCTTCGATCTGACAACCGGTAATGACATCACGCCCGTTGCTGATCTCACTCTTGGTACCTTCAGGCAAGTTACAAACACACCGCCCAGCCGGACGTTACGCACCGGAATATTTCTTCCCGATGTGGTTGATGATAATCGTGAAGCGACGATCAGTGACGATGGAAACACGCTCGCATTCATTTCGAACCGCGACCTGGTAACCGCGGTAGGCAACACCGACGGGAACGCCGAGTTGTTTCTCTGTCGCACCACCGACGGTTTCGCTACATATACTGTTGTTCAGGGAACGAACACACAAGATCTTTTTATCACTCCCAGAACCTTTTTCCGGTTCCAGCAAAATCCCTCCCTGTCTGCGAATGGCGGTGTCGTCGCATTTCTCTCTACGGCGGATCTGGCCGGGAGTAATAACGATGATGCGGGGCATGGAAATGGCGAGATTTACGTTGCGGATTTTTCCGGTTCAGCGGTAACCAACTTTCGCCAGCTTACAAAAACCAAGGAAACAAGCGCGGGCGCCAATGCGACGATTAATGTGCTTAGTCCGGGCCGGCGTCTGAGCCGTGACGGCGCCTATGTCGCCTACGAATCGCGAGCCGCAGACCCTACTGCCAACAACACTACGAACGCAGCCTTCCTGGCAGTTTTTGTTTCGAAGGTTTCGGATGGCACCGCCAAGATTGTTGGGAAACGGCCACCTGAGTGCGCCACGTGCATCGGCGACGTCATTCATTTCCCGACTTTTACAGACTACGACAGCGCGCTGGCGCCGCACGCGCTAGTCTTTGCCGCAGCGTTAAACTTCAAACCAGACGGCACCATTGTAGAGAAGACCGATACGACGGGTTTGAATGCGACATCCACAGACTTAATATCGCCCAACCAGATCTTTGTCACCCAGGTGCCGGTGACGGATACCAACACTTTTGCGCGTCTTACCAGAAACCCGGCTCAACTATCTGTCTCTGGAATCCGGCCGTTGACGAGCAGTAGTCTACGGCGACTGGCGTTCAGTATGTCAGGATTAGAAATTGGCGGCGGCAATGCTGACGGCTCCAGCGAAGTGTTTCTCCTTTTAACTCCACCAGTCACTACGGAGGCGTCCGAGGTGCTGTCGTTCTTTACCGGGGCAAGCAACATGGGACCCTTTTCGAGCGCGGACCCAAGTGCGAGTCCGACCCCGACTCCCACACCCACGCCGAGTCCTGGAGATCCCACCGCCCTATCGGCTGGCGAGTTGAGCATTGTTAGATCGACGGTGGGGCTTGCTGATTCAGACAAACCCGCTGTTGGAGTGGGGTTGGGAGACGAGGCCTTACGAAGCCCTGTACTTCCAGTTGAACTCAACGGCGTATCTGTTGCTGTTCAGGGGGTCGCGGCTGGACTTTATTTTGTGGGCGACTCACCGTCAGAAGGTATCAGGTTCGTGGTGCCCGTCGGTTTCACAACTCCTGGAATTGCGCGGGTTGTCATTAACAATCGGGGTACAGTTTATCGTGGCTTCCTTCAAATCCTGGGGTCGCAACCGGACATCCACACCGACACAGATGATGCCGGCGGCAATGCCGAGGTTTGTAACGTTAGCAATCCCATGGCAATTCTTTGCGTGGGACCTTTCCAGGTAACCAGCCCTTTCGATGCTTCGGGTACGCTGGCGCCCACCAGGCTCGAGATCTACGCTACGGGCGTCCGCTTCGCCTCGCGCACAGAAACGAAAGTTTCTTTTATTAACGGCACAACGACTATCGATGTAGTTCCCGATGCGGTGCAACCGAATACGCACATGCTCGGATTAGACGTAATTACGGTAACGTTACCCGCGACGCTGGCGGGAGCTGCACCAATTGATTACAAGGTAGTTGTGACGGTTACCAAGTCTACCGGGACAACCGGAAGCAGGCCGGTTGCCACAGCGCCAAAGATCACGATCATTCCCTAACGTCCCGGTAGCCGCAACGGCGACTCAATGCCGAACCTCGTACGTTGATAGCGTGCGGGGTTCTTTTTTTTGCCGTCAAAATATCGGGGAAGTGATACTATTTGGCCAGCAGCTCGTCCTGCCGCGCCCGAGTGAGGGCCGGCGTTCCCTAAAGTTTTCAATCCCGTACTCACTAATGCGACGTCTGAATCCAATTCTGGCATTGTTGGCGATACTGGCCTTTGTTACGTCCAGTCAACCGTCGTCATTTGACCTTCCCGCCGCCGCACAGGAGCGAGAAATCAAATGGCCCACCAGGAGCATTCGGGTGGCGCTCTCAACGTCGCTCTCGTCACCATCGCCCGCTATCAAACCGGAAAGCGACGTACTCGGGGCTGTGCGCCGGGCGCTTGCCAGTTGGTCACGCGCAGCCAACATTAAATTTGTCGAGGTCTCCTCAAAGAAAGAATCTGTTAGTCCAACGTCGGGCGGCGACGGCGTGAATCTGATCACGATTGCCGGGACCGGAGACAACGTCGCGCTTTTTGTTGAAGGAAATACTACGGCGCGCACCCGTGTGTTCTACGATCTCGATACTGGAGAGATCAACGAAGCAGACATCGTTATCAATCCTTACCCATACTCGGAAACCGGCGCCGCCCTTCAGTTTTCGACTGACGGCACTCCGGGCACCTACGATCTCGAATCAACGTTGGCCCATGAGATTGGACATCTACTGGGCCTGAGTCATTCTCACGTTATTGGCGCGACCATGCAGGCATCGCAGGCACTCAATGGAACTTATGGCCTGCCGGCTATCACCGAGCGCACCCTCAGCGACGCCGACCAGGCAGCCGCTCGCAGTCTTTATGGACCTCGGGAAAAAACCGGCTCAATCGAGGGCAGGATTCTCAGCAGCGCTGGCGGTGGTCTCTTACCGGCAATTGCTGCTCACGTTTGGATTGAAGACCTCGACAGCGGCAAGGTCATGGCGAGTGGTCTCACTTCTTCCAGCGGTAGGTTTAACTTTAACAGCGTTCCTCCCGGTAACTATCGCGCGATGGTCGAGTATATCGATGAAGCCGATAAAGAAGTTGACGCTCTTACGACTGCGGGCGATCGTCAACCGAGCGTGCGAGGTCATGCTTTTCGGAGCGTAGAAATGCGAAGCAGCCTGCGCGTGATTACGGACAAGCCTACACCGTTGAACTATGTTCTGGTGCCGCCACAGAATTCAGCGCCGGTGTTAATCCCGCGTTTTATCGGACTGAACGGTGAACTCTCAAGCGTGCCGTTGCCGGTCGCGGCCGGTGAGAAGATCACAGTCTATGTCGGGGGCGAAGGAGTGGATCAGATACCAGGCAATGGTCTCGTTCTCAGCTCACCTTTGATGACCATTGATCCTGCCAGTTTGACCCGGGAAGAGTTTCAGAGGTCCACACCGGTTATTAGTTTTACCGTCACCGTCGCTGCGAATACGCCGCCCGGAGACTACACTCTCAAGCTCCAGTCAAACACCGGCGAGGTTGCATACCTGGTCGGCAGCCTGACAATAAATCCGGACAACTAGTATCCTGTCTCTTTTGTTGGTAATTGATTTCCTCCCTGGCGTCCCGGGCGCCTTGGTGGTTGGAACTTATGAAGCGCAAGTTACTCGACTACCTGAGATGTCCTTCGTGTGGCGGTGCAATATTGCTCGCGTCGGTCGCACGCGAGGAAACCGTCGAGATCATGGAAGGCGAACTGGCTTGTGACGCCTGCACGCGTACGTTTCCAATCGTTCGCGGAGTTCCACGGTTTGCGCTGCCGGAAAAAGTTGAGGCTGATAAAGCAGCCACCGCCGAAAACTTTGGTTGGCAGTGGCAACACTTCGTTCAAAGCGATGAGCTTTACGCGGATCAGTTCCTGGCGTGGATCGCACCGGTTAGTACTGACTTTTTTCAGGGCAAGGTGGTGCTGGAAGGCGGCTGCGGAAAAGGGCGCCATACGCAGCTGGCCGCAAACTGGGGCGCGCGCGAAGTAATCGGAGTCGACTTGAGCGACGCCGTGGAGACTGCTTTTACTGCCACGCGCCAACTTGAGAATGCACATATTGTTCAGGCCGACATCTATCATCTTCCTTTCGCGCGCGTTTTTGACTATGCATTCTCAATCGGCGTCTTGCATCACCTGCCGGATCCACGAGCCGGCTTTCGTTCGTTAGCGTCTAAGGTGAGGGCCGGTGGCAATATTTCGGCGTGGGTCTACGGCGCCGAGAATAACGAATGGATTACGCGCTTCATCGATCCACTGCGAGAAAAATTCAGCTCGCGTATCGATCACCGGGCGTTGTTGCAGCTTTCGAAGTTTCCCACCGCGCTGGTGTACCTGGCCACGAAACTAGTTTACGGCCCGCTCAATCGTTCCGAGAGTGGGTCGCGATTCGCGCGCCATCTTTTTTACAACGACTACCTCAGCGCGATTTCACAGTTTGGTTGGCGAGAACAACACACGATTGTGTTCGATCACCTGGTGGCGCCTACTTCACACTACATCCGGCGCGAAGACTTCGAGGAGTGGTGGCGCGATATCCAGGGCGAAGATGTGAAGATCAGTTGGCATAACAAGAACAGCTGGCGCGGATTTGGAAAAACTGGTCTTGTGTCTTTGGTCTTGGGTCTTTGGTCTTTGTACTTGAACTTGTTACTTTGAGCTTTGTACTTTGTTCTTTGAGCTTGGGACTTTGGTATGTTCTAAGACCTGGATACCAGTTCAAAGTTCAAAGCACAAAGTACAAAGTTCAGTACAAAGACCAAAGACCCAAGGCCAAAGCCCAATTTGCTGAAATGATCTCTGCTCAAACAGCACGGCGCGCGGTGTGGCGACCTCTCTGGGAACTTCCCGGCCGTTTCGAACTAATCGTGTCCCTGGCGCGGCGTGAGTTAGTGGCGCGTTACAAAGGCTCAGTGCTGGGAATTCTTTGGGCCGTCGTCACGCCGGTCGTAATGATCGCAATCTTCACGTTCATCTTTGCCGGAATCTTCAACGCGCGCTTTGGGCCCCAGGGTAATGCCTGGGATTATGCGCTCTACCTTTTCTGCGGCTTACTACCGTGGACGATGTTTCAGGAGACGCTGCAGCAGTCGTCCACGACGATTGTTACGCATGCAAATCTGGTGAAGCGTGTCGTTTTCCCTTTGGAAACGTTACCGGTAGCGCAAGCACTTTCGTCGCTGGGCAACCAGATGTTTGGAGTGCTCGCGCTGGTAGCAGCAACCGCCATTGTTCGCCATGAATTGCACGTCACCATTCTGTGGTTGCCGGCGTTGCTAATACCCCAGCTAATCTTTACGCTCGGCGCCGCCTGGCTGGTAGCTTCGCTCGGAGTGTTTCTGCGCGACATCGCGCAAGGTATTACGTTGGTCTTGATGGCCTGGATGTATTTGACGCCGATCATCTATCCGGAGTCGATAGTGCCGGAACGCTACCGTCCCTTCATCAACGCCAATCCCTTCACCGCCCTGGTCCGCAGTTATCGGCGCATCTTTCTGGAAGGTCTGGCTCCGGACTGGTCAAGCCTCGGCTACTTCGCGATCGTGGCCCTAATTATTTTTGTTTTTGGTTACTGGTGGTTTGCGAAGAGTCGAAGAAACTTCGCCGACGTGATTTGAATTCCTCTGCGCACAGAGGAGGCACAGAGAATTGAAGCGCCTACAGGACTAACGGGCTAACCTTGAAGTATCTCGCCCGTTCTCACTGATTGTTAACGCCACCACAATTCCCATCAACCACCAAAACACCAGCGCGACTTCACCGTCGCCGAAGTTGTAGTTAACGAGTGAGCTGGCGAAGAAACCGGCGACTGCGCCAGTGGCGCCCAGCAGCAGGCCATAGCGGTTGGTGTCGCTCGAATCACGCAGAGACTTTTCCCCGTTTGAGGCGGTGCGCCAGAAGATCCACATGATCCAAAGCCAAAAGAAGAGCGCCGGCAGTCCCCGATCAAACCCGAGTTGCAGCGGCGTTGAATGCAGATGGAGCATGTCTGTTCCGGGGAAGCCCCACTCTTTCCAGTGGACGTGCATTGAGTCCATGCCATGACCGAATACCGGATGCTGGATTAGGCGGGAAGCGCCCACACGGGCAACCTCAACGCGTAACGAAGAACTGGGATCCTGTAGCGAGAGAGCGTGCTGCGCGCGCGTTCGGTAAACAATTAAGCCGCCAAAAGCGAGCAAAAGGCCGACAACCGCTACGCTCAATACCCTGAACCTGAGGCCAAGATTTCCCAGCGCGCGAATAGTTATTATGAGAACACCGATTGCCAGCGCCACTAATACAGTTCGCATAGCCGTGAGAGCGATGCCCAGAGCAAGCAAGGCGAAGGCAGCGGCGGCGAGCTTCGCCCGAACATTCAAGCGATGGTTTTTAAAGTTGGCTACGAGGAGGCCGAGAGTAAGTTGAGCGAGAATCTGGAGAATCTCGGAATAAGTTTCGTAGTGTCGCGTCCAGCCAGACGCTCGAAAGCGATGAGTCGGCCCGCCGCCAACTATCCCTGAAGGCGAAGGCCGTCGCTTAATCGCTTCGGTAACGACCAGTCCCGGACGCTCAATGTGTTCTCCCTGAGAGATGACGCTGACGACGAGACTGGTTCCTGTCGGTGACTTTCGGAGGGCGTCATCGATATCAGGAACCGAATACACGCGTCGTCCGGCAACTCGCCAAACGGCATCGCCCGCGCGCAGATACGACTGTAACGGACTCTCAGTCGAAAGAGATTCGACAATTACACCCCGGCCGCGGACCAGATCGTAGACGCTATAGAGTGTCCCGACCGAGCCTGACAGGATCATTATCGTGACGAGCAGCACCGCGGTTTTTTTGGTGACGATTGCCTGCGTGAGATAGAAAAGCAGGAAAACGCAGGCTGATTGGATCTTCGCTAGGCTGATGCGTGGTTCCTGTGAAAGAAAGGAAGAGGCGACGGTCCATAGAAAGAAGAGCCAGACAGGTAGATCAAAGCGAGTACGGCGAAAGCCGCTTTTGTTAGTGGCGAGGGTGCGGAGCAACCACCCGGCGCCTACAATTGCCAGCGAGATTTCGGCAGCGGCAATGGAGTGAGGCGCGAAAGCGGAGTAGAGGAAAAAGCCAACCAGCGCGGTCCGTTGTCCGAGCCGGGACCATTGTTCGCGTTGGGGAATGCCGCTTGTCGCATTCGTGGGCCGTTTTGTTTGGCTGTGATTCACTCTCAAAAATTAAGCGCGTTGACAGTCATATTTTCTGCATGTTAGCGTAGCGCCAGTCGTTTTACCTTTTAGAAACACCGGCTTAATAACAACTACACCTGATCCCCGTGTTCCAACCGACGCCTACGTTTGACTCGGATCCTATATTCAGTGATACATAATACCCCTTATGGCTTTCGAAAAAGCTAAGGTCATAAAGGCCGCTGAAAAATTCCTCTCGCAAGGGAAGATTAACGCCGCCATCAAAGAGTATCGTCAAATCATCAAACATGATGACAGCGATCTCACCACTCTCAACATGTTGGGAGATCTTTTGGCGCGCGCCGGCGAAAAAGAGGAAGCGGCAACATGTTTCCTGAGGATAGCCGAGCACTATCGCGAACAGGAGTTCCGGCTAAAGGCCATCGCGATGTACCGGAAGATTGACAAGCTCAAGCCGCGCGATCCGGCGATCGCCAAGGAGCTTGGAGATCTCTATGCGGCCCAGGGTCTGATTGCCGACGCTCGCACGCAGTATCTCGTAGTTGCCGATGCCCACACCCGCGCCGGCCAGAGCAAGGACACTCTGGAAGTGCTCCATAAGATCGCCGATCTCGATCCACAGAACACTGAAATCAGGCTCAAGCTTGCTGAAGGTTATCTGAAGGAAGGCATGCCGCCGGCGGCAGTCAAAGCTTTTATTCAAGCGGCAAAGAGTCTGCTGGAGAACTCACAGTATGAAAAAGCTCTCGGCGCCTACAACAAAGCACTGGAGCTGAGCCCTAACAACAGAGTAGCGCTCAAGGGCCTCGTCTCGGCGCACACGAAGTTAGGCAGTGCTGACGACGCGGCTGAGATTTTGGAAAAAGCTGTCGCCGACACGCCTGACGATCTCGAGCTTATTTCCATGTTGGCGCAAACCTACATAGACGCCGAAGACGCTGCCGGCGCAGAGCGAGCTACCGATCTCTTGATGAAGGAGGATGCTTCAAACTATCGATCTTATATCGAAGTGGCGCGGCTGCACCTGAAGCTGGGCCAACAAGACGAAGCCGCCAGAATCCTCGGTAACATCATTGAGCAAATGCTCGCCGGGCGCGAAGAGAATGACTTGCTCGAACTGGTGGATGAACTACTGGCGCGCAATCCGGAACACGTGCCTGGCCTGCGGTTACTCGCCAGGATTCACTGGTGGCAGCGTGACATGGAGAAACTGCGCGGCACGCTGGAACGCCTCGCTGAAGCCGCGGAAGCCGCCGGCCTTCCCGACGAGGAACGCTACGCCCTGACCCAGCTCGTGCGTTTGGCTCCCGACGAACAGCACTTTTTCGATCGGTTGAATTTGCTGGGAGGCGTTTTGGAAGAGACTTCTGAAGGCGCCCATTTTCTTGATGAACCCGCGGCGGTACCGTCCTTCGATACTTTCGAAATAACAAGCGAAACTACCGACGAAGCGAAGGCTGAAACTCTGGAGTTTGAATGGAACTCAGTAGCCGAGGATGCTCCTTCGCACACGGGGGTTTCTTTTGCTGATTTGAATGAGGCGGAGGAACCTGCAGTAGTTGGGACTGAGATCGGTGAACAGCCAGCCGCAAAACATCTTGACGGCGAGGAAGAAGTAAAGCCAAGTTCTGCGGCCATGATGCGGCAGGAACTCGAAAGCGTGGACTTTTATATCACGCAGGGCTATTCCGATATTGCTTGCGATACGCTGGAGCTACTGGAACGGCAGTTTGGTTCTCATCCTGACATTGACGCTCGCCGCAAGAAGCTTGAGGCAGCAAGTCAAAGAGCTGGAGCGGGGGACCTTGAGTTTTCCGAGCCGGCGGTGATTGATTCAGGAACCAAACCAGGTGACGCCACAGCGACTGAGGAAATTGCGTTCGGTGAGATTTCAATTGAGCAGCCTGTTTCCCCTTCCAAGCCCGCTGCGCCTGCCGACGGAGGCATTGACTCCGGGCTTGCTGAGATCTTCGAAGAGTTTCGCATGGAGGCGGAAGGTGAAAGCGCAACCGCCCATGAAGATTACGAAACGCATTACAATATGGCTACGGCGTATAAAGAAATGGATCTGGTCGACGAGGCGATTCGGGAATTCCAGGTCGCAGCTGGATTGACCGGATCCGCTGACGGCACGTCGCGATACTTTCACTGCTGCAATATGCTGGGCCATTGCTTCGCTCAAAAGGGCATGCCACAAGCGGCCGTGAGCTGGTTCAAGAAGGGTCTTGATGCACCCGGCCGCAACCCCGAAGAAACCAAAGCCTTGAAATACGAGCTTGGCGCTGCCTACGAACAGATGGGCGACTTGAAAAACGCCGTGACGGCCTTTACAGACGTCTACGGCGTCGATATTGGCTATCGCGATATTGGTGCTCGGCTGGAGAGCCTGCAGGCAAGGGCCGCGAGCCAAAAGAAGAAGGGGAAGCAGGAAAAACGGTAAGTGGTGCATAGTAGGACGCAAACAGCAGACAGCAAACAGTAGACAGGAGACAGTCGTTTAGATATTGAATGGTTCTCGCAAGTTTGTGTTGCCTGCTGTTTACTGTTTGCTGTCTACTCTTTTGCTATTTACCAGCTAAGCAATGTCAGCAAAACTAAGTGTCATTTTCTATATCATCCTCTGCCTTGAGATCGGCATTGTGCTCACGCTCCTGCCGTGGGTTCCGCAGGGTACTCTCGGGGTTATGAGCGACTGGGGCAATAACTATTTTCTGCTGTACGCCGCGCGCAAAACCGGCATGTATACGTTACAGACTGTTGTTGCTTCCGGATGGATGCGTGGGGCAGTGACTGGCATTGGTCTCTTGAACATCGGGATTGCTTTCTGGGAAATATTCCATTTCCAACAGACTGTTCACACGCTCCAGGAAGGCACAGAACCAAGTTACCCTAAAAGAAATGCCGCTAGACCTCCACAGTCCACCACGCCCGCTGATTTATCTCATCACGAGCGGGGAGACGACCAGCCAGACAAAGCCGGCAGCTGAAGATTTCTCAAACGTTCTACAACTGGTGCGAGCGGCTGTAGTCGCGCGAATCGATCTTGTTCAGCTTCGTGAAAAGAATCTGAATGCGAGTGTCCTCTACCAACTCGCAACGAGCGCGGCCGGCATCA
>Ga0070698_100006912_pt1 | contig 12300 bp, 12 predicted proteins | sample KBSK1502metaG_FD_65477 | JGI IMG/M metagenome (GOLD analysis project Ga0070698, IMG submission 65477) | Corn, switchgrass and miscanthus rhizosphere microbial communities from Kellogg Biological Station, Michigan, USA - KBS K1-50-2 metaG | ecosystem: Host-associated > Plants > Roots >...
GCACGTGATCTTGTGTCTGGCTCATCCGCACAGCGCCACGAAGTTTTCGTACACGCGCAGGCCGTCGTCGCCGCTCTTCTCGGGATGGAACTGGGTCCCCATCACGTTGCGGCGCGCGGCCGCGGCTGCGGTCGAATGCTCGGTCTCGGCAATCGCGTCGCGCGACCCGGCCGGTGTGAAGGAGTGCACGAAATAGAAGTAGGCGCGGTCGGGAACGTGACTCCACAGCGGGGACGACTCGGTCTGTGCCAGCCGGCACCAACCGATGACCGGCAGGCGGTCGGTGTTCGTCACCTCCACGACGCGGCCAGTAAGGAGGCCGAGGCCCTCGTGCCGGCCGTGCTCCATCGACTCCTCGAACAGCAGCTGGTAGCCCAGGCAGACGCCGAGCACGGGCTTGCCTTTCTTGGCGAGCTCGACGACGCGCCTCCCGACGCCACTTTCCACCAGCCTCGCCAGGGCGGGCGCGAACGCGCCTACTCCGGGGAGCACCAGCCCGTCGGCTCTCTGCAGGTCGTCCTGGTCGGCGGTGAGCCGCGGGCTGGCGCCGACGTGGATGAGCGCGCGTTCGACCGAGCGCAGGTTGCCGACCCCGTAGTCGACGATCGCGATCACTTAGGGGTCCCCGAAAAACCGCGGTGGCGGGGTGCGGGTTTTTTGGGGTTAATCACCCGAGCAAACCCTTCGATGACGGGACGCCGGCGCTGCCGTCCACCGCCATGCCCTGGCGAAGCGCCAGCCCGAGCGCTTTGAACGTCGCCTCGGCGATGTGATGGCGATTGCGTCCGCGGATGAGGTCCACGTGGATGGTGGCGCCGAGATGGATCGAGAACGCCTTCCAGAATTCTTCCAACACCTCGGATTCGATCGTCCCGATGCGCCCTCGCAGTGGCACGTTGTAGGAGAGGAACGGGCGCTTGCCAAGGTCGACCACGACACGCGCCAGCGCTTCGTCCAGGGGCGCATACGCCGAAGCGAAGCGAACGATCCCCGCCCGGTCGCCCAGCGCCTTCGACAGCGCCTGGCCGGCGACGATGCCGGCGTCCTCCACAAGGTGGTGCGGATCGACGCGCACGTCCCCGGCGCCGCGGAGCGCCAGGTCGAAGCCGCCATAGCGCGCCACCTGCTCGAGCATGTGGTCGAGGAAATCCAGCCCGGTTGCCACCTTGACTCGCCCGCGACCTTCGAGCACAACCCGCGCGGTGAGCTGCGTCTCCTTGCTCTTGCGGACGACCTCTGCCGTGCGGTTACTCAAGTCGAACCTCGATGGCGTGGGCGTGTGCGCTCAATCCCTCCAGCGCGGCGAGCCGCACACAGGCGTCGCGAAGCATCTCGAGGTCACCGCGATCGAGGCTCAGCACGCTTGCGCGCTTGAGGAACGTGTGCACGCCGAGCGGCGATCCGAAGCGTGCCGCGCCCGATGTTGGAAGCGTGTGATTGGGGCCGGCCGCATAGTCGCCCAGAGGCACGGTCGCGTACGGCCCGACGAAGATCGCGCCGGCATTTTCGACCCGGGTGGCCAGGCGTGCCGCGTCCTCGGTCACGATCAGCAGATGCTCGGGCGCAAAGTCGTTGGCGAGGTTCACCGCTTGCTCCAGGTTGTCGGCAACGATCAGGCAGCAGGTCGCGGCGCTAATAATCTCCGCGCGCTCGAGGCCTCCGACGAGGCTTCTCAGCTCTTCTTCGACCCGGTCCGCGAGCGCGGCCGAGTCGGTAACCAGCACCGCCCAGGCGAGCGGGTCGTGCTCCAGCTGCGCGGCCAGGTCGGCGGCAACGAAATCGGCCCTGGCCCCCTCGTCGGCGATGACCATCACCTCCGTCGGTCCGGCGATGCCGTCCACCCCGACCGCGCCGAACACCTCCTTCTTGGCCAGGGTCACGTAGATGCTGCCGGGGCCCGCGACGACGTCGACGCGCGGAATCGACGCGGTGCCGTACGCCAGCGCAGCGATCGCCTGCGCCCCGCCCAACCGATAGACGGCGTCGACACCCGCGATATGAGCCGCCGCGAGGATGGCCACGGGCACGCTGCCGTCCGGCCGCGGCGGGGTGGCGAGCACGACTTCGGGCACGCCTGCCACGCGAGCGGGAATCGCGGTCATGAGCACCGTCGACGGGTAGGATGCACGTCCGCCCGGCGCGTACACGCCGGCGCGCCGAACGGGCCGAGTCACGAGCTCGAGGCCTGGCGGACCGGTGCTCGCCGCGTGCACCTGTTTGGAATGGAAGTCTCGGATCCGCTGGGCGGCGAACTCGAGGGCGGCCCGATCTGCGCTCGGGAGACGATTCGCGGCCGCGGCCAGCTGGTCTTGTGGGACCTGGAACGTTTCCGTCGCCTGCGGCGCCCAGCCGTCGAATCGTTCGCCGTACTCACGCAGCGCCGAATCTCCCTCGGCCGCCACACGCGCACAGATCTCGGCGACGGCGGCCCTCTCTTTTGCGAACTGCGCGAGGTCCAGGCGTCTTCGCGACAAGGGCGAGTCGAGCCACGACCCGACGTCGAATCGCTTAATCGGCATCGCTGGCAGCCTCGCGAAGCCGGGCGACCATCGCCTGGACTGCATCGGTGCGGGTCTTGAGGCTGGCCTGGTTGCCGATGAGCCGCGCCGTCGAGCTGCCGAGCGTGGCCGCGATTCGCAGCCGGTTCTCGCGCAGCGTGCGCCCGCTCGCGGTCAGGTCGACGATGCCGTCGACGAGTCCTACTTGCGGCGCGAGCTCGACCGACCCGTGCAGCGTCACCACCTCCACGGCCTGCCCGCGAGACTCGAACCAGGCCGCCGCCGTACGCGGCAGCTTGGTGGCCACGCGCATGAGCGGGGGCCACGTCTCCGGCCCGTCGAGCTTGGAGTCTTCTGGTACAGCGAGCACCAGCCGGCAGGGTCCGAAATGCAGGTCGACCAATTCGTAATGGGCGCCTTTCGATTCCCACAGCACGTCTTTGCCGACGATGCCGAGGTCGGCGGCGCCGTGGTCGACGTAGGCCGGCACATCAGAAGGCCGCACGAGGATCACACGCACGCCGGAGCGCTCCACCAGCAGCCTGCGGCCGAGCTCGGTCGCGCTCAGGCGCATGACCCCAGCACGCGAGATGAGCCGCAGCGCTCCAGGCAGCAGCATGCCGGTCGGGACCGCGATCGAAACGCTTTCCGGTTTCATGCCAGCGCTCCCGCCAGCCGGGCCGCGACCTGCTCCGGCGGCAGCGATCGCGTCCGTCCCCCGCGCGCCGTCCAGGCGACGGTGGCGGCGCCTCGGCAGTGGACGAGGTTTTCCGCGCCCACCGCCCGCCACCACGCGCGCGCACCACGGTCATCCCGCGGCTCGGTGTCGACAGTCGCGCGCATCCCGAACAGCCGCAGCGTCGACCCAAGGCGCATGGCCACGTCCAGGCCCGCGCCCGTCCAGGCGACCGCGGCATCGATGCGCGGCAGCGAGGGCCGGCGAGCAGCGCCGCTCAGCAGCTCCCACACCAGGTCGAGCTGCACCACGAAACCCGTTGCCGGCGCCGGCCGGCCGAAGCGCGCAAGCAACCTGTCGTATCGACCGCCCTGCGCGACCGGACGCCCAAGGTCACGGCCGTAGCCTTCGAAGATCACGCCTGTGTAGTAGTCGAAGTCTCGAATGGCGCCGAGGTCGAGGCCGACGACCGCGCCGAGCCCGTGCGCCACGAGCAGCTCGCGCACGCGTGCCAGCTCCGCCAGCGCCTTCTCCGAGCGGCGGTTGCGGACGAGGCCGCCGGCGGCATCGAGGATTTCGGGCCCTCCGCGAAGAGCCGGAAATCGCAGCAGCAGCTCGTGCTCGGCGGACCGCAGCGGCGTCCGCGCCAGCAGCTCCTCGAGGGCGACGAAATCACGCGCCGCCAGCGCGCTCCGAACGCCGGCTTTGACCTCCGCCGGGAGGCGGACCGCATCCATGATGCCCTGGAAGAACTCCGCATGGCCGACGTCGACCTGGTAGTGGCGCAGCCCAGCGGCCTCGAGGCACCGCGCCGCCAGCGCGATGACTTCCGCGTCGGCGATCGACCCTGAAGCGCCCAGGAGCTCGGCACCCACCTGGTATGTCTCGCGGCGCTGGTGAAAGCGACCTTCGTCGGCCGAGAGCACCGGGCCGGCGTAACAGAGCCGCAGCGGCAGGGCGGCCGACCGCAGCTTGCCGGCGGCCAGCCGGGCGACGGGGATGGTGCGCTCGCCGACCAGCGCAATGACCTCGCCCCGCGCGTCGCTGAACTTGAACAGGCGGCGGCGCTGCTCAGGGCTCAAGCCGAGCTCGAGCACGTCGATGCTCTCCACCATCGGCGTGACCACGTGCCGGTAACCCCACCGGCGCATCTCTTCGAGCAGCGATTCCTGCGTGTCGCGCAGGGACTCCGCCTCGTCGGGCAGCAGGTCGCGAAAACCCGGCACGCCGCCCAGCTGCGGAGTCACGGAGCGGTCCGTCATCGATGTCCTCGATATATTCGCGGCATCGGCGGGCGGAGCCAAGGAGACGACGAGCACGCGAAGGAGCGCATCGCGTAGATGCGTGACTGAGCGCGCGCAGGAGATGACGCAGGCTTCAGCGCCGTTCTCGGGGTCCCCGCGGAATCGCAAGATTCCGTGGGGTGAGTCGGCGCCCGGCCGCCTAGGTCGCGAAGATGCGAGGAACGTCGGTGGCGGAACGCTCTACTAGCGGCGGTGAAGAGACCTCCCGGCTCGGGCCACCGACGTTTCCTTAACTGTCATCTTCTTCGTCTTCGTCCTCGTCGGCGCTGTCATCCGCATCCTCGCTGAAGTCGAGCGGCTCGGCTTCGTCCTCGACCGCGTGCATCCCTTCTTCGATGTCCTCCGTAGCGGGAGCGCCCGCGACCAGGGCCTCTTCCTCCTCGTCTTCCGCGAAGACCTCGACCTCGCGAGCGAGCAAGCTCTCCTTCGAGTAAGGACGGAACTCGACCTCGCGCTTGCGACGCATGGGGAAGCTCGGCTTGCCGGCAAACCGTGGGTCCTGGTAGGTCTCGCGGACGATGAGCTTGACCGAGCTCCCATCGCACGACGTGACCCCTGCCTGGTAGCGGTTCCCGCCGCGCATGAACTTGATCAACCGGCGCGCGAGCTTCGCTTCGAGCAGCCCAAGGCGCACGCCTCGCGATGTCTCCGCGTAGACGCCATCGCCCTCTGTGCGCAGCTCGGCAACGTCTCCGGCGGCGACCTTGGAACAGATGTCGGGGGCTGAGCTCTCGAGCGTGGTGATGATCGTCTTCCCCATCTCTTCGACGAAGAGGTTGAGGTCGACCCTCGTGCCGCCCACCTTCAATCCCTCCTTCTGGTGCAGGAGGGTGTTGATGCGCGCGGCGTTTTTCTTGGCGATCGAGTTCATCGGGTTGATCTTGAGCGCCGCCTCGTAGGCCAACTTCGCGTCCTTGAGCTTGCCCAGCTCCGACAGGGCCTTGCCCAAGCGGTTCTGCGTTTCCTCGTCGGCGCCGAAGCTGTCGATGATGAATTTGTTCAGCTTGACGGCGTCATCCCACTTGCCGGCTATGGCGAGCTGCACCGCATCCTCGGCGTATTGCGAGCGGGGCTTGAGGTGTTCGGTGGACTCGGTCTTCAAAGGGGCGCGCTCCTATGACCTGGCTAGGTGAGGGAAGGTCGAGTATAGAGATTGCAGGCTCGTCAAACATGCGTGCCGCGCGGCGACAATCTCCGACGTTGGTCCCGTTTATCTCCCGCAAGGTCGCGATTTGGGTGTTGTCGGCGGTCGTGCTGCTCGCGGCGTGCTCGAGCGGAACGCCGCCGAAGGTGATCAAGATCGGCGTCGACCTTCCTTTGAACGGCGGCGCGGGCAGGGCCGGCACGCCGGCGCTGAACGGCGTCGAGTTCTTCTTCGAAAGGCACCCCACACTCGACGGCTTCACCGTGCAGGTCGTCAGCCTCGACGATGCCGCCGACGGCGTCGACGATCCGGCGCAGGGTGAGCACAACGTGACGGCACTCGCCGGGGACTCGCTGGTGGCCGGCGTGATCGGTCCCTTCGACTCGAGCGTCGCCCGCAAGGTCATCCCGGTCGCGAACTCGGCCCACCTCGCGCTGATCAGCCCCGCGGTGAGCAGCCGCTGCCTGACCAAGGAGCCATATCTCCCCGCCGCGTTGACTCCGGACCGCGTCGCGGTGAGCTGCAAGGCGGCCGGCTTCCCGGACCCGGCCCAGCTCCGACCGAGCGGCACCAACAATTTCTTCCGGCTGGCCACCACCGACGAGCTCCAGGGCCCGGCGGCCGCGGACTATGCGTACAAGACCCTGCAGCTGCGCCGTATGGCGGTGCTCTCCGATCACGAGGCTTACGGCCAGGCGCTCGCCGCGGCATTCATGGCCAGGTTCGAAAAGGTGGGCGGCAGCGTGGTCGGCCACCTCGATTTCGACCCTGCCGGCAGCATCAACCTCACCGCGTTCATGCGCAGCGCGAAGGCGGATGGCGCGCAGGCGATGTACTTCGGCGGCGTCACTGCGAACCACGGCTGCGTGATCCGGGCGCAGATGGCGTCGGTGTTCAGCGCCGGAGAGGCCGCACCGCTGCTCGGCGGGGATGGCATCGCCCAGGACCCCGACTGCGTACGCCATGCCGGGCCGAACGCGGTGGGGATATACGCCACCGTACCCGCCGCCGCGCCTGAGACTATCTCGACCGCGCAGCCGGTCATCGCGGCTTTCAAGGCCAAGCACCACAACGCCGCCGACTATGGCGCGTACACGATCGCGGCCTACGACGCGGCCGGCGTCCTCTACGCCGCGATCGACCTCGCGATCAAGGCGGCGGGGGGCAAGGCGCCATCGCGGGACGCGGTCGTCGCCCAGCTGGCCGCCACCACGGCGTTCAGCGGTGCCGGCGGCACGATCGGCTTCGATTCGGCCGGCGACACCACGCTTCGCCTGGTTTCGGTGTTCGAGTCGCGCAGCGCCGACCCGTCCGCGCCGTGGAGCTTCGTGACCACCGTTGATTACAGCGCAGCGCTGCCATATTGATATAGCCCGACACCCACGAATGGCGGGAGCGCCACAGGGCGTCTCACACGACGCTTGACTTCGAGGCAGGCACCAGTCGATAGTTCAGCACGGAGTAGTGGTTCGGCCACCCCATGTGGCCGCATTCGCCGCCGGCGCACTCTCGCCCCGACTTGGGTTGGGAAGAGGGCGGCGAGTGAGGGGAGGCGTCCGCCAGAGGGGACTCCGGCCTCCCCACAACACAAGGGGGAACCATATGGTTCGAGCTAGGGGACTCGCAGTCCTCATTTCGGCAATGTTCGTCGCCTTCGCGTGCGGAGGCACCACCGGGGGAGGCGGCTCCAAGGGTGAGATCGACATCGCCAGCGAGCTGCCTACTTCCGGCAACGAGACGTCCAGCGGCTTGCCGACTCAGCAGGGCGCGGCATTCGCCATCTCAAGCCTTGCCAGCGGCACCTATCACGGCTTCACCATCAAGTTCGTGCCGTTCGACGACGCGGTGAACGGCGCACACGACCCGCAGAAGGGAGTGCAGAACGTCCAGGCCATGATCGCCAACTCGAAGGTCCTGGGCATGGTCGGGCCGTTCAACTCCAGCGTCGCCAAGGCTGAGATCCCGGTCGCCAACCAGGCGCCCCTCGTGATGATCAGCCCGTCGAACACCAACGAGTGCCTGACCCAGGCTCTCGACTACTGCCAGCAGGCGGATGGCTTCACAGCGGCGAGCCTCCGGCCCTCCGGCAAGAACAACTACTTCCGCGTCGCCGCGGCCGACACCTTCCAGGGTCCGGCCATGGCCGACTTCGCATACAAGGCCGCTCCCGGCGGCCTGGGCATCACGAAGGTCGCCGTCTGGGATGACGAGGAGACCTTCGGCGCCGGCGTGGCCGGCAACTTCGTCAAGGAATGGACCAAGCTCGGCGGCACCGTGGTCGACCGCAAGAGCTACGACCCGAAGTCCAAGTCGGATTTCCACGACTTCCTGGCCTCGGCCCTCAACAAGGGCGCCCAGGGAATCTACGTCGGCGCCACTTCGCCCACCAAGGGCTGCATCGCCCGCGGTGAGATGACGGCGGCGCAGGCCGCCACCATCTTCTACCTCGGACCCGACGGCGACGGCGACGCGCAGTGCATCAAGGACGCCGGCGCGAACGCCAACGACCACATGTACGCGACCCAGGGCGTGGCCGACGCCACCCAGAACCCCAGCGCGAAGTCCATCGTGGCGGCCTACTCAGCCGCCTACCCGGGCGCATCTAACATCGGCGCCTACACGTTCGCAGGCTACGACTGCGCCGCGATCATCCTCGACGGCATCGGTCGGGCCATCGACGCCAACGGCGGCAACATGCCGAGCCGCCAGCAGGTCATCGACCAGGTCGCCAAGACCACCAACTTCGCTGGCCTCACGGGCGTCATCACCTTCGACCCCAACGGAGACCCGACGCACCCGACCCTGCAGCTTCAGCAGGTCAAGGCCGGCGCCTGGACATTCGTCACGCAGCTCTCGCAGGGCGCGTAACGCCAGTTCGTCAATCCGATTTTCGAGAGGGAGGGGGCCGACGCCCCCTCCTTATCATTAGTGGGCCTTTGGAGAAGGGAGTCAGTTGATCGGAACCCTGGCCCGTATGCCGGCGACGCTTCGCAACGTCGGGAACACCCAGATATCGTCGTTGATCGGCTTGCTCATCCTGGCCGCGGCGCTCGTGCTCACCATCCAGCACGTCATGCAGGAATCGGCGAACTATTTCTTCCAGATCCTCGTCATCGGAGTGGCCGATGGGGCCATCTACGGGCTGATCGCCCTTGGCTACACGATGGTCTACGGGATCATCGAGCTCATCAACTTCGCGCACGGCGACGTGTTCACGCTTGGGGCGTTCATCTCGCTCGCGATCTTCCCGATCTTCGGCGTCGTCGAAGGCGCGGCGGGCTTTGGCTATGTGATTCCCTTGATCGCCACCGCCCTCATCACGATGCTCTTGTGCGGCCTGGTCAACGTCACGATCGAGCGGGTCGCCTATAGACCCCTCCGCCACGCCCCTCGACTCGCTCCCCTCATCACCGCCATCGGCATGTCGTCGATCCTCGAGGGGGCCATGTACCTTTGGCGGGGCCCGTTCAACCTCCACTACCCCGACCTCCTCCCCAGCAACGTGTTGACGCTCGGCGGGGTGTCGATCGGAGCGAAGGACCTGATTGTCGTGGGGATCGCGGTGATCATGGCGGTCGCGCTGACCTTGTTCATCGACCTCAGCAAGCTGGGCAAGGCGATGCGCGCGACGGCCCAGGATCGCGACGCCGCTCAGCTCATGGGCATCGACATCAACCGCACGATCGCGGCGACCTTCTTCATCGGCGCCGTGCTTGCGGCCGCCGGCGGAATCATCTGGGGCCTCTACATCAACAACGTGGATGCGTTTCTGGGCTTCGAAACCGGATTGATCGCGTTCACGGCGGCAGTCTTCGGCGGCATCGGAAACATCCCCGGCGCCGCGCTCGGCGGCCTGCTCATCGGCGTCATCGCCGCGTTCAACAATGGCTACTTCGACTCGTCATGGACGGAGATCATCATCTTCGGCATCCTGATCGCCACGCTTGTGTTCCGCCCGACCGGGTTGTTGGGCATGCGGGTACCTGAGAAATGAGGCGGCTCCAGGCCCTGGTCCGCGAGAACGCGCGGAACCCCAACGCCATCGCCTACGCGGCCATGGCGATCGGGGCGCTGGCCTTCCCGGGCATCGTCCAGTTCGCCAGCGGGGGCAACGCCGACAACCTGGTCAGCCTCGCCGCCGACGGCGGCGTTTTCGTGCTGCTCGCGATCGGCCTCAACGTGGTGGTCGGCTTCGCGGGGCTCCTCGACCTCGGCTACGCCGCCTTCTTCGCGATCGGCGCCTACACATACGGCATGCTCGCATCGCAGCAGCTGATCAGCTCACCCCTGCACCACGCGCTCCACATCCCCTTCTGGATCGCCCTGTTCATCGGGCTTTTCATCGCCGCCGGCGCGGGCGCGCTGCTGGGTGCGCCGACGCTTCGACTCCGGGGTGACTACCTCGCCATCGTCACTCTCGGCTTCGGAGAGATCGTGCCGAGGTTCTTCCGCAACATGAAGGACTGGACCAGCGGCGTCAATGGCATCAGCGCCCTCGATGCGCCCTCGCTGCCCGTATGGATCACCGGGCCATGGGTAAACACCGATTTCGGCTGGGTGACCAACTTCAAGTTCCAGTCGTTCAACTCGACGGCCTGGTATGTGCTGATCGTCGTCCTGGTGGCCGCTTCGGTGATCGGCGTCAACAACCTCTACCGTTCGCGCCTCGGCCGAGCGTGGATGGCCGTTCGGGAGGACGAGACGGCGGCGGCGGCGATGGGCGTGAACACCGTCAACACCAAGCTGTTGGCCTTTGCGATCGGCGCCTCGTTCAGCGGATTCGCCGGGGCCTTCTATGGGGCCAAGCTCTCGCTGGTCAGCCCGGACAATTTCACGTTCATCGTTTCCATCACCGTCCTGTCGATGGTCGTGCTTGGGGGAATGGGCAACATCCCGGGGGCGATGGTCGGCGGGCTCCTGCTCTACTTCGTCCTCTACTACTTCCTGCCCGCCGCTCCGCAGCAGGCACAGACGCTGGCCCAATCGCTGGGACTCGATTGGCTGAACAATGCCGCCCCCAACGGATGGCCAGGCATCGGTGAGTTCATCAGCCGTCTCAAATTCATCCTGTTCGGGTTGATCCTGGTCAGCATCATGCTTCTGCGCCCACAGGGCCTCCTGCCAAGCCGCCTGCGCACCCAGGAGCTGAGGCGAGGCGTCCACGACGAGCCGGTGGAGCAGGTCTCGTGAGCTCGCAACACCGCGACGACATCCTCTCGCTCAGGGGAGTGACCAAACGCTTCGGCGGCCTGACGGCCGTCGACAACGTGAGCTTCGAAGTCCCGACAGGCGAGGTCTTCGCTCTCATCGGTCCCAACGGCGCCGGCAAGACCACCCTCTTCAACTGCATCACCGGCATGTTCGTCCCGACGGCCGGTCAGGTCGTCTTCAAGGGCAAAGACATCTCCGGCACCAAGCCCCACCGCACCGCGCAGCTCGGCATCGCCCGCACCTTCCAGAACATCCGCCTGTTCGAGTACATGACCGCACTGGACAACGTCAAGGTCGGCTGCCACGTGCGCATGCACGCGAAGCTCTGGGATGCCCTGTTCAAGACTCCGTTCGCAAAGCGCGAGGAGGCCGAGGTGAGGGATCGCGCGATGGAGTATCTCCGCTTCGTCGGCATCGACAACCGCGCCGAGAGCTATGCGCGAAACCTGGCTTACGGCCAGCAGCGAAGGCTGGAGATCGCGCGCGCGCTGGCCACGCAGCCCCGCCTGCTGCTGCTCGATGAGCCCGCGGCGGGCTTCACGCCGCAGGAAAAGGTGGAGCTCATGCAGCTGGTGGCCAAGATCATCGATCAAGGGATCACCGTCTTTCTGATCGAGCACGACATGAAGGTTGTGATGGAGATCTCTCAGCTGATCGTCGTGCTCGACCATGGAGAAAAGATCGCAGAAGGCCCACCCGCCGAGGTCCGCGCCAACCAACGCGTGATCGAAGCCTACCTCGGCAAATCCGCGTAATTGGCACTGCTCGAAGTCTCGACGATCGATGCCTCGTACGGCCGAGTGCGAGCGCTTCGCGGAACTTCGCTCCAGGTCGAGGCCGGCGAGGTGGTCGCCCTGATCGGTTCCAACGGCGCCGGCAAGACCACGATGCTGCGCACCATCTCAGGGCTCATGCACCCGGGCCGGGGCGCCATCAAGTTCGACGGCCGCGACATAACTCACACCGAGCCGCAGAAGATCGTCGACCTGGGCATCTGCCAGTCGCCTGAGGGACGGCGCCTGTTCGCGCGCATGACGGTCCTCGACAACCTGAGGATGGGCGCCTACACGCGCAAGAACGGCGCCGAGATCAAGGCCGACATGGATCGGGTCTTCGAGCTCTTCCCCAGGCTCAAGGAACGCCTCCACCAGATCGCGGGCACGCTCTCCGGCGGTGAGCAGCAGATGTGCGCGATGGGCCGGGCGCTCATGGCCAGGCCGAAGCTGCTCATGCTGGACGAGCCGTCGCTCGGCCTCTCCCCCATCCTCGTCGAGACGATCTTCAGCATCGTGCGGGAGATCAACGCCAGCGGCACGCCCGTCCTCCTGGTGGAGCAGAACGCGCACATGGCGCTGGAGGTTGCGCACCGAGGCTATGTGCTCGAGACGGGCTCGATCGTGAAGACCGGCACGGGGAAAGAGCTCCTCGAATCCCCGGACGTCCAGAAGGCTTACCTCGGGATGTAAG
>Ga0070698_100006913_pt1 | contig 12300 bp, 9 predicted proteins | sample KBSK1502metaG_FD_65477 | JGI IMG/M metagenome (GOLD analysis project Ga0070698, IMG submission 65477) | Corn, switchgrass and miscanthus rhizosphere microbial communities from Kellogg Biological Station, Michigan, USA - KBS K1-50-2 metaG | ecosystem: Host-associated > Plants > Roots >...
AATGGAGCCGCGCGCACGTGCGCGCGGAAACCAGATCAGAAGCAGGCAATGGATGAATCGCTTATCCAAGCTTCAATGGAGCCGCGCGCACGTGCGCGCGGAAACGCCCGATTCCCAGGCATCCTCAGCGCATCCATCACAGCTTCAATGGAGCCGCGCGCACGTGCGCGCGGAAACCAGATCAGAAGCAGGCAATGGATGAATCGCTTATCCAAGCTTCAATGGAGCCGCGCGCACGTGCGCGCGGAAACAACTACCAGTCACTGAGAGAACAACGTCTTGCGAATCAGCTTCAATGGAGCCGCGCGCACGTGCGCGCGGAAACCTCAGACATACGCTGATCGATTTAACGAATTAACCCGAGCTTCAATGGAGCCGCGCGCACGTGCGCGCGGAAACGTTTCAACCCTGCCTCTGTGGAAACGGGAAACGATGGCTTCAATGGAGCCGCGCGCACGTGCGCGCGGAAACACGACAAGGTTCTCTTGCTGGAAGATGGCTCTATTGGCCTGCTTCAATGGAGCCGCGCGCACGTGCGCGCGGAAACGCCGGCGCACTTTGCGGCCCACGGCGCGATGTCGTCGCTTCAATGGAGCCGCGCGCACGTGCGCGCGGAAACCTCTCGTAAAGAATTGATTCGCTCTAGTGAACTTCGGCTTCAATGGAGCCGCGCGCACGTGCGCGCGGAAACAGTAGTAAAGACGGTCGCGCCCGCCATCGCTTAACCGGCTTCAATGGAGCCGCGCGCACGTGCGCGCGGAAACCAACCAAGCAACGACGACCCTAAGTTTGGTTTTGCAGCTTCAATGGAGCCGCGCGCACGTGCGCGCGGAAACTTACTATCTTTATCTCCTTCAGTAGGCGCTTATTATGGCTTCAATGGAGCCGCGCGCACGGAAACCTAAATCTTCTGATTTATTAATCAGTTTTTGAACTGGCTTCAATGGAGCCGCGCGCACGTGCGCGCGGAAACCTCCAGGTCTGTGCGCTCATTCCTGTCAATGATCTTGCTTCAATGGAGCCGCGCGCACGTGCGCGCGGAAACAATTGCCAGAACTGCGGCGCCGGCCGGCAAGGAATGCGCTTCAATGGAGCCGCGCGCACGTGCGCGCGGAAACGCCGCGGCCTTCTCAATTCCCGCTATGTCGGCAGTTCGCTTCAATGGAGCCGCGCGCACGTGCGCGCGGAAACCGCGGAAACCCAGGCACGGTCATAGCCGCCGCGGCTGAGAAAGATAGCTTCAATGGAGCCGCGCGCACGTGCGCGCGGAAACGGCCACGGACATTTTCAAGAACGGGACGGCGTATACGCTTCAATGGAGCCGCGCGCACGTGCGCGCGGAAACGGCACTAATGGACATGCAACTTCTGTTGGAAGATCGGGCTTCAATGGAGCCGCGCGCACGTGCGCGCGGAAACGCTACTTGGAGCAACTGTGAACGGTGCAAAAGATTAGCTTCAATGGAGCCGCGCGCACGTGCGCGCGGAAACGTGGTTGCTTTGCCGACCATCACCCTAGAGTAGACTTGCTTCAATGGAGCCGCGCGCACGTGCGCGCGGAAACGTGCCGCGGCCAGAGAAGCCTCGTTCGTCGCTTTATTGCTTCAATGGAGCCGCGCGCACGTGCGCGCGGAAACATCCCGCGGCTGTTGCGGTCAAGCCAGCGGAGGATCCGCTTCAATGGAGCCGCGCGCACGTGCGCGCGGAAACCGGTTGATTTCGTCTCGATCTACTTCCGGCAGTTGGGCTTCAATGGAGCCGCGCGCACGTGCGCGCGGAAACCTGCTCCTTGGCGGTTATCTTCTTCGGGTCCTTGGCGCTTCAATGGAGCCGCGCGCACGTGCGCGCGGAAACCACTCAGGGCGGCGCGATTGCCACGGCCGGAAAGGTCGCTTCAATGGAGCCGCGCGCACGTGCGCGCGGAAACAAAAGCGGCTCGCTGATATTGCTAAGCGGCTGGATGAGCTTCAATGGAGCCGCGCGCACGTGCGCGCGGAAACAGCACCACTCACAAAGCCAATAATCAAAGCAGTTAAAGACGCGTTCGCGAGAGGCCGCCCGCCTGACCATCGAATTGTATTCCTACTGAACATGGCCTTCAAGCTAACATCGACTCTCCAAAGCACATAATGGTTGCGAGCCCCTCCGGGGACAACACTCACTGGTATCGCGCTCGCGCGGTCAAAGTGACAGATCCCAGCCCTCCTAAAACCAGCCCAACCCCGCAACGCAATCATACAATCACTGTGCGCCGTTCGAGCCTTTCTTTCCTCATCGCTCGTCCTACCGTCTCGATACTTTGGGTTCCACGTCCGTCCGCTGGTCCGATATCGATCAGCATAACCTGATCTTGGCGATGGTCGATGATCTCGCTCAGCGCCGCAACCAGCATTATACGAGCTGATGCCGAGAGATCACAGCAGAATACTGAGTATTGTAGCGGCTCACCGTAACCGAGCATGGTCTTATGCACAAGCCGCAATCGCTTGGGATCAGAAATGTCATAACTGACGATGTAACGTATGCGCACAGAGCCTACCGCGTGCAAAACGGCTCGTAACCAGGAATTTCTCCCAACAGAAATCGGCCAAGCAATCGCGCCTGGACTTCAAACACTCGGCGATAACTGATCGAGTACCCAAATCTCGGATGCGTGACTTCGGTATCGAGCCTTCGTTCATAAGCTTCCAGCAGGCGTTTTCTTCCATCGGACTTCAGTGCAACAGAGCCCGCACGCGATATGAAATCAGTCGGCCGAATCTCACCATTATTGATCATCCCGATCACCACCGAGTCGGCAATTAGTGGCCGGAACTCCTCGATGAGATCGAGCGCCAGCGCCGGCCTTCCATAGCGCGGCTGGTGAAAGAATCCCAGATAAGGATCGAAGCCTGTGCGGATCAGTGTTACGGTCATGTCTTTCGCGAGCATCGAGTATAGAAACGAGAGCAAGGCGTTGATGGGATCGCGAGGCGGCCGGCGATTACGGCCCTCGAAATCAAATGTCGTCTTGGCTACGTCGCTGGCTTTCAGCATGGCGGTGAAGTTTGCGAAGTAATCGCGGGCAGCCATGCCCTCCATTCCCAGCAACTCGTTGAGGCTTTCGGCCCGCTCAGCCTTCCGCCTGTAGTCTGCTAACCGATGTACAACGTTGTCTTTGAGATCGCGAGCGTTTCGTCGAAGAAGTGTTCGCGAATTGCGAATCTTGCCGGAAACAAAGGCGCGAGCAAGATACAGACAGAGTTTCTGGTTTGCTGCCGCTTGAAATTGCCGGCGTCGCAACTCGATGTTCTTGTGCGGCGGAGGCGTTGTTACGGCCACTAACCAACCGCCGTACGACAAGTGAAGAATGGTCACGTCACGAGCCGCAAGTTCCCTAAGTGCTTGGGCCGACAACTGGACACTGCCAAACAAACTCACTTGGGAAACTTCTCGCAGGCGTACCTGGTTGATGACACTCTTTCGATCGCGAATCTCAAGCACATCGCCCTTCAATCCAACGCTATGGCCCTGCCCTTGAACATAGAGTGCCAACTTGTCATCACGAGATGGAACAAGACCGCGCGGCTCTCTTTGTGCGTCTGGTTCCAACCCAGGCAGTGCTTGTTGCACTTCAGTAGCACGCAGCAGATTCACTTCATCCGGCAGACAGATGCCCACGAGCGAGCAGCGTGGACACTTGGGTGAGTTAACCAGCGGCGGCGGAATCTGGCCCGCTTCTGCGGTGCGGCGAGCTTCCGTCAGCAACTCCAACGTGCGCGCGATCAATTCGCCTGTGAATGGAACTGTAACTCGCTCCTGAGGCTCGGCGTAATAGAGGGCGCCTTCCTCGCAATTGTAGCCGCTTTCACGCAACAGCAAACCCTGTATGCAAAGCTGAACGCGTTCAGGCTCCCAACACCGCTCTGGATTGTCAGGAGGTGAACCGCGCTTGTAATCCACCGGGGTAACCCAGCCATCCTCGCCCTCGAGCAGATCGATCTTTGCTACGGCACGCAGAGTGTCTGAGCCGATCGATATGGACCGTGCGTGAATGCGGCCTCCGTCGGTGAATTCATCAGGAGAAGGTACAGCGCCACCTTGATCGTCTACTCGGCGATGAACAAAGCGACCCTCGAGAGTATCTGCGCTGTGATCCCATTCCTGCTGTACGTATTCGAGATAGAAAAGGCGCGGGCAGTAAGCAAACTCATTCAACATCCGCGCTGGGAGTTGTTCCGGCGAGTCTGGCGCTGCGAGGGACATAACCGTCGCCACCTCAGTCGAAGAGACCGGCCTTGCGATGACTTCACAGTTAGACCGGCATGGAAAAGATAGCCGCCCACACGGCGGTAATATTACTAAGCAAAGTGTTAATTAGAGGAGAGTTTCAGAGTTTGGCATCAGGTATTCACTGATTACGCAGACTCAGCAAATTCATTTGGACAGGAAGTAGTACATGGTCCTTGCTTCCTGGGTTCTGGGGTCGAACTGTTGCCCGGCTGCCGGTTATTCAATAAGTCGTCCTGGCGTTAGCGCGATCACCATCTGCTTAGTCGGTGAATCAGCAGGGCATGAACAAGCCAAGGCCGAAATGGCAACCAAAGCCGAGAGCGATTGGACCAGCCACCGGTTCGGCGAACTCAATCTCAAAGCCTGCGAGACCTTTGCCGTGCGTGCCATTGAACCGCCGGGTATGGAATTCAAGCCAGCGCACCAGCGGACGTCCGTTCGCCTGATAGCCTTCGATGCGCTTGATTGTAATCGGCTCCGGCAATCCGCGCGATCGCAGTTCGCGAATCAACTGCGATTCAGCCGACTCAGAGGGTCTCGGCTTGCGATCGGCACGATACGGAAACCGGGGCAAAGAGAACGGCGTTATTGATCGCCAGCGCTCGGAACTGGCGAGGATCGACGTGCCAACGGGGCGGTAGCCCGACCGTGAGGGAGGGCTTGTTGGAAACACTGCCACATTGCAGGTTGGGGTTTTCCTTCCGGTCGCTTGCCTTATCTCTTCAATTGTCTGTAGTCCAATTAAGATCATCCGCACGTCCGGCGCGTTTCCTCGCCGATAGATCGTCCGCAAACTCCCCAGCGCCTCGATATCAGCTTCATTAAATCCACGCGGACAATAGATCGTCACATGGTCCAACCGGCCATCTCCATCTTCATCCGCCGCAAAGTAGTGCGCATGCTCATGCCCTGCGAGCGGCATACCAGCAACAGTCTTTCCTGTAATCGCTTCGGAGTGAGATGTATTGATACGATTGCGAATCAACGCGCGGCGCACCTGTTCGGCAAAAGGCAACGTACCTCGCACAAGCGGGAGCACGTTGGAATCGAGGGAGAAGCGCGCTACGGGTTGCGTGGGGACATGGATTGGGGAAGTTAGATGGTCACGCTTCGTTGCTGCGGCTGTATTAAGCATAACAATCAATAGGTCAGACACATGGTTGAGCCGCTCGGAAGATCGCGTACCCTTTTTGCAAACTAGCTCTTCGAGCACGGAAGACAGCGAAGATTCCACGAGCTCGCAGGTCCTTAAGCCTAGGCTTTGCCAAAGTCACTTCTTCCAGCGCAAGCGTTGAGCGGACAGCATCGAGAGGAAGCGGATACTTCCACAGCGGCCATGAGAATTCCGTTCTTCCTTCGCGGCGCGAAAAGCCTCGCGTTTTTAATACGCCATCGGTGATGGCGCAGGGAAAGAGAGGGAGAGCCTCAACCGCCAGCCAAACAGCAGCCCTGACGCTTGTCGGCTTTTCACTCGTCGGACTCTTTGCTTGTAGAGCGTGAAGACGTTCGGCATCAGGATCCCAACCGAATGCGTGGAACTCGTCCTGGTATCTCCAAGGGCCAAATAGAGCTTCCCGAAATGACTCGCCGGGCGATCTGATTTTGGCTTTTCTTTTTGGTGCGCTCTTGAGAGGTTCTAACGACGCGGCCAATTCGCGGGCCTGCTTTAAGAATCTTTGCTGGCCAGACGTCATGTGGAAGGCAGTGGGCTTGAGGTTCTGTTTGCCATCCAATTCCAATTCGCAACCAAAGGAAGAGAGAAAACTGAGTACGCGCCTATCTCCCTCCGCTGCTGATACTCCTTCGATAAAATCCTTCGGATCCGTTCTGATGTCGTTCGCCCATTTAAACTCGGGAGCACCCGCACGACTGAGTTGCAACTCAACAAGTTTTTCGATCAGTTCATCGTCTGTCAGTGGCGGCGTAATGCTCAGTGATGCCGTGAGAGCTTCTTCTTGCCAGCCTAAACGAACATCGGCCAGGCCAGGCATAGCGGTACAAACTCGCAGCAAGCCGAACGCCGCTAGAGCACCAAGCGGGTGTCCGCCCTTAAGTCCTGTTAGTTCATGCTCGCTTAGTTGATGATTTGCCATTGTTCTGCTCCTCACCCGAACGTGCGTAGTCTGCGAGCCGAAGTAAAGTTTCAAGATAAGCAAGGCCCCAAGGCCCATAGCGGCTTACCAATCTCCAGAATTGCTCCACCCACCCGGAATCGAGTCTGTCCAGTCCATGCCTACTGTTCGCAGTCAAAGTTACCTCATTGTGGTCCTTAAGAGAGACTTCGATTCCGTTGTCACAAACCACAGGCGCAAACGGTCGTGCGTAACCGTGATGAGTACCTACCAAGTGACGTACCAGTTCTGGATCATGCACGCCGGCGAAGAGTTGATTCGAGCTGTCCGCCAACGCCACCGATAAGAACTCGTGGCGTGTCCCTTTGGGATAATCAGCCTTCTGCCTTGCTCGTTCCATTGCTGCTCTGTCGTTCGCTGACATCTCCTTCGATTTGGCAATTAACTGATAGTCATTGCGCGCCGCCCTTATTTCATCGCCGCCGTAGAGCCACAATTGCATTCGCCAATCAGCCTTGCCGAAATCATGCAATTGGCCGGCAATTTCCAAGTCGTTAATCAACGCTGCCGGCAGTCCACATCTCACCGCAAATTCCCGCGCCCATCTCCCGACGCCCAAACAGTGTTCGTGCAAGCCGATGTTATCCTCAGTTTCCGTTAAGGAGGCAGTATCGTCACAAGTCGTGTAGTCGCCAAGAGTTTCAATTGATAAGTGTGATGACTCATCGACTGTTTTGAAGTTGGGCTTCATTGAAACTATGAAACCCGCTGGCTCCCCGCCAGCACCGGCCGGATAGTCAAGTAGCATGGCACCCTTCCCACGCAACTCACTGGCGACGTTTGAAATCAATTTCTCAGTTCTGAAGTGTCCCTCGAGGATGGACAGTAACTCGTGGATTACTGCGCGGAAATCAACTTCTTCATCCGTATTTGATTCATTGTTGAATTTAAGGCATCTGGCAACCGCCTTCCCGAGTTCCTCTGATGCCCTCTCTCCAATCTTTAGAGCGGTTGCCAAGTTGCAAAGCACCTCGCGATGCAAACGCAGACGCAGTTTCCGCCTACCTCGAATCTGTGCAGGTGTGTTGAGCGCGCTCTCGTTGACGCAAAGATCGGCAATATCTGCTACTTCTTCTTTCGACGTTGGTTTCCAACCGTACTGGTCTGCACCCCCGTAAGTTGCAGGCACTAGAAGAGTATCGCCCGGCCTTATCTTGTCCGCACTGTAGATGAGTTCGCTATATTCCGGTCCCGCCCAGCGCAATACTCGTTTAAAGGATAACTTGTCCTTCCGACGATCAGCTGTCTCTTCGTGAAAAGTATCCGTTCCTTCAAGATCAGTAACCTCAATCTCATCTGCACTGCGCAGCCAACTGCGTACAGCTCTGATTGGAACCGGAAGGGCTTCTCGAGTCAAAGGCGAACAGAGCGTAACGATTCTTATGCATCGTCCCTCAACCTCTCTCCATTTTTCTTCGTCTTTCGGACTCACGCCATTCAAGATCGTCTCACTAAGATCTGCGCGCCAAACAATCTGAACATCTGCCACATCAAGTGCTGGTTTGCCGTGTAGGAAAGGAGCCGGGTCTGGATCGGCGCTCGGTGGGGGGTTTGTTTGAACCCACGACTCTATGTGAGATGGAAAAAGGAACGGGGCGGGTTCGGGTGAAGAGATCGGTGGTGGCGTCGTCTCAAGTAGAGTTTGGAGAGAAGAAACACCGAAGTCTAGCGTCTTCCTATTTTCAACTAACGACGCTCGACTCATGAGCCAATCCCAGGTATCGGTCAGTTCAGATCCGTAAATAATATCTTCGTCTTTGGTTTTACGGAGTGCGATTACAGCTTCTGTGCTCTCCGATTCGCCCAAACGGTCCAGTCTGCCGAACCTTTGCCGTAATGCATTCAAAGGAGCAGCTTCAGTTACTAGAGCGTCGAAATCCAAATTGGCGCCGACTTCAACCGTCTGCGTGGCAACGACGAATAGTTTCGTCGCGCTCTTCGCGCGCTCACGTCCGGCCCGCATTCTTGAAAGCAATTCGTCTGACAGGAGGCGATCACGATCAAACGGGCGGACACGACCCGTCAAAAGAACGACGTCAGAATGCTGAGAGCCTGAATTAGTAATGCCTTTAAGTTTTTCAAAGATGCTCCTCGCCGAAGCAACTCGGTTGACTACAACACCGATGACTTCGACACCCTCATGCTCACCAAGCCGCACCGAATGGTTCACAATCTCCGTCTCAAATTTGCTTTCTGCGACCTCGATTAACTCAGCCTCCTTCTTGGCTTGGAGGCGTTTACGTAAGGTTGCATCCTGATAATCATCTTCTCTCAGACTGAACGATGCGGAAGATGGCGTAGGAGTGGCAGACATGCGCACAAACGTCCAAGGATGGGTAATGGATTGAGCTGCATGCACGCCATTTCCAAACGTCTTCTCTGTTTGCGACTGGTACCGCGCAATTCTTTCGAGTGTTTCGACGAACGGATTTGAAAGATGCGCCTCATCAATAATTAATAACGCATCGCTGCCTACCAGTCCTGCATGAATGGGCCACTGTTCCTTGACAGTGCTGTAACCTCGAAAAAGCAAGCGCGAACCGATCTGATCCACTGTCGAGACGCATACGGTGGGGACATTGGGCGTTCGGATCCACATGTCGTCACGGTAAAGTCCTCCGCGCAGCGCGGTGACATGCAGCGGGGCGTCACCGGAAATCACCTTTCTCATATCACCGCCGAGTCTTGTCAACCGCAAAGCGACCTCACGCACAACCGGGTCGGCATTTGCATCTATCAACGACTGATACAACTTTTGGGCGAGCAATCGAGAGTGCCTGCTAACTTCATCCACGACAATTCGTCGATCAATGATAAAGAAGATCCTCAGAGGTGCGGTGCGTTCGAAGCGTGGCCGTTCGGCCTGAAGCGCCAACGCGAAAACTGCGATGTCAATTACCGACGTTTTTCCTGTGCTGGTCGGCAGCGACAAGACCTCAGGCCAGTTTCCTTCGGCAACTTGTCGGGCAAGTCGAAGCTGCCAGGGGAAAGGATTTCGCTTCTCCCGTTCGTTACTGTGTACGTCAGAGAAAAATCCAGCAAAGTTGTCTGGCGTCAAATTCACTACTTCAATTCCTCTGCATCGTTTTCAGATTTTGGCCGCATCAAGCCCAGTCCGTAATGCCGGCCGGCTCCGAGAACAAGGGGGCCTTTGACTTTTTCTTTGAACCCAATGGTTACATGAGCGGCGTAACGATTTGGTCGATCTCCCAACCGGAAGAATCTCGAATCGGCAGGTGGCACGCCTTTGAAAAGTGAGAACTTGCCGACAGATACAAAATCGAGAGGCACAGACAGTCCGACATGGGCGCAACTGCGGGCAATGATGGCTCCGGCACTGCATTCGTTCTTTCCATCCTTGGGATAACGATCGAACAACACCGGAGTCACTGACTCCCAAATCCTGCTCGCTCGGCACCAAGTTCGCTCTTGCAAGCCAATGGTCTTCGTATCCTCGTTGACCCACTCGACTGGGAATTCGCCAATTCCCTCCAAATTTATGTTCCCACGATCAAGCCTCGCTAAAGCTCGAAATACAGTGCGACGATCTTCGTCACCTAACGCCTTCGGAAGCAGGACGGCGAATCCCAGTAGATGGCCATCAGAATATTCAAAGGTCACATCAGGCAAAACTACAAACGCGCAGTGGGGAGAATGCTCGCGTCCCCAAACGAGCCGCATTGCGCGAGTGCCAACCAATCTCGCGATCTCTGCACGAACCGCAATGCTTAGCTTTATTGCTGCTTTGATTGGCAGAGATCCATGCAAGCGGAAAGAGACGAAATCCCTGAAGACACCCTCCGCGATTGGTTGAGCCGGCGGCGCCTCGACAATTTGGCGGTATAACTTCACCAACTCAACAGACCCTCTTAGTCCCAGATTGTAAGCTTGTTCGAGTTCCTGTAACCGCCCATGCGTTACGATGCGCAACAGAACGTCGCCGTCGTTGCTTGGTCCAAACGTTGGCAGCGGGGGATCGGTGGAGAGCCATACGCTTACGAGCGAAGCGGAGTGTCCTACATAAGTAACGTTTGAAGCAACCTCGCGCAGCGCGCGCTCATGCCTCTCGAACTCCTCTCGCTGATGTTCGTCGTTGAGGGGATAGATGAAGTGCACCGTGGGATTCTTCAGAGTAACCGAAGGAAAACTGCGTGGCTGTTTCTTGGCTGTTCGGAGACTGGGCACGGCGTCGTGCGCCTCTTCGTTTGTAGGAACATAAGTCGTGACACGACTTCGTTCCCACGCCTCATCCGCCGCGATGCGCGGCGCATCCAGGCCTTCGAGCCAGAGCAAAGCCTCGCGGGCTTCTTCTCCGAGCTCAGACGCATACAATGCTGCGACCAATGCTGAAAAGAAACGCGCCGGATGTGGTGGGTATTCCGCGCGTTCCTGCTCACTGTAACGTTTCGCATAAGCGCGGCCACCCAGATAATGTACGGCGAAGGAGAACTCCATCAGGACTGATCCTCGTCAGCGGTAGTTTCCGCTAGTTTTTCACTTCGTGTCACCAATTCGACGAGTTTCGCTGAAGGCGTCAGCTCAGTTACTCCGGAGCGCCAAGACAAACCGTGTGCGGCGGCTTGCTCCCGCAGCGTGTTGAAAGCGCCTACTACCACTTCTTTCGTAATCTCGACTATGTTCCCAGGTGTGGTCTTATCCGTGACTCCGACAAATTCAAATTTCGGGAGATCTTTGGGCAGCAAGAAGCACCGCGAGCGCAGATCGTAGCCATTTTCCAACTGCAGAGTGACCGCATACAAAGCCAACGCCGCGATCACGGCACGCCCTGCGACATCGCGTTCTGGAGTCATTCGACCTTCCTCGTCCGGGAAATGGAGACGTCTTAGTTGAACGAAAGAAAGGACGGTCGTTTGAATTGCTTCCGAGATGGTCACGCCACCTGGCAGCGGCGCATGGGTCCTATTGTCCACCAAGGATGGAGTGATATTGCCATGACCGATTGATGAGGGTTTGCCGGCTTTACCTTCTTTGCCAAACGGAACCGGCTTGCCTTTCTCGTCTTTTGCCGCCTCGTTTGTGTCGAACGTCCAGTAATCCGTTGGATGTTTATAGATCGTGCGATTGCCCCTCTCAATCCCGAGTGGATCCACGCGCGAGGCACTGCGCGCGCCGTCTTGAGCCTTCAACCCAATTATTTCGGACGTCAACGCTCGAGGAATCTTTGCCGACTTCACACCTCCCCCGCCGTGCGAATCCCAAGCCCCCAAAAAGAGGACAGTCGGACTGAACTCGAAAAGCGCAGTAGCGTTGGCTACTCGCGCGTTCACCAGTCTCTGTCCGATGGCGCTCTTTTGGAATGGCTGTCCCTCAAGCTCGCTGTCCCGGAAGATCGCATCGTAAATGCGGTGCGGCGCGGTAAGCGTCGTCACGGGATCATGACCTGGTACATTTACTTTGAAGAGCGGGAGGTCGACTCCCCCGAGAGCGAAGGCATTCGCTAGTGCTTCTTCGATATTATTCGCCTGCGACTGAACTGAATCGAGAACCACAGTCTTAACTGTTTCGCCGTTGATATATCGCTCCTCTGAGTGATACTTCCCGCCTTCATACGTCGGCGGAAAAACTTTATCGCCGTCACCGCCGGCAGGTACCAGCCGAGTAACTACACGAATCGCGCTAATACCTCCCGCGCAGCCTGTTCGTAACTTATTCACAAGTTGTTCAGCATTCATTGGGTTTGAGTTTCCTTTCCGTCAGTTGATCCCTCTAGGGCGTAATCGTATCAGGCACGGCGGCCAAGTACGGTCTGTTTCTAAGTCCTTGCCGTTTTATTTTTCTTCGACTGTTGGCCTCACACCCGATACTGAAGATGAATTCATGCTCAGCCCGAGGCGATGAGCTTCCGCCACTTTCTCACACAACTCGGGTGGGGAGAG
>Ga0070698_100006914_pt1 | contig 12298 bp, 7 predicted proteins | sample KBSK1502metaG_FD_65477 | JGI IMG/M metagenome (GOLD analysis project Ga0070698, IMG submission 65477) | Corn, switchgrass and miscanthus rhizosphere microbial communities from Kellogg Biological Station, Michigan, USA - KBS K1-50-2 metaG | ecosystem: Host-associated > Plants > Roots >...
GGTTCGAGTTTGTGTCGAACACGAGCAGCTTGCCATTCTCTTCCGCAGTGAGGAATAAGCGGTGTCCTTCAAGATCGATCGCGAAATGATCGAAGTCCCCGTCCTTCAGCGTCGGCAGAGGAATGCTGTGAGAAAGTTTTAACGGCAGCTTAGTCATCGGTTTCGTTTGGGACTCTGCCTTTGTCTGTTCCACGGCAGGAGACTTGGTCTGCGCGGGAATTCCGGTCGTCAAGACAGCAGACAGACCGGCCATAGCAAGTAGATTCATTTTCATTTTCCATCTCTCCGAGATTCGTAAGTTGTCGTTGCGACTAATAAATCCACTGAATCCTGGCTGAACGCGTGCCGCAGGCTGCTCATTTGAGGACACAGGAGCCGTTGCGGCTTCTTGCGGTAGATCTATTTCTGGTTCTCAACGGTTTTCTCCTCGACCCGGTAATACTCTTCCAGACCAATGGTGTCCTCTATCTCCTTGCGAACTTCCCTGAAGACTTCCTGGTTCATTCCCGTATGGCCGGTTTCTTTCAGGCGCACGAACAGTTCTTTCACTGACTTGAACATGACGGTGATGGCGCTGATGGCGTCGTTCACCATTTTGTAGCCCATATCTTCAAGTTCCTGGATTCCGAAGATAGGTCGTCCGAGGCGGTTGCCTTCACTGTTGACGTAAATCAACGGCGTGCGCACCTCGCGCGGCGCCTGGCGAGCTTCATCCGCGTTGTTGGGAAAAATCATGATCATGTCCGCTCCGGCTTCCGCGTAAAGATTGGCGCGGCGGATGCCCTCCGCAAATCCATCTGTGCGCATCGCGTCGGTACGCGCGGCAATCACGAAAGCCGGATCGCGCCGACTTTTCGCCGCATAGCGAATTTTTTCGCACATTTCGCCGGCGGGAATTACGTGCTCCTGCCCTTTGTGGTAATGAACGCGTTTTGGGAACACCTGGTCTTCGATGTGTATCGCAGCGGCCCCGGCTTGTTCCAAAAGTTGCACGGTTCGCATGACGTGAACCGCATCGCCATAGCCCGCGCCTCCATCGACCATCACCGGAATGGCTACGGCAGCCGTCATTCGTCGCGTGGCCATAGCAACCTCTTCGAGACTCAAGAGCGGCTCAGGAACGCACGAGCTCGCTCCGAGCGCGTAACCGCCGATATCCAAGGCCCGAAACCCGACTCTTTCCGCGATTTTCGCGCTGAGAGGGTCGTAAGCGATGGGCGCGTGAATGATGCCCGGCGTTCTCAGCATCTCTTGGAACAGTACGGTCATGCTTTTCAAAGTCTTTGCTCCTTGACGGCCTCAGAAATTAAGAGTGGTTGAGTTGCCACGCAATGTTTAGCGGGGTTTTCCACACTGTTACTGGCATCAACAAAGATCCAAACGAGCCCGGCCGTAAAACTCATGAGTGCGGCAAAATCCAATGCCCTTGTCCAGCCCAACCTGGTTGCTATGTAAGCGGTGAGAACCGGCGCGATTCCGCCGGCGCTGTTGGCGCAAGTGTTCATCAATGCGGAAAGCGAGCCCGAATGGTTTGGCGCAAGATCGATGCAGGCGGCCCACCAACTCGGCGCCGCAAAGTTGCTAAAGCCAGCGGCGCCTGCCAGCAGCAGAATCGCTCCTGCATTATTAACGGTGCGGCTTCCCAACCACAGCAACAACGCGGAAAGAGTCATACCGATCCACACCGTGCTCTGGCGGCCTCGCCGCGTCCCGAAGCGTTCGACTGCTCTGTCGGATAACCAACCACCGATCGGAGACATAAGGGTCATGGCGATGAAAGGGGTTGTGCCCCAGAACCCGCCCTTGGCTACGGTGAGCCCCCGCACGCGCGTTAGATAGATAAAAAACCACGCGAAGTAAATGAATGGCGTGTAGCCGTGAAAGAAGTAGCTAACCAGAAGGGCCCAAACGGACCGATTGGAAAGAATGCTTCGCCACGGCGTCTTCACTAAAGCGCGTGGAGCGCTGTTCCGAGCGCGCTTATCCGCATTGAGAATTTCAAGCTCGCCCGAATTGATTCGCGGATGTTCTTCGGGGCGGTCGCTCGAGAAAGTAAACCACACCAAAGCAACGATGATGGCGAGAATGCCTGAAACGAAGAAAGATGACTGCCAACCCCAGCGCTGGATGGTGGTGGCAAATAATGCCGGCGCCATCACGCCGCCTGCTCCCACGCCGCCGAGCAGCAGGCTGCTCCCGATACCGCGTTCTCGCTTGGCCGTCCAGAAGGCGACCATCCTGTTGGCGTTCGGGTAGCTGGCGGCCTCTCCAAGTCCGGTGAGAAATCGCAGCACGCCGAAGGTCCACGCGAGACTCAACGACAGTCGCAAGGCGAAATAAGGTACTAGGTTCATTGCCATGGTGACAGTGGCCCACCACAAAATCGCCAGAGTCAGAGTCTTTCGCGGGCCAAAACGGTCCGCTGCCCAGCCGGAAGGTACCTGAAAGAGTGCATAGCCGAACGCAAACGCTCCGAAGATCCAGCCCATCGCCTGGCTGGACAGATGGAATTCTTCTTGGATGGATTTTCCCGCGATGCCCAGATTCAAGCGGCCGAAAGCGGTCACGACCATAATCAAAGAAAGAATCGCGAGAATCTGCCAGCGAACCCGCGTAGGACTTTGCTCAGTCAAAGAGAGTTCCATTCTTCTTGCCTGTGTGAAGTGACGCGGTTGCTCTAGTCGAAGGCTCTCGCATCGTTGCCGAATTTATACGGCTACAAAATGATTCCGGCAACGAGGCGGATGCTACGTCGCGAGAATTCTCCAGTCAACGGCGATTCCCGCACGAAAGGGGATGAAGCGGCACCAAAATGAAAAATTGAAGCGTATTCCCAACAACATACGGCCTAGAGAGAAGGGGACTTAAACGAAAATTAATCTTCGTTTAAGTCCAAAAAAGGATGATTAATTTATTCTTGCCGAGCCCGTTGCATGCAAATTCAATCCATTACGAATTTCAAACCATCGCCGTTCTGGGGGCGACACCGCTAAGCGGAGAAGCAATCGACTTTTTTGAAATACAGGAGAAGAGATGAAAAGATTGTTCTTGATTTTGATTGCAGCTATGTCTTTATTCGCTGGCAACGTTACGTCCCAAACCCCGCCGCTCAAGCTGGTTCAGACCATCAAGCTGCCGGAAGAAATCAGAGGACGTTTCGATCACTTCGCGGTCGATCTTTCCGGCAACCGTTTGTTTGCCACGCCTGAGGATAATCACGCGGTTTTGGTTTTCGATTTGAAAACTGGCAAGCTGCTGCACACCATTAAAGGTATCGCCAAGCCACATGCCATCCTGTATCGCGAAGATCTGAATCAAATTTATGTCACCGACGGCGATGCCGGCGATCTGAAGATTTTTGATTCCAAGACATACGCTTTGAAATCCAGCGTCAAGCTCCTCGAAGACGCGGATTCGATCGGTTACGATCCGGCGACGAAATATTTGTACATCGACAACGGCGGCGGGGACGTGCACGAAACCTATTCGATGCTCAGCGTCGTCGACACCACCAGCGGCAAAAAGGTAGCGGACATGAAGGTTGACGGCGAAACTCTTGAAGCCATGGCGCTTGAAACCTCGAGTCCCAAAATGTACGTGAACAACAAAGCCAAGAACCGGGTGGATGTAATCGATCGAGAAAAGCGCGAAATTCTTGCCAGCTGGCCCATTACAAAGGGCAAAACAAATGTTGCCATGGCGCTCGATGAAGCCAACCATCGGTTATTTGTCGCCTGCCGCAGCGGCGATCTGATCGTATTCGACACCACCTCCGGGAAGGAACTCAGCTCGCTGCCAATTGCGAAGGGCGTCGACGACCTGGCATTCGACAAGGACAGCAAGCGAATTTATGCTGCGGCCGATGGCTTCGTGGACGTGTACCAGGAAGAGAGTCCCGACAGTTACAAGCTCCTCGCTAAGGTCCCCTCAGGCCCGGCTGCTCGGACAGCTCGACTCGTTCCGGAGTTGAAGCGCTACTTTGTTGCTGTGCCGCAGCATGACACGACCCCTTCCGAGGTGCTGGTGTACGAGGTCCTGTAAATTTCCGTCACCCAGGTGGAGGCTCGGATTTGCCATCCGGGCCTCATGCTTTCGCGGGCAAGCAAATGTTTGGAGAGGCCGAGAGTAGCAACTGGAGAACACAATTGACTTCGTGGAAATCGCGACTGACGACATTCTCGCTGCTCCTTGTGGCGACATTCTCCGCGAATGCCCAAAGTACAACCGTGGCGATTCGCGTGGGCCATTTATTCGACAGCAAATCCGGGAAAATGTTGGAGAACCAGGTAATTCTGATTGAAGGGGAAAAAATCAGATCCGTCGGCTCCGCGGACAGCGTAACTGTTCCGCAAGGCACCCAAGAGATCGACCTCAGCAAGGCCACGGTGTTACCAGGGCTGATCGATGGGCATACGCACGTATTTGGATTTGGACTCGACGGCATCAAGCCCGGAGGAGCGCCATTTGCGAGTCCTATCAACGACACGCGCGAATATCGCACCATGCTTGCGCTGGCTAACGCACAAAAGGATTTGCGCGCTGGCTTCACCACGCTGCGGGATTTGATGAGTCATGGGGGCGGCTATGCCGATGTGGACATCAAAAAAATCATCAATCGAGGCATTTTCCCCGGACCGAGGATGCAGGTCTCCACGATGGGCCTGGTGGCTACGGGCGAAGGTATGCTCGGTTCGCCTGAAGTGAATCTGCCGCGAAACTATCAGACCGTAGATGGTCCTTGGGCCGCGCGTCAGGTGGTGCGTGAACAGATTCACTATGGAGCTGATTGGATTAAGTTTCATTCGACAGCCGGATATGAGATTAAGCCCGACGGTAAATTATTCAGTGACCCCACGTTCACGCGAGAGGAAGTGGAAGCAATCGTCGATGAGGCCCACCGGCACGATAAAAAGGTTGCGTGCCATGCGTTTGGCGGCGAAGGTTTGCGCAACTGCATTGAAGCCGGTGTCGATACCATCGAGCACGCCATCGACTTGGACGAATCTACGGCCGATTTAATCAAGAAAAAAGGAATCTACCTGGAATTGACCGCGTATCACTACTCGCTTTCCGAATACACGGAGAAAGACGCGAAGTCTACCGGCGGAAAATACAGTCTGGAAGCCATGCGGGAGAGAAGCGGGCGTTTGGCGATTGCCCGAGGGTTAAAGATATCATTCGGAAGCGGGGTCGGACCATTTCCACACGGAAGCCAAGCCCAAGAATTTGCGTATCTGGTGAAATATGGAATGACACCCGCGCAGGCGATTCAAACGGCAACGAGCGTGGCCGCCGAAATGATGAGTTGGCAAGATCGCATCGGGTCCATCGAGAAAGGCAAATTCGCGGATATCGTGGCGGTATCAGGCGATCCACTTAAGGACATAACCGAGCTCGAGCGTATCGGTTTTGTGATGAAGGGTGGTCAAGTGGTTCGAAATGACATCAAATAAAGATTGCCCATTTCGCTGTTTGTTCGATGAAGAGTTCGGCTGCGCCACCGTTTTGTGCAAAGTCCACCTGGTTAGACCACCCTTCCCCTATATAATGATTACCACTGAGATGGTATGCGAATTTTACTAGTCGAAGACGAAAGAAAGGTCGCTAGCTTCATTGCGCGCACTCTCCGCGAAAATGCGTACGCCGTGGATGTGGCGGATACCGGAGAGAAAGCCCTGGAGCTGGGCAGGGATGTAAGTTACGACGCGATTCTTCTCGATGTCAGGTTGCCGGGGATGAGTGGAATCGAGGTGTGCCGGGAATTGCGTCAACGCGGCGTAGAGGCTCCGGTCATGATGCTGACGGCCCGAACTCTGGTGGAACAGAGAGTTGAAGGTCTGGACGCCGGAGCAGATGATTATTTGACGAAACCTTTCGTGCTGGCGGAGTTTCTGGCGCGTGTTCGAGCGCTGGTTCGCCGTGGATTTCACAAGGGAAATGCCCGCCTGCGTTATGCCGACCTGGAGCTGGACCGCCATCGCCGGCGTGCCACTCGCGGCAAAGAAATCATTCCCCTGACTTCCAAGGAGTTCGCATTACTTGAACTCTTTTTGCTGCATGCGCCTGACCTGGTAACCCGCAGCGAGATCGTCGAACACGTCTGGGACTATCATTTCGACAGCGAAACAAACCTGGTTGAAGTCTATATTAATCGCTTGCGACAGAAGATCGATCTGAATGGCGCAACCAAGCTGATCCACACGGTCCGAGGCGTCGGCTATCGCCTGGGAATGCCGGAATGATGAAGGCGGAAACTCTACGCTTTCGCATGATTATTTTGTTCTGTTCCGTTGTCGCCGGGCTGCTCGCCGTTTCCTATCTTGCATTCTGGGCTCTCCTGGATCGCGAAGTCGGCGTCCAGCTGAACCGCCAACTTCAAGAGACCGCGGGTCCCATCATTGCGGATCTGATTTCCGAACCCGATATAGAAGACGTAAACAATCTCAACATTCCGGACGAGTTTTTTGAGCTCCTGAATCCCGACGGTACCGTGCTGCAACGCTCAAAAAATCTTACTGGCCCGCTCAATCTGAAAGGCATTGATCCCAGGATTTCACAACCGACCTTTGGGATAGGAGGCCTCGAAGACGGGCGCCACGTGCGGTTGGCGTTGATTCCATTTCAGCAGGCCAACGAACCCCGGATCCTGGCAGTGGCCATCAAAACTTCACGTTTTGGCAGCACCCTTGAAAATTTTGGCAGCGTCGCCCTGATCATATTCCCACTCAGCCTGTTGTTGACCGCCGGCATTTCCACTTTTTACGTTGGGAAAAGCCTCGCGCCCATTACCGCGCTTACGCGGCACGCGGCACTGATGGCCGAACGTGTTACCAAACGGGAAGGATTTTGGACCCCTTTGCCGGTGTCCTCTCGGCGTGACGAGCTCAGCCTTTTGGCGCAAACCATCAATCAGCTTCTAGAGCGTGTGGATTCGTCCGTTCGCCCTCTGCGGCAATTTGTGACCGATGCGTCGCACGAGTTGCGCACTCCGCTTTCAGTTCTGCATGGCGAGACGCAACTGTTGCTTTCAAAGACCCGGAGCGCGGAAGAATATCGTAAGACCCTTTACGAGTTTGATGAAGAGTTCAAGAAGCTAACGCACATTGTCGAAGGATTGTTCACGCTTTCGGTCGCCGATGCGGGGCAGCTGCGTCTGGTTCGAGAGCCGCTTTATCTTGACGAGGTGTTGGAAGAGGCGTGTGCACTCGTTAAATCGAGGGCGGAAGCCAAGAGCATTTCTCTTTCCCGCGAACTCAAGCCGGATATTCCTTTTTTAGGCGACGAGGCATTTTTGCGTCAGCTCTTCTTGATATTTCTTGATAACGCAATCAAATATTCCAGCAGCGGCACATCGATCAAAGTCCGCCTTGAAGAAGCCGATCAGGTGATCAAAGTTTACTTCGAGGATCAGGGCATCGGTATTTCCAGCAAGGATTTGCCTTTTATTTTTGAGCGATTTTATCGCGCCGGTTCCTCCAGTAATGGAGGTCCGCATCAAAGTGGGGGACTTGGTTTAGCAATAGCCAGCGCTGTCGTGGAAGTTTTGGGCGGCTCAATTGAATGCCAAAGCACGCCCGGTACCGGATCCACCTTCGTCATACTGTTACCTTCTAGTACAGTAACCACCATTTTCGCCAGCTGATTTAAAAAGTTGCATCCCTACATCTAAATTTTTATTAATGCCCCATTAAGGCATGCAAGTCGACATTGCATTAGCCTGCCACGCAACTAGGGGGGTATCTATGATTCCTCGAATTCGCCCGACCATGTGTGCGTATCTGGCTGCGGTAGCGATGACTCTACTGTTCATCAATGCGCCTCCATCGCTTGCACAGGTTGCAGGAGGCACGTTAACGGGCACCATCACCGATCGATCCGGAGCTGAAATCCCGAATGCCCAAATCGTGATCAAGGATTTGGCGACAGGAATTGAGCGGACTGTTGCCACCAATAAGGATGGTTTCTATATTGCCGCGAATCTTCTGCCCGCCGAATATAAGGTCACTATCTCGGCTACCGGATTCAACACAGAAATTAAAACTGGAATCAAGATTAACGTTGGAGCACAACAGGAATTCAATCTGACGCTGCAAGTCGGAACGGTGACTCATCGGGTGGAGGTCACGGCTGAAGCCCCAGCGGTGCAACTCGCGAGTTCGGACATCAGCGCCACCGTCGAGGCCACTACTGTTCGGGAGCTTCCCTTGAATGGTCGTAGTTGGACCGATCTCGCCGCCTTGCAGCCGGGTGTCGACACAATTCAAACTCAGCCCAGCTTTTCGTCGGGCGCAGACCGCGGCAATCGCGGCTTCGGTCAACAGTTGACTATTTCCGGCGCCCGACCGCAGCAGAACAACTACCGCCTGGACGGGATCAGTCTAAATGATTATGCCAACGGGGCGCCGGGCAGCGTTCTGGGGGGCAGCCTCGGCGTTGACGCCATTCAGGAATTCTCAGTCCTAACCAGCAATTACTCGGCGGAATATGGCAAGACGTCAGGCGGCGTCATCAACGCCATCACGCGCTCGGGCACGGGTGCTTTTCACGGAAGCGCTTACGAGTTCCTCCGCAACAGCGCGCTGGACGCCAGGAATTTCTTCGATGGCCCGAAAATCCCGTCTTTCAAGCGCAACCAATTTGGTGGATCCATCGGTGGGCCAATTATCCGAGAACGGACATTTTTCTTCTTCGACTACGAGGGCATTCGCCAGTCCAAAGGCATAACCGCAGTCACCACCGTTCCATCGTTGGATGCGCGCAACGGGATGATTCATGATTCAAACGGAAATCCGATTACCGTAACCATAGATCCCAATGCCCAAAAATTTCTGACCTTCTATCATTTGCCAAATGGTCCGGTCACTGATAATCCGGACGTTGCGCTGTACAGTTTTGCCGGCCAACAGACAGTCAGCGAGAATTTTTATACCACACGCCTCGATCATAAATTCTCAGAAAAAGACAGTCTGTCCGGTACTTATCTTTTCGATAAGACTCCATACACCTCGCCAGACGGAGTCAACGACGTGCAACTTACAACCAAATCGTCGAGGCAGATTGCAGCGTTGGAAGAAACGCACATTTTCAAACCTACCTTCGCGAACAGCGTGCGCTTCGGCTACAACTACGAAAACGTTGATAACAATCAAGGAGCTAAAGCTCTGGTACCGGGAGCTGCCGATACGTCGCTGGGCACCTTTCCGGGTAGGACGGCACCCCAGGTATTCATCGGTGCGGTAACTCCTTTCCTGGGTGGTGTCGGCGGCGAGTCAGCCTATTTCTATCATTGGAATACTTTTCAGATTTATGACGATGCTTTTGTCAACAAGGGAACCCATACCATTAAGTTTGGATTGGCCGTGGAGCGCATGGAGCTGGAAATCAAAGCTTTATCCGATCCAAATGGAATTTTTAAGTTCAACAATTTGCAGGCCTTCTACGCAAATCTGCCCAACCGGTTTCAGGGAGGAATTGCCAGTACGCTTTCTCCCCGAAACCTTCGCCAAACTCTCGTTGGCGGTTATATACAAGACGACTGGCGCTGGAGACCGAACCTTACTTTGAATCTTGGGCTCCGTTATGAGATGACAACTGTTCCCACGGAAACCGCCGGAAAGCTTTCTGTGCTCCGGAATCTTTCCGACGCTACGCCTCATTTGGGCGATCCTTTCTTCAACAATCCCACCAAGAGGAACTTCGAACCGCGTGTGGGCTTTGCGTGGGATCCCCGCGGCAACGGGAAAATGGCGGTTCGCGGCGGCTTCGGTATGTTTGATGTTCTGCCGCTACCCTACCAATACACTCTTCTGACGACGCTGGCCGCGCCCTTTTTCCAATACACCTCTCTCAATAACCCTCAACCGAAAGATCCGACGAGAGGGCCATTCTTCGATAATCTTGATCTCGCGAATCTGCCTGCGAATAAGCTGCGCGCTACCTATATCGATCCCAAGCCCAAGCGTAACTACGTCATGCAGTACAACTTAAATCTGCAGTACCAACTCACGCCCAGTCTGACATCGCTGATCGCCTACGTAGGATCGCGGGGAATACATCAGCCGTACCGCCCTGATGATGCTGACATTGTGATTCCGACTCTCACTTCTGCGGGATATCTTTTTCCAAAAGTGGATGTTTTCGGTAATGCCTTTTCGCCAGTATGCAATCAGACTGATCCGAATGGCCCCGAAGATGCATCCTGCGCACCGCCTGCGCGTATCAACGAGAATTATGGCTCGATGCGTGGGATGTTCTATGAAGGTCAGTCCTACTACAACGCTCTGGAGCTTCAACTTGCGAAACGCATGAGTCACGGGTTCCAGGTACAGGGCACGTTTACGTGGGGTCGTAGTATCGACACAAGTTCTGCCACCGTAGCGGGAGATGCGTTCGGTAACTCCATCGCAAGTCCGAGCTTTTTCTTCAATCCGAGAGCTAGCCGCGGCTTGTCGGATTTCAACGTTGCGCGCACACTGGTTATCAACGGTCTTTGGGAGATTCCTTCGCCAAAGTCCATTTCCGGCCCCGCTCGCTTCTTGACTGAAGGTTGGCAGCTTGGCCTGATATTCACGGCGAGTACTGGAGTACCGTTCACTCCAACTTTTGGCACAGGGGGTGACCCCAATGGCACCCTCAGTTCAGATGATTGGGCTTATCCCAACCGTTTGGGTGGTTCGGGCTGTCAGTCGCTGACCAATGTCGGGAACCCCAACACCTACATCAAGACCCAGTGCTTCAACGTACCCGTCGCCCCTGATCAGGCGTTTTTTGATGCGAATTGTGACCCGGCGCCGCCAACTCTCGGCGCAGCGCTTGCTCCTGGGGATCTTCGTTGCTTCAACCTAAAGGGTAACTCGGGCCGGAATATTACGATTGGACCCGGCACGACAGAAGTTGATTTCTCGGTGTTTAAGAACAATTACATTCGAAAAATTTCCGAGAATTTCAACGTGCAATTCCGCGCCGAAATGTTCAACGTGTTCAATCATGCCAATTTTGCGCCGCCAGTAACTCCCGACAATACGGATATCTTTGATGCAACTGGCACACCCACCGGTGTAGCAGGCTTACTTACCAGGACAAGCACCACGGCAAGGGAAATCCAGTTCGCTATCAAGATCATCTTCTAGTCCAGGATTTACTGTTCGCTGGTGCGAGGCGGAAAATTTCGGAGTCGCGCTGCTTCCGACTGAAAAATGCGATTCAACAGCGATTGCAAGGATAGGAAACAACGAATGTTCTCTGGTGCGCGGCCGCTCCGCCGGTTCACGAAAGAAAAATGGGTTGCACGCCGACCTAGACCTAAACAAATATTCATTTGACTACCGACATCCACCAAATAGAATTCGCGCGGTGGATCGAGTGCGCTATCAAAAACCACTGGTCAGTGCAAAGGCGCAATGGGTGTGCTCTTACGTCGCCGACTTCTTCCTAACGGTGGCTTTGGCCCGGCGATTTTCCATGGAGCTTTGAAATGAAAAGAAATTCGACGGTCGTATTGTTGCTCATTACGTTTTTCACTCTTACAGTGAACGCGCAAGATAGGCGGCCGCTGAAGCTGATTCAGACCACGCCTTTAACAGGATTTACTGGCGATTTCGATCATTTCGCGATTGATTTGCAAGGCAAACGGTTGTTCCTCACCGCCGAAGACCACAAGACCGTCGAAGTATTTGACCTGGAGGGCAATCGCGTTCACAGCATCACGGGATTTGGTCAGCCCCATGCCGCGCTGTTTCTTCACGAGGTGAACCAGCTCATCGTTACCGATGGGGACGACTTCGGGATGGTCGAATTGGTGGACGGAACGAATTACAAAATTCTGAGCACGATTCAGTTGCCCGGCGGAGTGGATGGCGCCGTATACAACCCAGTCGATCATTGCTATTACGTTGAAAGCGGCGGCGATGACGCCAATGTGAAGACCCATGTGCTCAACATCATCGACACAAAAACCTTCAAGCACGTCGGGGACATCACGCTGCCCGGCAACCACTCCGAAGCCATGGCCGTCGATCATGAGGGGAAGAAGCTTTATGTAAATCTCACCGGAGTGAATCAGGTGGGTGTTGTGGATCTCAAGAGCCGCAAAGTGCTGAACACTTGGCCGGTGCCGGAGACGCAGACAACAAATTCTCTGGTTCTCGATGAGCCCAATCAGCGTTTATTCATCGCCGGACGCAAGCCGCCCAAGCTTGTGATTCTGAACGCGGTAGACGGCAAGGAGTTGGCATCGTTCCCGATTTCCGGCCTGAACGACGACATGTGGTTTGACGCGGCGAACAAACGCATTTATGCC
>Ga0070698_100006916_pt1 | contig 12297 bp, 9 predicted proteins | sample KBSK1502metaG_FD_65477 | JGI IMG/M metagenome (GOLD analysis project Ga0070698, IMG submission 65477) | Corn, switchgrass and miscanthus rhizosphere microbial communities from Kellogg Biological Station, Michigan, USA - KBS K1-50-2 metaG | ecosystem: Host-associated > Plants > Roots >...
TGGTTCGAGTTATACAGCTCATTAGCGAGATTGGTTGCGTCGTAAGCGTGCAGCACGGCGGTTCCGCCATTTTCGACGACCCAGACGATCCCAGCGGCGGTAAGGTTTGCAGAAATGCTTGGCGTGGCTCCGGGATACCCGAAAGATGCGAGGTTTGGGACGAGGGTGACGTTGCCAGCTTCCCGTTCGCGGTTGGAAAAGCCTTAATCGCATCACCGACCGCGCCGTAGTACACGGTACCGTTGAAATAGCTCGGCTTTGCGAATACGCCGCCGCGAGCTGCCCGCTGATTTGTTGGTAGATGTTGTCCCTGCTGGCGTTGAACTTGCCCATGTTGTCGCGGTCGAGAACATAATGTTGGCATCCTTGCCGGAGCCCAGGGCAAGGTGCCGCGTAGCGCCATTGGAATCGACGACATCTGGCAGGAGCAGAGGCCCTCCGGAGCCCAAGTCAATATCGGCGGCCGATTGGGAGACGGTGTTGAGCGGCGTGAAGTAATCGAGTAGCTTGAGCGGCGCGGAAGAAGAAATTTTGGCGAAGCAGTTGCCGCAATTTGCGTTTGCTGGGAAGCCGTTCGCATCGAGGGTCGTACCGAAATCGCCGTTGCCAACAATGAAATAAATATTTCCGGCGGCGTCTGCGGCGGGCGCGGTTCCAGACATCCAGATACCACCTTCATTTCCATTTGGCACAAGGTTCAGCACGCTGGTCTGCTTGAGCGTGTCTGCACTGAAGGACATCACCCAAGACGTGTAAGGACCCTGATCACAGTGGGAGCCCCACGTGGTGTAAATCGTTCCGCCGATCTCAAGCAGGCCTGGGCGTTCGTTATAGAACTTGGGATCGAAAGCCACATTACCGTTGGAGCTGTTGGCGCCGGAACCAGGAAAGGTGGCCGTGATTGTGGTGGGCCCGCCAAAGAGTTCTGCCGCCCGTGGTGAGATCCAGAGCGTGGATGCGATGGAAATAATTGCCGTTGGCGTTCTTCGATACCGAGACCACGTAAATAGCGTTCCGGGCGCGGTCGATGACTGGTGTGGAAGTAATGCCGATTTCCGGAGTGACCTGACCGCACCCGCGATCGTCACTGGGAGACTCGCTTGACTGTAAGAGCGAAACCTTCCACAGCGATGTGGTAGTTGTGCCGTTGATGCTGTCAGCGTCGAAGGCGAATACGCTGTCGTGTTCAGTGACGACGTATAGAACATTTCTCATGCCGGAGCCTGGGATGGCGACATTAGATAGATAGAGCGGCTGCGCGTCGACTTTGCCATCGACCGAAAATGAGCCGAGCTTTCCAAATTTTGTCGGATTGACATTCGCGGGCGTAAGCGTGGTCTCGTTTATGTTTTGTCCGGTGCGCAGGTTATCGTAATGATAGATTATCACGTCGACGCTGGAAGTGGTCGTGACAGGACGAACCGTAAGTGTGGCAGAGCTACTGGTTACAGTGCCGACCGAGTTGCTGACCACAACGTCGAAAGATGCGCCGTTATCGGCTGCGACCGTCGCTGGCGTGGTGTAACTCGCAGCCGTGGCTGCGCTGATGTTTACGCCATTCTTCTGCCATTGGTACGAGAAGGGCGAAGTGCCGGTCGCCACCACGGCAAATGTAGCCGTTGGGCCGACCGTGACCGTCTGATTTGCGGGCTGCGTAGTGATCGTGGGAGCGCTAGTCGTAGGATTGACGGTAAGCGTGGCGGAACTGCTAGTCACGGTTGCGGCTGAGTTGCTCACGACCAGGTCGAATCTGGCTCCGTTGTCGGCAAGACTAGTCGTCGGAGTCGTATAGGTCGCGGCCGTAGCTCCACTGATGTTCGTGCCGTTCTTCTGCCATTGATAGGTGATGGGAGCCGTGCCCGTAGCGGTCACGGAGAATGTCGCCATTTGTCCCGCGGTTACCGACTGGTTTGCTGGCTGAACGCTAACTGAAACGGCGGAGGTCTTGGAACTGTTCCCTGAATTGCCCGAGGTCGCAGTGCCGGCACAACCCGCAAGAAAACAAGTGTGGAATACCAGGGGAACGATAGCTATAGCCAGCTGGATTAGTGGATCTTGTCGGCGCACTCGAACACCTTGTTTCGTCCAATCCAGTCAAATAAAAGATGCATAACCCGGCCGATCCGACGTCCAAGTTGTACGTCCATCAGTTTAAAAAACATCAATCGCTCTCTTGAGGTTAGGCGGGCACTGAGAGATTTACACCTGTCCGAAAGTACGGTAGTGGACCAGCTGGAAACGCTTCCCATGCTTGCGCCGTCGTGATGTTCCTTCTATTCTCGGTAGCCCTATGCTTCTGAGAAATCGGGTAGCCCTCATCACAGGATCGGGACGCGGTATCGGGAGAGCAATTGCACGCCTGTTCGCAAACGAAGGCGCCGACGTCTATCTCACCGCTCGCACAGAGTCGGAGCTCGCAGCGACGGTAGCCGAGATTGGCAAGGGCGTTCCGGGGCGGCGCGACGACGATGGAGCGCCGACAGCAGCGTATGTCACCGCCGATCTCACGGGAGAGGCGGACTGCTTTCGAGTTGTCGCCGCGGCGCGAGAAAAATTTGGCAGCATCGACATCCTGGTGAACAACGCCGGGCATTACGGGCCTGTGGTTCCTGTCGAAGAGTATCCTCTAGCAGACTTTGACAGAGTTATTTCGGTCCACCTCCGAGCCGCATTCGTTCTGAGCAAGCTGGTTCTGCCAGAGATGTATGCCCGGAGCTCGGGGGTCATTCTCAATATTTCGAGCCTCTCGGCGAAATCTGCGTTTTCCTGGGGCTCTGCTTATGCGGCGGCCAAAGCCGGCATGCTGGGATTGACCCGGGTGACAGCGGCGGAAGCAGCACGCAGGGGAGTGCGCGTCAATGCCCTATGTCCCGGACCCGTAACCGAAACGGTCATGTCTAAAGAACTCGGGGCCACTCTCGCGCAGAAGCTGGGAGTCCATCCGGAGGAGCAGCTTGCGGGTTTTCTGAACGGACTGCTACAGGGGCGCGCGCAAACTGCAGACGAGATCGCACGTGCGGCGCTGTTTCTGTGTTCCGACCAATCCAGCGCTATCACTGGTCAATCCATCAATGTAGATGGCGGCGCGGCGTTTTTCTGAGTGCGATAGAGCAGGCGGTGTTATGAGACTCTCGTTTGATAGAATGCCGTCTGCTTTCGTTGACTTGCTCCGCCGCGCAACCTAGAATCGCGGTCTCCCTCTCAGTGCACCCCATGCTGAGTCAAACCATCTCGCATTACCGCATTACTGAAAAACTGGGATCCGGTGGAATGGGCGTAGTCTACAAGGCTCTGGACCTAAAGCTAGAGCGGACCGTAGCTCTGAAGTTCCTGCCGGACGATATTGCCGTTAGCGAGCAGGATAAAGAACATCTACTGCGCGAGGCCCGTGCTGCCTCCGCGCTCGATCATCCTAACATCGGCGTGATCTATGGTTTGGAGGAATCAGAGCAGCAACAACTGTTTATCGTCATGGGCTACTACGAGGGTGAGACCCTAACTCAGAGGCTCGCCCATGGAGTCCTGTCCGTGCGAGAAGCACTCGAGATCGCTATCGATATTGCCAAGGGCCTGAGCGCCGCCCACACGCGGAATATGGTCCACCGTGACATCAAGCCATCAAACATCATCATCACGAAGGATCACGTCGCCAAGATTGTGGATTTCGGCTTGGCACGCGTTGTGGCGTCGGCGAGCGCCACGCAGGCGACTTCCGCGACCGGCACCCTTCCCTACATGGCCCCGGAGCAAATTCTTGGTGAAAAAGTCGAACAGCCCTGCGACGTTTGGGCTTTAGGTGTGATCCTTGTCCAAATGCTCACGGGAAGTCACCCCTTTCTTCGGCCTAACGCCGCGGCGATGAGCTTCGCCATTCTGAATCAACCGCCGGTCGCACTGGATGCCGTGCCAGCTTCCATCCAGCCGATCGTGTATCGGGCACTCGCCAAAATGCCCTCGCAACGATATCCCAGCGCAGATGAAATGCTCAGGGACCTGGAACGCGCACAAGCAGAAATCGCGGCAACTACAGTTCGCGATGAAGCGACCCTCACGCGAGCCGTCAGCTCTCGAGAACTCCGGAAGTTTATCGACGGGGCATCGACGCCTCGGTGGACTGTGGCAAAGAAGAAGTCGCGCGGCTTCTTGCTCGGGGCTGCGGGGTTTGTGCTCGCCGGAGCCGCGCTTCTTATGCTACCTGCTGTGCGGGAGGGTTTGTTAGGATTCGCGTACGCCGGCGTGGAAAAACACATTGCCGTACTTCCGTTCGAGGCCTCCGCCAACGATCCGGAATATCAGCCCATCGCGCAGGGTTTAATGGACTCCTTGACTAACGAGCTTTCCAACCTGGACGCAGCTCAACAATCGCTCTGGGTCGTGCCCGCCAGCGTCGTCCGGACTCGCAAGGTTACCGATCCGACCGCGGCGTTCCGCGAACTTGGTGCGACTATGGTCGTGCAAGGACGCGTCCGTCGCCAAGGTTCCGGCGTTTATCTGACCGTGAACCTTATTGACTCCAAGCGACTCCGGCAAATCGGCTCGGCGGAACTCGAGGACGCTTCGGGCAATCTCGCGAAGCTCCAGGGTGAAGCGGTCGCGAAGCTCGCTCGGTTAATGAGAGTCAAGGAACCCGCAACATCGCTGGCATCTGCGGGCACCGCCGTTCCTAGCTCCTATGAATCGTACCTAAAAGCTCTCGGGTATATTCAGCGCTTCGACAAACCCGGGAACCTCGATAACGCGATCTCGGCTCTGAACTCCGCCGTGCAAAAGGACTTGAGCTTCGCTTTGGGTTACGCCACGCTCGGTGAGGCTTATCGCCTGAAGTATCAAACGGAGCACCACCCAGGCTGGCTCGACGCGGCAGCTAGCAACTGCCAAAAAGCGATTGAGCTCGACGACCGTCTTGTTGCGCCTCATGTTACTCTCGGTCGCCTGAATACCACGCTCAGCAAGAATGATCTGGCCCTGCAGGAATTTCAGAAAGCTCTCAGTATCAGTCCGCGAGATTCCGACGCGATCCTGGGCATGGCTGGTCTCTACGAACGCATGGGTCACGTGGCGGATGCCGAGTCCAATTTCAAGCGCGCCATCGCTCTTCGACCGGACTATTGGGGAGGATATACTGCGCTCGGCAATTTTTATCATCGCCAGAAGCGCATCCGGGATGCCATCCCGCAATACCAACGTGTGATTGAGCTGACGCCGGACAACTCCGTCGCCTACAGCAATCTCGGCGCCGCGTACCATCTGCTGAACGATGCACAGTCGAAGACTGCAGCCGAAGCGGCATTTCAGAAGTCCATTCAGCTCGCGCCCAACTATCCGGCCTATGCGAATCTCGGTTACTTGTACATGGATGAGAAGCGCTACGCAGAGGCCGCGGAAGCTACGCGCAAAGCCCTAGAGCTGAACGACAAAGATTGGCGCGTTTGGGCCAACCTGCTCGTGGCGTATGAATGGCTCAAGGATGACGAGAAGATGCGTCCGATCCGTGCGAGGACGCTGCAACTCCTCGAGCAGTATGCTGCACTGAACTCCCAAGAAGCCGCTGTCCAGTCCATGCTCAGTACCTTTTATGCGGACGACAAGCTTCGGGATAAGGCTCTGGCCCGCGTGGATAGCGCACTTGCGCTTGCTCCCAAGGATGCCTCGGTTCTTGCCGACATCGCGGAAACCTACGACGAGCTCGGCGATCGTAGGCAAGCCATCCGTTACGCAAACGAAAGCCTTAACAACGGCTACACGCTAAGTGATCTCCAACGGCGGCCGGCCCTGCAAGGCCTGCTCGCCGACCCAAGTTTCCGCCTTGGCGGAAAGCAGTAAGCTACGAAGGGAGAACGTTAATGGGCGCTATACCCGTACAGGTAAAGACTCAACCGACAGTCGTTGTTATCACTATTACTGAAGGGCAGCCCGATCCGAATCCAGCGAGGGTTCGGCTAGGGAACATGCTGCGCTTCGACAACACCGACGACAGGGACTATCTCATTTGGGGATTGAGGATTAGCAGATATTTGGGCACGGACGTCCTTCTTCCCGCTCTCGGCAGTGTGACTGTCTTCGTCGACGCTGCAACGGAGCAGGGAACGTTTGGATTCGAGCTCTTCCCAACCAACTTGCGGAATCGCGCCATCTTGGCAAGTCGCGCGGGTATTGTTCCCCTGGACGCCGGCGGTGGTGGTGGCCAGATTATCGTTGATCCGTGAACGACCCTGAGTCGAACCGACGTTCATCGAACGTAAGTGGGATCGCCAATCAAGCTTAGCTCGTTAAGCTCGGGAGGCTCATAAGCTCAGCCAAGGGTACATCGCAATATGGTCTATCCGAGTCCAAACCTCGAGAAATTGAGGGTTGTTGTGTGTGGGCTACTCATTTGATTTCGTTCTTGTAGACAGCACCGCCTTTCATCACGAATTTCACCCGTTGCAGGTCAGTGATATCTCGCAGGGGATCGCCGCTCACGGCAACTAAGTCGGCCCATTTGCCGGCTTCAATCGTTCCGATTTTGTCGCTCCACCCCAGTAGTTCCGCTGGCACGATTGTGCCCGATCGAATGGCCTGCATTGGTGTCATCCCGTATTCCACGTAATATTCAAACTCCTTGGCTTCGTTCAGTTCTTTCCAGTCAAATCCGCCGGCATCCGTCCCCAGCGCGATTTTCACATTTTTCTTCAGCGCCTTTTGAAAGGCAACCTTCTCCGTATCCACCATCTTGATCCAATTTCCGCCGCGACTCGGCGCGACGTACGCACCAACTGTAACGGTCGGCACCCAATACGCGCCTTTGGCCACCAACTCATCGATCAGAGCATCCGTCAGACCATCGCCGTGCTCGATTGTGTCCACGCCGGCTCGCAGTGCTGCCGCGATGCCATCGCTTCCGATAGCGTGCGCCGCTACTTTCTTCCCCAAGCGGTGCGCTTCCTCAACGATGGCCCTAGCCTCGTCATCGTTGAAATTGACCATGCTGTGCAGCACTCCGTCGGATTCAAAGTGATAGCGCCTGTCCGAGTAATATTTGATCCAGTCGGCGCCATACATCACCTGTTCGCGGACCGCTTTGCGAGCGCCATCCGCGCCGTCCACGTATTGCACGCCTTTTGGCACCTGAAGTTCCCAGGAATAACCGAGCAGCGGATACATGCCGGTCGGCGTCATGGCGCGAGTGGACACCTGCATGCGTGGTCCGGGCACTTCTCCATTGGCGATGGCCGTTTTGACGTCCACATCGGCGTACATTGCGCCTTCGGTCTCTAGGTCGCGAATCGTGGTGAATCCGTGCTCCAGTGCAATCCGCGCATTGCGCGCCGCAAGGATTGCACGGTAGGGGATCGACTGCTTCAATAACTGCGCGTCATAGTCTGCCGCGGTGATGTCGCCATTCAGCAGCACATGCGTATGCGCGTCTATAAAGCCCGGCAGCACAGTGGACTTCGAGAGATCAATCAGTTCCACGCCGGCTGGCGCAGTTCCACCCGGCGTAACGGAAACGATGTGGTCGTCTTCTATCAGGATCAAAACGTTCGTCGTCGGCGTTTCAGCTTTACCGTCGATCAAGCGACCTGCACGTATCGCAATCCTTTTGGGCGCATCTTTTTTCGGAAGCGTTTGCGCGTGAATTCCAGGTTGCGCGGTCGGAAACGCCAAGATGGCCACTACCGCCAACCTGGCCGATCGGCTCATTATGGCCTCCTTCACGGGCGCAAAGCGTACCACAAGCGCAGAACGCTCCTCGCGGATCGACTCAAGGCCTGTTGTACAGTGAGTGGGGTTAAGAAAAGGAAAGGGCCAGCCGGTCTCCAGTCCGGTTGGCCCCGTTCCCGTTATTTCAATCCGCAGAACTCGGTTGACCTGGAGGAGTCTGGTCCACCCAGTTCCGCATGTGCTCTGGCTAAAGCCAGAAACTCGTGCTCAGCTTTACTGCGCCGGTTCAGAGCCTGCGCCGCGCAATGGCCGCCGCGCGAGATCTTCGACGGCAGAAACACTGCGCCGCGCCAGATTCACCACGGGATTGTCGCTGCCAGCCAAGCGCGCAATCGCCACTTCCCAGCCTTTCTGCAGCATATAAAGGCTCGCGATCACTGCCGCGATCGCCGCAAATCCCAACGCGAACAACGCGAATGCCGCCAGCAGTTCCCACACGAAATAGAGCTGCAATGCCACGACTACCGCCAGGAACCACCACATCCACTTTCGACCATTGTCCTTGGTTTTCATCGCCGCCTTGTCCCCTTCCCCATGTACAACACCACCGAGTTGGTCTGTTTCTCGCGTTTTCGTTCGGCGGGTACTTAGATGCTTTCACCCGGCCGTTCGGTCCAGGTCCGCCGCACCTGTACCATTTGACACGAAAGAGCCGCCCGAATCGATGGTACACAAGATACATTTTTGGGCTTAAACCAGTGCTCTAGTACCTCCTCGTTTCGATCTGAAACGATCGTATCCCATTGATTATTGGCCACTTAATGCGACGTGTGAAATGAGCGAAGACTTTGCTCCTTATTCGCTGACCTGCCTCGTGGGAACCTGTCCCGCCGTACAGGGGTCCTGAAGGCCCGGGGCAAGACCTCTCGGGAGCTCGAGAGCGGTTTTTCATGCAGGTACAGTTTCACTCTGGAATGCTCTTACCCAAAAGCCACTCCCTCCCAATCCTTAGTCAACTCCTCCGTCTACCCCATTCCCGCCGCGGGGTTACTCAAGTTCTCTAATCTAATGAGTTGTTGCTGATGACCGGCTGTGCTCTAATTCCGGCTTCCTGTGGCATCTTCTTAAGATGGAACTCCTCGTAATCCTGTTGGTGATCGTCGTTATAGCCGCGCCGATCCTCGCAATTTTGGCCTTCAGTCGAGTCCAACGACTTTCTGAGCAAGTGCGCGCTTTGCGACCGCAAGATTTGGTCGCACGTCTCTATGCTGTCGAACAGCGCCTCTCGATGCTCGAGAAGAGGGCGCTCGCAAAGTCCGAGGTCGAAACACAGCCAGGTCGTGTTCCCGATGTTGCTCCAATGCCTGAGGCACCTCCCAGAGCACCAGTTTCCGTCGCGACACCGCCGCACGAGCCGCCAAATTCTGCCATACGAATGCAAGAACAGGCGCCTAGAGCGCCAGAATCCGGCGCCGACGGAAGTGCCTCTCAGACCGGCGTTGCTCCGGTTCCCTCGCTGATTGTTCCTCAGCCGAAGTCCGGCTCTCCCCCCGATCTAGAGCAGTTAATCGCGGGCCGATGGTTCAATCGCATAGCTATTCTGGCGCTCATCGTCGCGGTTTCCTTCTTCCTAAAATACGCTTTCGACAACAACTGGATTGGGCCTTCCGGGCGCGTCGGCATTGGCATTCTCCTCGGCTCCGCGATGCTGCCATGGAGCCAATGGCTTCTGAGCCGAGGGTATTCTTACTTTTCCGAAGGCATTGCCGCGCTGGGACAAGCCACCTTGCTCTTATCCATCTGGGCCGGTTGCCGCTATTACACGCTTTTCAGCAGGGAAGTAGGTTTCGCGGGCATGATTGTCGTCACCGCAGTCATGGCTGCCGTAGCTATTGGCCGCAACTCCGAACGGATTGCACTACTTTCCCTGTTGGGCGGATTTCTCACGCCGCTGCTGGTGAGCACTGGAAAAGATGAGCAGAGCGTCCTCTTCAGTTATCTGCTGATCCTTGGCGCAGGCCTCTTGGTCATGGCGGCGCTGCGGGATTGGCGCTCCCTGGCACCTATTTCCTTCATCCTTACTCAGCTTTATTTCTGGGGCTGGTATGAGAGTTTTTACCGACCATCGAAATTAGAGCGCACCATTGTTTTCGCTACGCTCTTCTTTCTTTTGTTTCTTCTTATTCCCGTGTTTCGTGCCATCCGCTTTTCTGAACTAGATTCGATCGCGATATTTATGGTCCTGGCGAATTCATTCGCCTACCTGACGGCGCTTTATGGCCTGCTCTGGCCTCGGGACCGTTGGACTCTGACATTTCTGGTTCTGGCGCTGGGCGCAGCCCATCTTACGGTTGTGCAGTTGACCCCATCTCCGGACCGCGGCAAACCCCCGCTTACGCGACAACTCTTCGCGGGCCTGGCTCTCACGTTTGCGACTCTCGCGATTCCAATTCGTTTGGAAGGGAAATGGATCACGCTTGGCTTTGCGGTGGAAGGTGCCATCCTCATTTGGACTGGCTACCGATCGCTCGCCGCATTGTTACGGTATGCTGGCTTCTTTCTTCTTCTCATCGCGGCGTTTCGCGTGGTGTTCTTGCCCCCTCATGCGCCAGCTTTCCTTTTCAACGAGCGCTTCGCGACCTATGCCGCGGTAATCGCAGGCATGGGCGTCGCTTTGTTCGCGGCGCGCCAGCGCAGCGCCTCGATCGGCGAACGAGAGAGGGAGGCGCTCGGCGTTCTCGCTGTGGCCATTAACGTATATGCGCTCATCACGCTCTCGCTCGAGCTATGGGACTATTTCGGACGAGCCTCTTCGCTAGGCGTCGATATTGGCCTCGCTCAGCACCTCGCACTTTCGCTGCTTTGGAGCAGTTATGCCTGCGTCCTGATCCTGCTGGGCATTAAGCGGCGCATGCCACTGCTTCGCTGGCAGGCGCTAATCCTTTTTGGCCTCGTGGTGATCAAAGTCTTTTTCTACGACAGCTCGTATCTGGCGCGTTTCTATCGCATCATGTCCTTCTTTGTCCTCGGCCTAGTTCTCCTCGTGGTTTCCTTCCTGTACCAGAGCAAAGTATCGCGAGAGCGATCATCGTCATGATCCTCCGCAGTGTGGCAGTAGTTTTGCTCCTGCAGGCCACTGCGGTCGCCGCCGTTGCCACTGATCTTCCTGGCCAGTGGCGTGAGTGGCACTACTCCCGCCAGATCAGCGTCTCGAACGCATCCGGGCCTGTGAAGGTCAGCATTCCGCCGGATGTCTACGCGCACCTTGAAAATGGTCTCCCCGACTTACGCGTCCTGGATGATCTGGGATCGGAAATTCCTTTCATTCTCTATGATGAAAACGTCCGTGCACCTGTTGAGGCTCGCCCCGCAACGATCCGCGAGAACAGTTTCCTGCCGGGCAAGTACACGCAGCTCGTTGTGGATCTCGGCGGGAGGACCGGCTTTCACAATGCTATCGAAATCCAAACCAGCGAGACGGACTTCATCAACTGGGTCGAGATCGCGGCGAGCGACGACACGACTACGTGGCGCATCGTGAAGGACCGCGCACCCATCTCTGGATTTCGAAAGGAAAACGTTGCTGGCAGCCGTCTTGTGCGTTATTCCGACAACAACGCGCGCTACTTGCGCGTTCGCCTCTTCGAGACCGCTCACCAATTCCCGATTTCTTCCGTGAAGGTCTTCTTTTCTCGCGAAACGCAGGAACCTAGTCGAGTCATTCTTCCATCTCAATTCACACTCGATTCGAGCGCACCCTCCAGCGTAAGCCGCTGGGGCACTGACCTTGGCGCCGGATCCTTCCCGGTCAGCGGAGTTGCAATAGACCCACCGCAATCCCAGTTTTTTCGCATTATCCGTATGCAGGCTAGCGACAACGGAAAGGATTGGCAGGACTATTGTTCCGGACAAATCTATCGCTACAAACAGGGAGACAAATTAGCTGAATCTCTAAGGGTCTATTCACAAGAAATTTGGAACCACCGCTTCTGGCGCATTGAAATTGTGAACGGTAGCGATTCACCACTTGCAGGTGCCACTCCCACGCTACTCATCATTCCCCGGTTCCTTCTTTTCTTTCCGCAAGCCAACCGCTCGTATCGGCTGATCTATGGAAACATCCGAGCGAAATCGCCCACCTATGATCTGGCCCGAACCTTCGATTATCGAACAGCACCTACGGCACCGCTGGCAGGGGCAGGGGCGGAGGCGTCCACCTCCAACTACCTCGACCCGAGGCCCTTGACCGAGCGTTATCCTCATCTACTCTGGGTGGCACTGGGCATTGCGGCAGTCGCTCTCGCTTATGCCGCTCTGCGCGCGCTACGCACTAAAAATGTAGACGCAACATGAATTGAAGCTGGCGCGGAGTCCCGGTCCCGATAGGACTGGTGTTCACGGTCGAAAAGACTTGCCCGAAACTGCTGGCCGACAGATCCGCGAGCGGCCGGGCGAAATTTCGATGATTGAAGATGTTGAAAGCCTCTGCGCGGAACTGAACGGCAAACGACTCCGAAATGAGGAAGCGCTTGGAAATTCCCAAGTCCGCTTGCCAGCTCCCCGGCCCCCGAACGATATTTCTCCCGGCATTGCCATAGACACCGTTCGCTGGAATTGCGAAGGCTGCGGGGTTGATCCACTGGGAAGGCGTGG
>Ga0070698_100006917_pt1 | contig 12295 bp, 14 predicted proteins | sample KBSK1502metaG_FD_65477 | JGI IMG/M metagenome (GOLD analysis project Ga0070698, IMG submission 65477) | Corn, switchgrass and miscanthus rhizosphere microbial communities from Kellogg Biological Station, Michigan, USA - KBS K1-50-2 metaG | ecosystem: Host-associated > Plants > Roots >...
TCAGCCACCGTTCCTGCCAATGGATGGGCCGCGCCCGCGGATTCCTGGACAGGCAAGCCTGGGAGCAGCATCACCCTTTGAGGAGATTGATGTTCTTGAGGTTCACTGACTGGCCGTGGCGGAAAATGGCGATGATGATGGCCAGACCGACCGCGGCTTCCGCGGCGGCTACCGTCATCACGAACACAACGAAAACCTGACCGGTCACGCCGTAGAGCCTGGACAGAGCGACAAACGTCAGATTCACGGCGTTGAGCATGAGCTCCACGCACATGAAGATCACGATCGCGTTCCGGCGAGTCAGTACGCCGACTGTGCCGATCGTGAACAGCACCGCGGAGAGCGCGAGGGCTTCAGGAATCATGCGACGCCTTTCCGCCTGCCCAGGACCACGGCACCAACAATTGCCGCCAGGAGCAGGATACTGGTGAGCTCGAACGCGAGCAGGTGCTCAGTGAACAACGGCTTGGCCACGTTGTTCACTGCGCCGAGATCCAGAGCGCCGCCGAACACCGGGTTAGTCGGCGGCTGCAACGAGGGCATGAAGCGAGTGCGTGCGAGCACCATCACCTGGGCCAATAGGGCGATGCCGATACCGCCCGCCGCGAGCCGTCCCCACTTGCCGCGAATATCCGAAAGTTCGTCGGCATGGCCGAGGTTCAGGAGCATAACGACGAACAGGAAGACCACCATGATGGCGCCCGCGTAAACGAGCACCTGGATCGCACCAATGAAGTGGGCGCCCAGCATCACGTACAGCGCCGCGAGGTTGAACATGACCGACACCAGCCAGAGTGCGGCCGAGATCGGACTCTTGCGGGTCACGAACGCCAGCGCGGACGCGATGGCGAGCAACCCAAAAAGGTAGAAGTGAACCTGATAGAAAAGGCCCGGGGCGGCTGGCATGGCTCAGTTCGTGGTGGCCACGCCGCTACTCACCGCGCGGGTCAGCGGGATCCCACATCTCGCAAACCGGGTGCGTCTGGGCCATGAGCCGCTCGAGATCGTAGACGAATCCTTCGCGGCTGTACTCCGAGTTCTCGTAGTGCCGGCCGAGATGAATCGCCTCTTCGGGGCACACCTCCTGGCAATAACCGCAGAAGATGCACCGGAACTCGTCGATCTCGAACACGAGTGGATAGCGATTTCCCTGCTCGTCTTCACCCGGCACCAGCTTGATGCAGTTCGCCGGGCACACGGTCGGGCAAAGACCGCAAGCGACGCACTTCGCCTTGCCGTCTTCGGTGGTCAACATGCGATGTGTGCCGCGCCAGCGCCGCGAGAGCGGTTCGCGCTCTTCGGGATATTGCGTCGTGACCTTGTGTGGACGCACCAGGTGGCGGAGCGTGTTGCTCATTCCGGAGAGCGTCGCGCGCACGTAGCTCGTCTGCTCAATCGGACGCTCGAGGACCTTCACACCAATAGCCATCAGCGCGGCTCCACGGCTGAGAGTCTGGCTCGCTCGGCGGCGAGCGCTCGGAGATGCGCCAGCCGCGCGCCCGCGACTGGTGCCGATGCCGGGCTCACGATGCGGCCGCGGTCGAGTACCACGAACAGACCGATGAGCAGGACGGCGTTGGCGCCGAACAGGATCAGGCCGTAGACGAGCCCGCGCTCGATGCCGGCAGCGTCGAGCCCGAGTACGATCGCGGCAATGATGACGATGTACGCCAGCGACGTGGGCAGGAAGATCTTCCACCCTAACGACATGAGCTGGTCGTACCGGAACCGCGGCAGCGTCCAGCGGATCCAGATGAAGAAGAACAGGAAAAACGCCATCTTTAGCGCGAAAATCAGGATCGAGAGCAGGACCATCAATCCCGATACAGCGCCCGAGTTGTCCGCTTGCGTGAAGGGGATGTCCCAGCCACCGAAAAACAGCGTCGCGATCATCGCGCTCGCCGTCATCATGTTCGCGTATTCGGCGATGAAGAACTGGGAGAACTTCATCGCGCTGTATTCGGTGTGGTAGCCGGTGATCAGTTCCGATTCGGCCTCGGGGAGGTCGAAGGGGAGCCGGTTCGTTTCGGCGAACGCGGCGGTGATGAAGATGAAGCAGGCGACGCCGAGCGAAAGCGCGTTCCAGACATGGAGCGAAGCCTGGGTGTTCACGACCGCGTTCAGCGTCACGTTGCCCGTGAGCAGCAGCACGGGGATCAGCGACAGCCCCATGGAGATCTCGTACGACACCATCTGGGCGCTCGATCGCAGCCCGCCTAACAGCGCGTACTTGTTGTTCGACGACCATCCGGCCAGCACGATGCCGTAGACGCCAAGCGAGGTGATGGCCAGCACGAACAGAAAACCGATCGGCAGGTCGGCGAAGACCATGTCGATGCGACCCCACTTCGACGCCCACGAGGCGCCGAACGGGATGACAGCCCAGGCCAGCATCGCCGGGACGAACGACATGATCGGCGCCAGGAAGAAGATCGCCTTGTTCGCGTACGGCGGCATCGTCTCTTCCTTCATGATGTTCTTGACGGCGTCGGCCCACGGCTGACCCATGCCATGCCAGCCGACGCGATTTGGACCGCGGCGATCCTGGATCCACGCCGAGATCCGACGCTCGGCGAAGGTCATGTAGGCGACGCCGACCATCCACACCGTGAATAGCGCGATCATCTTGAAGACCGTGGCCACGAAAAAGACGCCGAATGCCGGCTCGCCCTGTGGAGTCGGAACCTGCGCGACCAGCAGGACGGAGGCGATCACGACGTGGCTCCCGCGGTCGCCCCGTTCACCGGGGCGCCGCGCAACCCGATCGTGTCGTGACTCAGTCCGGCGAACGCCGACTGCGACGAGGCGAGGGCAGCGAAGGCCTGGCCCGCCGTGAGGACGTCGAACCGGTCGCCTAACGCATTGCAGAGATCGGCCAGGACGTACCAGCTCGGCCGGGCCATGCCTGGCGCGGCGCGGGCCTGCAGGAACCGTTGTACACGGCCACGCAGGTTGGTGAACGTGCCTTCTTCTTCGACGTAATTGCAGATCGGCAGCGACACGTCGACTCGCGGCAGCCCAGTCGGCATGAAGGTCGACACCAGCACGACTGCGCCAGCTTTCGAAACGTGCTTCACGTCGTCCGGGGTGAGTTCGCAATCGGCGACGATGACCGCATCACCAGCGGCCACGCCGGCGAGTGGGGTATCGCTTCTCTCGAGCCCCAGCAACTCTGCCCCGCGACCATTCGCGGCGCGATCGGCGCGCAGGGCCAGGTCTTCCACACCTTCGAGTGGCGCTTCGGGTCCCTGCTCGACGCGGAACGCGGCCTTTCCACCGGATGCCTTGGCGATGCGGGCGAGGAAGAAGAGCGCTTCGTTGGAGAGGTTGGGCGACGCCAAAACGTGAACACGTTTTCCCTTGAGGACCGCGGCGGCGCCTGCCAGTGCGACGTCCCAGTCGGTGGCGCGGGGCTCCGCTGCGCCACGGAGGGACGGTGCCTCGAGCCGGTCGCCGCGATTCAGCCAGCGGTAATTCAACCGGCCGTGGTCGCAGAGGAAAAAGGCGTTGACGTCGGAGTTAGGCCGCGGGCGCAGGCGCACGACCGCGTTGTCGCGCGTCTCGACGATCATGTTGCAGCCCTGGCTGCACCCCGTGCAGACGGAGGCCGTGCGGTCCAGCTCCCACGACCGCGCCTTGTTCAGGAAGTCCTTTGACAGCAGCGCCCCAACCGGGCAGAGGTCGACGACGTTTCCCGCCCACGGGTGGGTCAGGTCCTTGCCATCGGCCTTGCCGATATAGGCACGATCGCCTCGTTCGCTGACGTTCAGCACCGCGTCGTGCGCGACGTCTTCCATGAACCTCACACAACGCGTGCAGAGGATGCAACGGTTAGGCACGTACATCACGTCGCCGCCGAAATCCTCAACCGGATTGAAGCGCTTCGGTTCGCGATAGCGGCTGTCGGCGCGTCCTTCCTTGTACGTGTAGTCCTGCAACTCGCACTCGCCGGACTGGTCGCAGATCGGGCAGTCGAGCGGGTGGTTGATCAGGAGCATCTCGAGCACGCCTTTCCGCGCTTCTCGTGCCTTTTCCGCATGCACGTGCACCACCTGACCCTCGGCCACCGATGTCGCGCAGGCAGGCGCAAGCTTCGGCGCCTTCTCGACGTCGACGAGACACATCCGGCATACGCCGGCCACCGGAAGTCCCGGATGGTAGCAGTAGTGCGGAATGAGCACACCGACCGTTTTGGCGGCTTCGAGGATCGAGGTCCCGGCCGGCACGGAAACCGGTCGGCCTTCGATCGTCAGGTTGACCAGTGGCGTATCAGCCATCAGGCGACAATCGCGGGAACGGTGTGAACGGTCTTGCGGGTGATCAGCGCCTCGAACTCACCGCGGAACTTCTGGATTCCGGAGACGACCGGCGCCGCGCAGGAATCGCTGAGCACGCAGATCGTCTTTCCGGTCATCTGCTCGCACAGGTCCATCAGCGTATCGAAGTCTTCGGCGGTTCCATCGCCGGCGACCATGCGCTCGAGGATCTTGGTTGTCCACGCGGTGCCCTCGCGGCACTGGGTGCACTGGGCGCAGCTCTCGTGGGCGTAGAAACGCGCCAGTCGAGCCACCTGACGCGGGATGCTCTGTGCGTCATCCATGACGATGCACCCGGCTGAGCCGAGCATCGTGCCGGCGGCGACCATGCCCTCGTAATCCATCAACGCGGCGTCGGCTTCTTCCATGTTGATGATCGGAACCGACGAGCCGCCGGGGATTACCGCCTTGAACTTGCGACCTTTCGGCGGCCCGCCGCAGAGGTCGTACAGGAATTCCTTGAACGGAAATCCCATGACGACTTCATAGTTGCCGGGACGTTGCACGTTGCCGCACACGGACCAGAGCTTCGTGCCAGTGCTCTTGGGGTTGTCCGGTCGCGACATCTTCTTGTACCACTCGCCGCCATTGACGAGAATCGGCGGCACGGCCGCGAGCGTCTCGACGTTGTTGATTGTCGTCGGCATGCCGAAGAGTCCGGCCGCCGCGGGAAACGGTGGCTTGATTCGCGGATTGCCTCGCTTCCCCTCCAGGGAATTCATCATCGCGGTCTCTTCACCGCAGATGTATGCGCCTGCGCCCTTGTGAACCCAGACGTCGACGCGCTTGCCGGATCCCATCGCGTTCTTGCCGATAACACCCGCCTTTCGCGCCTCGTCGACGGCGCGTTCCATCACGTCGAGCGGCTCCGTGAATTCACCACGGATATAGATGTACGCGGTTTCGGCGCCGATGGCGTGAGCGGCAATCGCGCAGCCCTCGATCAACGCATGCGGGGTCCACCGCATGATCTCGCGATCCTTGAACGTGCCGGGCTCCGACTCGTCGGCGTTGCAGCAGAGATAGTGCGGCTTGCCATCACCGAGCTTCATGAACGACCACTTCAACCCGGTGGGGAAACCGGCGCCGCCGCGACCGCGCAAGCCGGAATCCTTCACCACGGCCTGGATCGCGACCGGATCCATGCCGAGCGCCTGTTCGAGCGCCTGGTAGCCCCCGCGCGCTTTCCAGCCATCCAGCGAACGCGCTTCAGCCTCGCCGAAGTGTTTCGACAGGACCGTCGTCTCGCGCGGATGTGGCTTAAACGGGAAACCCATTCGATTTCAGATTGCAGAGTTCAGTTTGCAGAATGCAGCATGAACACCCGACTTCTGCCTAACCGTAGTTTTTCAGGAGGTCAGGTACCTTCTCAGGCGTCACCGACTCGATGAAGTCCGAGTTAACCATGACCGGCGTCGCAAAACCACAAGCACCCAGACATTCGACCTCGATGACGGTGTACTTCCCGTCAGCGGAGGTCACGCCGAGTTCACCGCACCCGGTCTTGTCGAGAAATGCCTTCACCACGTCTTCGGCGCCGCACACATGACATGGCGTCGTCGTGCAGACCTGGATGAAGTGTTTCCCCACGGGATGCTGGTGATACATCGTGTAGAACGTCACGACGCCCTTCACGTACGCTGCCGTCAGGCCAAGTACCTGGCCGGTTTCGGCCATCGCTTCGGGGCTCACCCAACCGCGCGCTTCCTGCACCATCCATAACGCGGGCAGCAGGGCCGCCATCTTTGTCGGATAGCGTACGAGCAACGCATCGAGCTTTGCCTTCGTGTCGCCAGTGAACACCGGGACGTACGGTTCGCTCGAGTGCCCGTGAGGTGACGTCGAGATTGCCGCTCCACCAGTTGCAGACGGACCGTGACTCATCGGGCGGCTCCCCAGGCCCCAGGCCCCAAGCTCCAAGCCCTCATCGATCGATTTCCCCCATCACGATATCAATGCTGGCATTGATCGCGATGACATCGGACAGCAGGTGACCTTCCACCATCTGCGGAATTGCCGACAGGTTCACGTACGACGGCGGACGGATGCGCCAACGGACCGGCTTCGGAGTGCCGTCGGAAACGAAGTAGTAGCCCTTTTCGCCCTTCGGGCTCTCCACCGCGACGTATGTCTCGCCGATCGGAGGACGTGGCCCTTCCATCACCTGCTTGAAGTGATGGATCATCGACTCCATTTCACTCGTCGCCTTGCTCTTCGGCGGAAGGATGAGCCGGGCGTCGTCGACGTTCACCGGACCATCGGGGAGTCGCGCGGCGGCCTGCTCGAGGATGCGTACCGATTGCCGCAGCTCTTCCATCCGGCACAGGAAGCGATCGTAGACGTCGCCGTTCGTGCCCACCGGGACGTCGAAGTCGTACGTCTCGTAGTCGAGGTACGGGAAATCCTTGCGCACGTCGTACGCCACGCCCGAGGCACGGAGCAGCGGACCCGAAAGCCCGGCGTTGACCGCGTCCGCGGCGCTCATCACCCCGATACCGATCGTGCGCCCCACCCAGATGCCGTTGCGCGTCACCATGCGATCGACTTCGGCAATCGTCTTCGGGAACGTGTGGGTGAAATCGCGCAAGCCATCCATCCACCCGTCGGGGATGTCCGCGCCCATGCCGCCCACGCGCGTCAACGTTGTCGTCAGGCGTGCCCCGATCCACTGCTCGAGCAGCGTGTAGATTCGCTCGCGTTCCTGGAACGACCACAGGAAGGGCGTAAACGCGCCGATGTCGATGCACGTCGTGCCGAGCCAGACCAGGTGCGACATGATCCGCGACAGCTCCATCGCGATGACCCGCAGCACCGTGCAGCGCGGCGTGATCTCCACGCCGAACAGGCGCTCCGCACCTAACGCGAAGGCGACGTTGTTGCCTGGCGAGTTGAGGTAGTCTTCGCGGTCGGTCCAGGGGATGATCTGGTTGTACTGCCGGTATTCGCCGATCTTCTCGAAGCCGCAGTGCAGGTAGCCGACATGCGGAATGCAGCGCACGACCGTTTCGCCGTCCAGCTCGAGCACGAGGCGGAGCACGCCGTGTGTCGCCGGATGTTGCGGCCCGAGGTTGATGAGCATGTGCTCCCCCTCCAGCTCCGGCTCAATCGATAGCGGTGCTTCGAGCGTCGTGACGCGGCCACCGTCATCGACCACCAGCGGAATGCGCTGAGGCCGTCCTTCGGCGTCGAGCCCGGACGTGGAGAGCGCAACTTCGACCGTGCGTTTCTCGGCCACGCCCTATTCTCCCGTCTTTTCGCCGCCGGCGAGACGCTGCCGCATTTCCAGCGGCAAGTCCTCGAAGGCGTCGGCGATGGTGAGTTCGGTCATCGAATAGCGACTCTCGGGCTCCGCGGCGAGCGCCTGTCGCAGTTGTTCGGAGCGCGAGAACCGGCCTCGCAGCGGAAAATCCTTCCGAAGCGGATAGCCTTCCGCGTACTGCTCCCACATCAGGATCCGCCGCAGGTCAGGATGACCGACGAACTCGATACCGAACATGTCGTAACATTCGCGCTCGAGCCAATCGGCGCCCTTGTAGATCGGATACACACTCGGCACGCTCAGCGGCGCGCCCCTCGGGATCTCGGCCTTCAGGCGGAGAAAGCGACGGAACGGCAGCGATCGAAGGTGCCACACGACCTGGAGCGGCAGTTCGAGATCGCGGTACTCCACCGCCGTTACGTCGGACAGATAGTCGTATCGCTCTGCTTCGTCGTCGTGCAGGTAGCGTACGACGTCCCCCACCGATTCGGGGTGAAGGTAAACCGTGGTCTCCGCCCAGATCACCTCGGCTCGAACGAACGCGGTCGGGAATTTTTCGCGAATGCGTTCTGCCGACGGATTCATGGGACCGCCGCGATGGGGAATACCTCGCGGCGTCGCCGGAACTGCGGCCGGGTCAGCGCTACCAGGAACCTGATGGGCGGCGCTCACAGTCCGGAGCGCGTCTGGTGAACCGAATTACCGAACGGCTCGGAGAGTTCGTCGATCGCCGAGGCCGGGATGTACAGCTTGCTGGTGGGATCCGGTTCCATCTCGTCGCGGAGACGCTCATCGGACATGCGTTCCCGCTTCACTTTTTCCTGAAGCATCATGATGCCGTAGATCAGCCCTTCGGGCCGCGGTGGGCACCCGGGCACGTACACGTCGACAGGGATGATCGTGTCGATCCCCTGCACCACCGCGTAGTTGTCGAACATTCCGCCTGACGAGGCGCATGCCCCCATCGAAATGCACCACTTGGGTTGCAGCATCTGCTGCCAGATGCGCCGGATCACGGGCGCCAGCTTGAACGGAACGCGGCCGGCGCAGATCAGCACGTCTGCCTGACGCGGGGAGAACGACATCCTTTCCATTCCGAACCGAGCCAGGTCGTACTTACTGGCTGCCGTGGCCATGAACTCGATCGCGCAGCAGGCGGTCCCGAACGGCATGGGCCAGAGCGAGTTCGCCCGGCCCCAGTTCACGAGGAAGTCGAGTCGCGTGGCGACCCAACCCTCCTGCGACTGGGGAGCGACGGTGACGAGCTGGCGGTCAGGACGCGCGGTCAATCCCACTGGAGCGCTCCTTTCTTCCACACGTAGAGAAAGCCGACGAGGAGGATGACCATGAACACGATCATTTCTCCAAGGCCGAAGAACGAAATCGCTCCCGCCGGACACGAGCCACCAACCAACGCCGCCGTGCACGATAGTTCACGGAAGTAGGCGCCCCACGGGATCATGAAAACGGTCTCGATGTCGAAGATGATGAAGAGCATCGCGACCATGTAGAACTTGACGGAGAACCGCTCCCTGGCATCGCCGAGAGGCGGGATGCCGGACTCGTAGGGCGTGTCCTTCACCGGAGTCGGCCGCATACGGATGACCAGATGCGAGAGCGCGATCATCCCGATCGCGTTCACCAGCACAAACCCCAGGAGGAGAAGTATCGGCAGGTACGTGCGATCCATCGTTTTCCGACTTAGTGAAAAAATTCACTTGCCCGGTTGGAACGAAATTATCCTGCGTTTCCGGGCGGTGCAACGGACGCACTCATCTCAGCCCGACAGGGTGAGCAATTCGTTGGTCTTGCGTTGCCAACCGCATACATTCCGCGCGCCCGAAGCCCGTCGATCCCCGTCTCTCGCAACTCCCGTCTCACATCTCATGTCTATACAAAACGACCGCTGGATCATTGAGATGGCGACGAAGCACCGGATGATCGAACCTTTCGAGCAGAGCCAGGTCCGCGATGGCGTGATCTCGTACGGCGTGAGCTCGTACGGCTACGACATGCGTGTCGCCAGCGAGTTTCGCATCTTCACCAACGTTCTCAGCTCGGTGGTCGATCCGAAACACTTCGACCCGAAGTCGTTCGTCGAATTCGAAGGTCCGGTCTGCATTGTGCCGCCGAACTCGTTCGCCCTGGCCCGTTCCGTCGAGTACTTCAGGATCCCGCGTGACGTCGTAACAATCACGGTTGGCAAGTCGACCTACGCGCGGTGCGGCATCATTACCAACGTCACGCCGTTCGAGCCCGAATGGGAGGGATACGTGACCTTGGAGATCTCCAACACCACTCCCCTGCCAGCGCGGATTTACGCCAACGAGGGCATCGCCCAGGTTCTGTTCTTCCGCGGCTCCGAACCACCGCTCGTGTCGTATCGGGACAAGAAGGGGAAGTATCAGGGTCAGACGGGGGTTACTCTCCCGAAGCTGTAGCGAATCGGACCGAAACGGGATTCGGGCTGATTTGAAACGAAACGGGATACGGGCTGATCAGAGCGGCGTTTCGTTGAAACGAAAAACGATTCCGGACACTTTTTGGAGTCAGGCATGAAACATCTATTCTCGTGTGGCGCAGTCGTTCTGCTGTTGGTCGCTGCTGCCACGAATGCGTCCGCACAGCGAAAACTGTCCGGATTTGCGGCGATCGGTCCGACCACGACCACCGGCGACCTCAAGGACGCCGACAGCACGAAGTCCGGCTTCATCGTTCAAGGTGGATTCGAATACCAGCTCTACGCGCCGCTCTGGCTGCGCTTTGATGCGTCGATGGGCTGGAATGACCGTCAGACGAGTTTCGCTGAAGACGCATACATCGTGACGTTCGCCGGTCGAGCCGAATACTGGATCCCCGTTGTCGTTGCCAAGATCCGACCGTACGTGCTGGGCGGCGCGGGCTTCATGCTCTACAAGCGGAACCCTGGTGAAACGGGCCTGCAGTTTCCGACGAAGAACCGCGTCATGATTGGTGGTGGTGCTGGACTCGACTGGCAGATCGGCGGCACGAGTCTTTTCGTCGAAGGCCGCTACGACGTGGGACTCAAGAAGGGCGATGAGTCCGGGTCCGGCCGTGCGTTCGTTCCGGTCATTGTGGGCGCGCGCTGGGGCGCCCGGTAATGAAAGGGGGTCAGAGTGCACTCTGACCCCAAACAGCTAGATGGCCAGGGTCGCCATCGGCTCACGAACGGCGTCGGCACTCTTTGCGAGCGCGTCGCGCTCCTCTGCGCTGAGCTCCACGGTGATGACTGCCTCGAGGCCGTTGCGACCGATCTTGCACGGAACGCCGAGGAAAAGCCCGGAATGGCCGTATTCACCTTCGAGCCACGCCGAGCAAGGCAAGATGCGCTTCTGGTCGTTCACGATGGCTTCCGCCATCTGCACAGCCGCCGCTGACGGAGCGTAATACGCCGATCCCGTCTTCAGGAGAGAGACGATTTCGGCGCCGCCTTTCCTGGTTCGATCGACGATCTTGTCGAGTTGGTCGCGGGGCATCAGCTGCGTCACGGGAATGCCACTCACTGTCGTGTAATTCACGAGCGGCACCATCGTGTCTCCGTGCCCGCCGAGTACCATCGCCTGGATGTCCCGCACCGAGACGTCGAGCGCCTCGGCCAGGAACGCACGATAGCGGGCCGTGTCGAGCACCCCCGCCATGCCGAGCACACGTTCGCGCGGAAACCCAGTCACCTTTTTCGCGACGTAACACATGACGTCGAGCGGATTCGACACCACGATCAGGATCGCGTTCGGAGACGTCTTCGCTACTTGCTCCGAGACACCCTTCACGATGCCGGCGTTCGTGTTCATCAGGTCGTCGCGCGACATGCCCGGCTTGCGCGCGATGCCGGCCGTGATGATCACGATTTCCGAGCCTGCGCTCTCTTCGTAGCCGTTCGTACCGATGACTCTCGAATCGAACCCTTCGATCGGCGCCGTCTGCCATTGATCGAGGCCCTTGCCCTGCGGAATCCCTTCGATGATGTCGACGAGTACAACGCGCCGTGACAGTTCTTTTTCGGCGACGCGCTGGGCCGTCGTAGCTCCGACGTTACCGGCGCCGACAACCGTGATGGTGTTAACCATGACCTGATTTCGTGGTAGAAGTGCGATGAGGCGGGACGGGCAAACTAGCGGTGCGAGCGAGTCGCTTCAACGACGCCGCCGTGGCGGGTCACGAGTCACGCGCGATACTCAGCCGCCGACCTGAGACAACGCGCGAAGTCCGCCGACTTTCATTTGAAGCAGCGCGTGCTCCTTTGGCTTATCCGCCAGCGCCTGCCGGAAGAGAGGCTCGAGCGCTTCGCCGCTCCGGAGCGGGTCGCGAAGGTTCACTTCGTGGTCGCCATAGAGGCACGTGCGCAGTCGGCCATCCGCGGTCAGGCGGACTCGGTTGCACGAGCCGCAATACGTGTGCGTCATGGGTGTGATGACGCCGACAGTGCCCACGGCGCCGGAAAGCCGATAGTACTGCGCGGGACCGTTGCCGCGCGGCGGGCCGCCATCGGGCGCCAGCGCGCCCAGCGACGAAATGCGCGACAGCACTTCGTCGCTCGGCACAACGTGCTCCCAGGTCAGCTCGCGCATGTCACCAACCGGCATGAGCTCGATGAAGCGAACATGCCACGGGCGATCGAGGGTGAGCCGGGCGAAATCCTCGATCTCGTCGACATTGGTGCCGCGCAACACGACGACGTTGATCTTGATTGGCGACAATC
>Ga0070698_100006919_pt1 | contig 12289 bp, 11 predicted proteins | sample KBSK1502metaG_FD_65477 | JGI IMG/M metagenome (GOLD analysis project Ga0070698, IMG submission 65477) | Corn, switchgrass and miscanthus rhizosphere microbial communities from Kellogg Biological Station, Michigan, USA - KBS K1-50-2 metaG | ecosystem: Host-associated > Plants > Roots >...
CGACGGTGGTGAGGCTGAGCAGAGCGCTGCGCATGGACCCCTTCCCTCCCTGTGGCTCCGCCTATCCGCGGATGCCGGTGCGTGCGACGCCTTCGATGAAGTAGCGCTGCGCGATCAGGTACACGACGAGGGTAGGCAGGATCACGAAAGCCGCCCCCGCCATGAGCAGATGGTACTGCGAGCCTCCTTCAGCGTGGAACTGATTCAGCTGCACCTGTATGGGACGGATCTCCGGACTCGACGTGATGATCAGCGGCCACTGGAACGCGTTCCACGACGCGAGGAACTCGAGGAGCGCGACGGTGATCAGCGCGGGGCGCACGAGAGGCAGCGCGATGCTCCACAGGAACCGCAGGTGCCCCGCGCCGTCCATGCGCGCCGAGTCGTGCAGCTCCTGCGGCACCGTGAGGAAGAACTGCCGCAGCAGGAAGATCGAGAAGACGGTCGCGAGGAACGGGACGATCATCGCCGTGTACGTGTCGTACCACCCGAGGTAGCGCCGGCTCATCAGGACGAAGTTCGGGATGATCGTCGCTTCGCCGGGGATGAACAGCGTCGCGAGCAGGATCGAGAAGAGGATCCCGCGGCCCCGGAAACGCATGCGGGCGAAGGCGTAGCCCGCGAGCACCGACGAGACGAGCACGCCGAGCGTGGTCACGGTGGCCATGAAGATGGTGTTGGCGAACGCTCGCGGCCAGAACGTGTGCGGGTAGGTCCAGGCGATGACCCAGTTCTCGACGTGCCACTCGTTAGGCCAGAAGATGGGCGGATCGCGCTGTGCCTCCGAGAACTCCTTGAAGGACGTCGTCAGCATCCAATAGAAGGGGAAGGCCATCACGGCCGCGCCGAGCAGCAGCAGCCCGTGCTTCGCGAGACCCGTGGGTCGGATCGCCGTCACTGGTAGAAGACCCGTCTACCGAGAACGCGGAACTGCACGAGCGTCACGCCGATGATGATCAGCACGAAGATGAACGACATCGCCGCGCCGAGGCCGATCCCGTTCACGCCCGTGCGCTCGAAGAACGTGCGGAAGATGAGGAGTGGCACGGTGCGCGTCGTGTCGAGCGGGCCGCCGGATGTGAGCACGTAGATCTGGCTGAACGACCGCATGGCGCCGATGGTCGCGATGATCGCGACGAAGAAGATCGTCGGTGAGAGAAGCGGGATCGTGATGCCACGCAGGATCTGGCGCTCGCTCGCGCCGTCGATGCGCGCGGCCTCGTAGTACTCGCGCGAGATGTTGGTCAGCCCCGCGAGGAAGATGACGGTCTGTAGCCCGATGTAGTACCAGATCGTGAAGAGCGACACGGCGACGAGCGACAGGCTTGGTCCGGCGAAGGCGTCAGGGACCGACGCGCCGAACGCCGACCCGATCATCTGGAGGACACCGCGAGGCTCGCGCAGCCAGCCCTGGGCTCCGATACCCACGAGGCCGAGCAGGAAGTTCAGGAAGCCGAAGTTCGCGTCGAAGATCCAATCGAAGATCACGGCAGCGGCCACGACCGACGTGATGTGCGGCATGAAGTACACCACGCGATAGGCCGCGCGCCCGCGCGTGCCCTGGTAGAGAAGGAAGGCGACGACGAGCGAGATCGCGATCTCGACCGGCACGGTCAGGATCACGTACCAGGCGGTCACGCCGAGGGAGTTCATGAAATCGCCGAAGCGCGCCCCTGAGGGATCGAGGATCGTGCCGTAGTTCTCAAGGCCGGCGAACCGCTCGAAGATCACGCCCCAGCGCGTGAGGCTCATCACGAACGCAGCGATCCCGGGGAGGATGTGGAAGACACCGATGAGGATGAGCGCGGGCGCGACGAAGGCATAGGCCTCGACGTTCTCGAAGAAGATCCGCCGGCGCTTCGCGGCGATGCGCGCGTCGGCGGAAATGACCCCCACTGCCACCGTCGGCGATGATAGGTGCGCGATGCCCATCTACGACTACCACTGCGATCACTGCGGTCACGCGTTCTCCGCGGTGCGCTCCTACACCGACGAGAGCGTCGAGGCCTGCCCGAAGTGCGGCAAGCGACCGCGGCGTCTCCTCAGCGCTCCCGCGATCGTCTTCAAGGGATCGGGCTGGTACAAGACCGATAGCCGCGCAGCGTCGGTGTCGAAGGACACGTCGGCGAAGGATGGGGCCAAGGGCGAGGGCAAGGCGGAGACGAAGGCGGACACCAAGTCCGGAACGAAGGCGGAGACCAAGTCCGAGACGAAGTCTGAGACGAAGTCGGACAAGAGCTCCGCCAAGAGCGGCGAGGCGGCGTCCTAGCCTCGCTGCGCGCGCCCGCGACCCTCCTCCCGGTCCGGGTCGCGCGCTCGTTCCTCGAGGATGAGGGACCGTTCCTCGCCGGAGCGCTCGCGTATCAGATCTTCTTCGCGCTTATTCCGCTGCTCGCACTCGTGGTCGGCGCGCTCGGGTTCATCTTCGGCGACGAGAGCTCCGCCCGCCGGGTCGCACAGCTGATCCGCGAGGTCTACCCGTCCGCGACGCAGCAGGAGCTCCGCATCGTTCGCGAGCTGATCGAGGGGCGGGCCCTCTCGCTCGGGCTGGGGCTCGTCGGCACGCTCTTCGGCGCGACCGCGATCTACAGCGCGCTCGACTACGCGCTGGCCGCCGTGCTGGGGCGTGGCAACAAGAGGACCTTCATGCGCGGATCCGCGGAGGCGCTCACGTTCGTCGGCGCGATCCTCGTGATCGCGGTGATCTCCTTCGCCGTCTCGTACGGCGCGGCGGCGGCGCAAGATCTCCTCCGCGGCCTGGGGCTGGGCCGCGAGGGCCGGACGGCGATCGGGCTGCTCGGCCCACTCCTCGGGGTGGTCGGCGGCTACGTCTTCTTCCTCGTCATCTACCTGACCGTCCCGCGGACGCGCGTGCCCCGGCGCGCGGCGCAGTGGGCCGCGCTGGTATCCGCCGTGCTCTGGGAGGTCGCCAAGCTGGCCTTCGGCGTGTTCACGCGGTCGGTCGGCGCGTTCACCGCGTACGGCCCGCTGGCGTTCGCGGCGGCCCTGCTCACCTGGATCTATCTCACCGGAGCGATCATCCTCATCGGCGCGGAGGTCATGAAAGCGATGCGGCCCGAGTGAAAGGGATCGAGCGAGGATCCGGGTGTGGATAGGTTCGAGCGGACCCTCGGGCAGGTGTTCGAGGGCTGGACCGCGCGGATCCTCCGCGCGCGCCTTCAGCCCGTGCAGATCGCCAAGCGGCTCATCCGCGCGATGGAGTCGCAGCAGACCATCTCGCTCGCGAAAACGTTCGTCCCGAACTCGTACGTCGTGTCCCTGTCGCCTGCCGATTTCTCCGAGTTCGAGCCATACCGTCGCAGCCTCGAGCGCGATCTCGCGGAGGCGCTCCTCGGCGCCGCGCGCGAACGCGGCTTCACGCTCCTGTCCTTTCCCACGGTGGAGATCGAGCGGGACGACGACGTCGCGCGAGGCGACGTGCGGGTGTCATCCGCGCTCATCGATGCGAGCGGCGACGAGGTCACGCCCGACTCGCCTGAGCTCGGACCGGTCGCCGCGGGCCACACGATGGTCCTCGACCGCGAGGCTCTCCTGCACGATCGTCCGCGCGCGCCGCGCGCGTTCATCGAGGTCGTCAGCGAGCGCCGTCGGATCCCCCTCGGCGTGGATCCGGTGGCCATCGGCCGCGACGGGGAGAACGACCTTGTCCTCGACGATCGGCGCGTCTCCCGCCGCCACGCCGAGATCCGCCTTCGGCTCGGCCGCTACACCCTTTACGACCTGCAGAGCACGAACGGCACGTACGTGAATGGCCGACGCGTCGCGGAGATCGTCCTGTCCGACGGCGACCGCGTCCAGATCGGCGGGAGCGAGCTCGTCGTCCAACAGCCCGAGACGGCGTAGCCGTGGAGATCCCGTTCCAGGTCGCGCTGTGGGGCGTACGCATCGCGTTCCTTCTCGTCCTGTACCTCTTCCTCATCCGCGCCTTCGCGACCCTGATCCGCTCGCTGCGAACGGAGACCGAGCTCGCGGCGCGGCCCGCGCTCGCGTACCTCGTCGTGCAGCGAACGCACGCGCAGGGACCGCGCCTCGGCGAGAGGCTCCCCCTGCGTGCCCTCAGCGCCATCGGACGCGACGCCGGCAACGACGTCGTGATCAACGACGACGCCGCGAGCGCGCGCCACGCCGTCGTCGAGCTGAACGACGGCACGTGGTGGGTCTCGGATCAGGGGAGCACGAACGGCACCCTGCTCAACGGCGGCCGCATCGCGCGCCCCGAGCGGCTGCGCGACGGTGACGTGATCGATATCGGCCGGGTGGGGATGCGCTTCGAGACGTGATCGTCAAGATGTCGCGCCCCACGTTCCGCGGGACCGAGCTCGGCCTGCTCGTCCCGGTCGCGCTGCTCGCCGCGCTCGGTTCGATCGCGGTCGTCGGGGCGCAGGCGACGGAGCTGCCCGTCGCCGCCTTCGCGGTGCCGGTCGTGTTCATCCTCGTCGCGGTCGCCTTGCATGTCTTCCTCGTCGCCAGCGGGTTCCGCGGCGACCAGCTGCTGCTGCCCCTCAGCCTCGGCCTCGTCGCGCTCGGCCTCGTGATGATCGAGCGGCTCGCCCCGACCGTGCTCCTCGTCCAGCAGCTCACGTGGACCGTGATCGCGGCCGGCGTCTTCGTCGCCGTGATCATCGTGCCGCGCGACCTCGGCTCGCTCTCGCGGTTCAAGTACTCCTGGGCGGTCCTGGGCATCGCCCTGCTTGCCTCGCCTCTCCTGCCCGTCGTGGGGCGCGAGATCAACGGGGCGCGGATCTGGATCGGCTTCGGTCCGGTCAACTTCCAGCCGGCCGAGATCGTGAAGGTGCTCATGGTCGTCTTCTTCGCCGCGTATCTCGAGGAGCATCGCGAGCTCCTGGCGACGCCACCGCGCCGCTTCGGTCCGCTGGCGGTACCGCCCCTCCCGTACCTCATCCCGATCGTCCTCATGTGGGCCATGGCCATGGGCGTGATGATCCTGCAGAAGGATCTCGGCGCGGCGCTCCTCTTCTTCGGCGCCTTCCTCGCGATGCTCTACCTCGCGACCGGGCGCGTGTCGTACTCGATCGCCGGCATCGCGATGCTCGGTGCCGGTAGCTGGGTCGCCGCGCACGTCTTCGCGCACGTCGCGGCGCGCATCGAGACATGGCTTTCGCCCTTCTCCGACGAGATGCGATTCGGCGCGGGCTACCAGATGGTCCAGGGCCTGTTCGCCCTCGGCAACGGTGGCCTTCTCGGTGCCGGCCTCGGCAACGGCATGCCGGAGCAGATCCCCGTCGTCTGGAGCGACTTCGTGTTCGACGCCTTCACCGAGGAGGTGGGGTTCGCGGGCGCGCTCGCGCTCCTCGCGCTCTACCTCGTGATGGTGTTCCGCGGCATGGGCATCGCGATGCGGGCGCCGACGCCGTTCCTGCAGCTGCTCGCCGGCGGGCTCGCGTTCATCCTCGCCTTCCAGACGCTCGTGATCGTCGGCGGGAACGCGAAGCTGATCCCGCTGACCGGCGTGACGCTGCCGTTCCTCTCATACGGGGGCAGCTCGCTCGTGACGAACTTCGCGATCGTCGCTCTTCTTCTTCGTGTGAGCGAGATGACGAGGCGGGTGCGCGGTGGGTAGCGTGCGAGCGCGCGAGCCCGGCGGCGCCCGCCGAAACCCTCTCTACGCGCGTGGGGCCACCACCCTCGCTACGCCTCTAGTGCTCCTCGTCCTTGTAGCTCGGCGGGGTGCTCCGCTCGGGTGGTCCCCCACGCGCGCGGGGGCCCTCGGCGGGCCACTCGCCGGGCTCGCGCCTGATGCGAGCGGCGCCGCCGCGCTCGCGCCGACGCCGACGTGATCCGGCCGATCGGCGCGAACATCCGCGCCCTCACCATCGTCATCTCGCTCGCGTTCCTGCTCACCTCGCTCGGCGTCGGGTACTGGAGCCTCGTGGAGGCGGCCGACCTCTCCGGCGACGCGTTCAACCCGCGGCTGCTCGCGGCGATCCGCGACCGCCCGCGCGGGCGCATCATCGCCGCCGACGGGACGGAGCTCGCCGTCAGCACCCGCAACGCCGACGGCACCTACCGGCGGCGCTACGCCGACCGGTCGCTCACCCACGCCGTCGGGTTCGCGTCGTTCAAGTACGGCTCGTCCGGGATCGAAGGCGCGTACGCCGAGTCGCTCATCGGTCGCGACGCCGCGGATCCGATCGGACAGTGGCGCGCGCGCTACCTCCACGAGCAGGGCGAGGCGGGCACGGTAAAGCTGGGGATCATCCCCGCGGTGCAGCGGGCCGCCGCGGCCGCGCTCGGCGGACGGCGCGGCGCGGTGATCGCGCTCGACCCGCGAAGCGGCGCGATCATCGCGTCGGTCAGCTTTCCCGACTACGACCCGAACCTCATCGTGGATCCCGTCCAGCAGGACCAGTCATGGACCCAGGTGAACGGCAACAGGGACCGGCCGCTGATCGATCGCGCGACGCAGGGCCTCTACCCGCCGGGCTCGACCTTCAAGCTCATCACGGCCTCGGCGGCGCTCGAGGCGGGGATCGACCCGAATGCGAAGGTGCGCGTCGACGACCCCTACCGCGCGGATCCGTCGTGGGGCAGCTACGCGGTGCGCTCCTCGTCGCAGGCGCACGGCGACTTCGACATGTCGCTCGCGTTCCAGCGCTCGGAGAACATCTACTTCGCGAAGATCGGCCTGCAGACCGGCGGGCAGCGTCTCGCTGATACGGCCGCGCGCTTCGGCATCGGCGCCGCGCCGCGGTGCGAGCTTCCCGTGTCCAAGGGGCAGATCTCGGGCAACGGACAGCTCGATCGACCGATCCTCGTCGCGGATACGTCGTTCGGACAGGGCGAGCTCCTCGTCTCTCCACTGCAGATGGCACTTGTCGCCGCCACCATCGCCCGCGGCGGCTCGCTTCCGATCCCCCACTACGCGACGGCGGTCCTGGACGCGCGCGGCGATGTGCTGCGCCTGGTCGAGCCGGGCGCGGCGGGTCAGGTCATCCAGCCGCGGACCGCGCAGATCGTCGGCGCGGACATGGTCGCCGCGGTCGAAGCACCGGGCGCCTTTGCGTTCGGCGCGAAGGTGCCGGGCGTCCACGTGGCGGGCAAGACGGGGACGGCCGAGAACCCGGCGGGGGCGGCGCACGGGTGGTTCGTCGGCTTCGCGCCGGCGGAGGCGGCGAGCGTGGTGGTCGCGGTCATCATCGAGAACAGCCCGCGCGGCGGCGAGGATGCTGCCCCCGTCGGCGCGGCCGTTCTGCGAGCCGCCCTCGGACGTTGAACCTTTCGGCCCACTGCTGCCCATACCATTGAAATGAGGGCAGATGAGCCCTGGGAGCACGAGTGTGGATGGGTCCGAGCTCAGCCGGCGCGTCGCGTCGGTGGTGGCGAACGTCGAAAAAGTCATCTTCGGCAAGCACCACGAGGTGGAGCTGGCGATCGTCGCGCTGCTCTGCCGCGGCCACATCCTCATCGAGGATGTCCCCGGCACGGGCAAGACGGTCCTCGCAAAGTCGCTCGCCCGGTCGCTCGGCTGCAGCTTCCGCCGCATCCAGTTCACCCCTGACCTGCTGCCCTCGGACGTGACCGGCGTCGCCATCTTCGACCAGCGCACGAATACGTTCGAGTTCCGGCCCGGGCCGGTGATGAGCCAGATCGTCCTCGCCGACGAGATCAACCGAGCCACGCCCAAGACGCAGTCCGCGCTCCTCGAGGCGATGGAAGAGCACCAGGTGACCGTCGACGGCGTCACGTATCGCCTGCCCGACCCCTTCCTCGTCATGGCGACGCAGAACCCCATCGAGTACGAAGGCACGTTCCCGCTGCCAGAAGCGCAGCTCGACCGCTTCTTCCTGCGCCTGCAGCTCGGGTATCCCGGCGAGGATCAAGAGATCGCGATCCTCGACGCGCAGCGCATCCAGCACCCCATCGAGACCCTCGGCCAGGTCCTCGCCGCCGAGGAGCTCGTCGGCGCGCAGACGCACGTCCGCGACGTCCACCTCGCACCAGCGCTCAAGAAGTACGTCGTCAGCGTCGTCTCCGCCACGCGGTCGCACCCCGACGTGTATCTCGGCGCGTCACCGCGCGGCTCGCTCGCGCTCACGCGCGCGTCGCAGGCGTACGCCGCGATCCGCGGGCGTGACTTCGTGCTTCCCGATGACGTGAAGGCGCTCGCCGCGCCGACTCTGGCGCACCGGCTCATCCTCCAGCCGCAGGCGCGGCTCAAGGACCTGGCGACCACGACCGTGATCGCCGAGGTGCTGGCCAGCGTCCCGGTGGAGATGTCGCCCGCCGCCATGAGGGCCTAAGGGGCCGACGTGAGGCCCTGGCACTTCGCCGCGCTGTGGATCGCTCTCTTCGCCATGGCGATCGCGAGCGGCGTGGATCTGCTCTCGTACATCGCGTACCTCATCCTCTTCGTCGGGCTCACGATGTGGATCGTCTCGCGGCAGACGCTGGACGGTCTCACCGTGGTGCGCCACATCGGCCAGGCCTACGCGCACCTCGGCGACACCATCGAGCTCCGCTATGAGCTCCACAACGAGCGCCGCCTCGGCAAGCTCTGGGTCGAGATCTTCGAGGAGTCGAACTGGCCGGAGCATCTGCCCGGGCGCGTCCTCTCCATCGGCGGCCAGAAGGACCGCAAGTGGAAGGTCCTGGTGAAGGCGCTGCGACGAGGACGGTTCCAGCTCGGGCCCATCGTCCTGCGCTCGGGCGATCCGTTCGGACTCTTCCAGACCGAGGAGCGCCTCGACGCGCAGGCACTGATCCTCGTGTACCCCAAGGTCCTGCCGCTCGCGCACTGGCAGCTGCCGGGCTCGCTCCTCGAGGGAGGCGTCCTCACCGGTCAGCGGTCGCTCCAGGCGACGAGCATGGTCATGGGGATCCGCGAGTACCGCCCGGGCGACGCCTTCAACCGGATCCACTGGCGCTCGTCGGCGCGCCACCGCACGCTGCACGTGAAGGAATTCGAGCTCGACAAGACCGCGGACATGTGGATCTACCTCGATCTCGACCGGCACTGGCACCGCGGCGACGGCGAGACCGCGACCATCGAGCGCGCCGTGACGGTGATCGCGTCGGTCGTCGCGAAGGCGCTCCGCGAGCACCGGAGCGTCGGCCTGGTCACGAGCGGCCACCGGGCAGAGATCATGCAACCGGACCGTGGCACGAAGCAGTTCGGAAAGATCATGCAGTTCCTTGCCGAGGTCCAGGCGGGGGGCGAGCTGACGCTCGCGGAGACGCTCATCGAGACCACGCCGCGCATCCGCCGCGGCTCGTCCTGCCTGATCGTGACGTCGTCGCTCGACCGCCAATGGGTGCGGCCTGCGGGGACGCTGCGCGAGTCCGCGATCTCGACGCAGGCCGTCCTCATCGGCGCCCCCGGTCCGATCGAGGAGCGAGACCGCGCGCGCCGCAACGCGATCCTCGGCGAGCTCGCGATCGCGGGCATCGCCAGCGCGTACCTGCCGGCCGACGCGCGTATCGAGGACCTCTTCCGTGAGGTGGCCGCCGCATGACCGCCGCCCTGCGCGCGCTGTTCCCGCCGATCGATCTGCGCCGGCTCCGCTTCCGCGCCGGCTGGTCGGGCCTGCCGATCTTCGTGATCATGACGCTCGTCTATCCGCTGTCGCTCCAGCAGGCCGATTGGGTCGAGCTCTCCAAGCACTTCACCAGCGTCGCGCTCGGGGCGATCCTCTTCGGCACGCTCGTCGGCAACTCGTCGCTGCGACCGCTCCGCGCCGCGGCTCTCGGGGCGACGGTCGGGGCCGTGATGGTCGTCCTTCTGACCATGAGCGCCATGGACGGCGGCATCAGCCGCCGGACCGCCGTGACGCTGGGCATCGACGTGAACACGTGGCTCACCCAGGTCCTCGCGGGCGAGGCGGCCCGCGGGCAGACAGTGTTCACCCTGTTCCTGGGCGCGAGCGTATGGAGCGTCGGCTTCATGGGCGCCTTCGCTCTCGCGCGCGCGGGCCGCATCTGGGAGTCCATCGTGTTCAACGGGGCATGCCTGACGCTCAACGCGTCGCTCGCGCTGACGAACCTCAAGATGGACCTCGTCGTCTTCTCGGCGTGCGCGCTCGTGCTCATGCTGCGCACACACATCGCCGTGCTCCAGGAGCGCTGGGAGCAGAGGAACATCCAGCCGACCGGCGAGATGGACTGGCGCGTCCTGCGCGGCGGCCTGACGTGGACCGCGGTCCTCATCCTCATCGCGCTCTTCACGACGAGCTACCTCACGCCGAGCTTCGCCGCCGAGACGCTCGACTCCGCGTTCAACGTGTTCGAGGGTCCCTACCAGCGCGTCGAGACGGAATGGCAGCGGTTCTTCGCCGGGGTGTCGGGGCCGAGCCGTCTGCGCGGCGTGACGTTCTCGGACGCGATCCGCCTCGGGCAATCGCCGAACCTCGGCGAGAGCACGGTGATGATCGTCGACGCCGGCCAGGGTCGTTTCTGGCGCGCGATCGCCTACGACTTCTACACCGGTCAGGGCTGGCGCACGACCGAGGTGGACCGCAGCGACAAGGTGACCTCCGACAAGTTCCAGATGCGCGAGCGCTTCGAGGCGACCTTCGACGTGCGCGAGCCCTACGGCAACCGCCTCTTCGCCGCGAACGAGCCCAACAAGGCCAACGTGCCTTCGCAGTTCCTCACCGGCGACGACCGCTCGTTCTCGAGCGGCATCCGCGCCCTCGAGCAGCGGCAGGCGTCGGAGACGTACTCGGTGGTCTCGTTCGTGTCCATCGCCGACAAGGGCACGCTGCGCCGCTCGCCGGCCGCGATCCCGGAGGCCATCAAGCGCGAGTACCTGCAGACGCCGAGCACCCTCCCGCAGCGCGTGCGCGACCTCTCGCGCAAGGTGATCGAGGGCAAGGACAACGCGTACGACAAGGCCGAGGCGATCGAGTCGTTCCTGCGCACGAGCTACCGCTACGCGCCGGTCGTGCGCCCGCCGCCCCCCGGCCGCGACCCCGTCGACTATTTCCTCTTCGACCTGAAGGAGGACTTCTGCGAGTACTTCGCCTCCTCGATGGTGATGATGCTGCGCGAGGTCGGCGTTCCCGCGCGGCTCGTCGAAGGGTTCACCAGCGGGACGTTCGACCCGACGATCGGCAAGTACGTCGTCAAGCAGGTCAACGCGCATGCGTGGGTCGAGGTGTACTTCCCGACCTACGGCTGGATCGAGTTCGAGCCGACGCCTTCGGAGACCCCGTTCCTCCGGGCGGAAGAGCCGACGAACGGCGGCAACAGCGATTCGGGCGATGGCGGGTCGAGCGACGCCGACCTGCCCGACCGCGGCACGACCGACCGCAGCGAGCTCATCGGCGAGGGCGGCGACGCGAGCGGCTCCGGCGCCGACGCGAACGCGCTGCCGATCGACCCGCGGCCCGCGCTCGGCGCGGTCGTCGTGCTCCTTCTCGGCCTCCTCGCGTTCGTCCTGCGCTTCGAGTGGCGCTTCCGCGGTCTCAGTCCCATCGAAGCGTCGTGGGGCAAGGCGCGCCTGCTCGCGTCGTACGTCGGCCATCCGTCGCGTTCGTCGCAGACGACGTACGAGTTCGCGGACGCGCTCGGCGCCGCGGTGCCCGAGGTGCGATCGCCGATCCGCGCGATCGCCGACGCGCGCGTCCGCGAGCGCTACGCGCCCAGCGGCGCAAGCGACGAGGACCGCGAGCGCGCCGAGGACGCGTGGTGGCGGCTCGCCCGCGAGCTCGTCTCTCTCGTGCCTCAGCGGATGGTCCGCGCGATCTCAAAGGTGCTTCCCCGGTAGGTCAGGGCTCGGCCGGGTGACGCACCCGCTGGGGGACTCGGCGTCTCGCTCAGGGGTCGGCCTCCCCGCCTACACCTTCTCCTTGTCGTCCCTTGTGCTGGCGGGGCCCCTCCACTCCCCTTCGCGAGATCGCCTTCGTCCCCCGCGACATCACCCGGCCTCGCCCTGACCCGGCTATCGCCGGATCACCGCAACATCTCCTTGTGATCACCCACCCGGCGACCGAGCGCGTGCGCGCGCACGCGAGGCAGCATGGCATCGAGATCGACGTGCACCGCTTCCCCGCGGGAACGCATACCGCCGAGGACGCCGCCCGTGCGATCGGCACCGAGGTGGCGAAGATCGTGAAGTCGCTCGTGTTCCTGGTGGCGGGCGATCCGGTCGTGGTGCTGGTGAGCGGCGCGGACCGCGTCGACGAGGCGAGGCTCGGCGCCGCGGTCGGCGCCAACGTTCGGCGCGCGACCGCGAATGAAGTGCGCGACCGCACCGGCTACGTGGTGGGAGGCGTGCCTCCGTTCGGACATGCGAACACGACGCGGGTGA
>Ga0070698_100006921_pt1 | contig 12287 bp, 16 predicted proteins | sample KBSK1502metaG_FD_65477 | JGI IMG/M metagenome (GOLD analysis project Ga0070698, IMG submission 65477) | Corn, switchgrass and miscanthus rhizosphere microbial communities from Kellogg Biological Station, Michigan, USA - KBS K1-50-2 metaG | ecosystem: Host-associated > Plants > Roots >...
CTTCATCGCGCTCGATCGACACGTCGGGCATCCGGCCCGCGGCCTCTGCCGCGTTGCCGTTGGGCAGCGCGCGAATTTCATCGCCCGAGAGTACGGTCAAGAGATTGTCGGCGACCTGTTGGCGGTCGAGCGCCGCCGCTTTCGTTTCTCCGAGCCGGTGCGCCACGACCAACACCGTCCGCAGGTCGACGGCGAGCGTATGGAGACGCAGGTTCACCGCAGGGCTGTCGCCCGATCCAACGGTGATGCTCGCGGAATCGGGGGCGAAGCCGAGCCGGGCCGCGCGCAGGCGATAGGTTCCCGGCGGCACGTTGTCGATCTGGAACGACCCGTCGCCGCGCGTCCGGGCCGCGAACCCGGTGCCGAGCAGCTGTACGGTTGCCCCGGATACGGCTCGGGCGGTGGTGTCAGACACGCGTCCCACCACGGCCGAGCCGCGCGTCTGTGCGTTGGATGTCGATGTGAGGGCGAGAACGAGCAGAACCAGAATGGCGGAACGCATGCAAGCCTCCGCAAGCTGAAACGGTACACGGTTGATGGTTTCCAGCTGGAGCTTGCGGTCGCAATGGGACGATTCGTCGACGATCGCGTAACGATTCGGTCAAGCAGAGTCGTTCCATTCTGCTTCCGAAATCCCCGCGGAGAGTGCAGTGTTAAGCCGATGAAGACTCGCACTCTCGGCAACACGGGCTATCGCGTCAGCGAAATCGGCTTCGGCGGCTGGGGCATCGGCGGCGAGATGTGGCGCGGCGTGGACGACGCCGATGGCCGCAAGGCGCTGCGCGAAGCCGTCGAGCAAGGCATCACGTTCTTCGACACCGCCCTGGCGTATGGCGGCGGCCACAGCGAGCGCGTCATCGGTGAGACGCTGAAGGACGACATCCGCGCCAATCGCGTCGTGGTCGCAACGAAGATCCCGCCGCTGAATCGCCAATGGCCCGGCAAAGCCAGCTACAAGCTCGGCGACGTTTTTCCGGCCAAGTACATCGCCAAGAGCACCGAGGAATCGCTCAAGAACCTCCGCGTCGAAGCGCTGCATGTGCAGCAGCTGCACGTGTGGAACGACGTCTGGCTCGAAGATCGCGACTGGGAAGCGTCCTACCAGCAGATCGTTCGCTTGAAGCAGGAAGGCAAGGTCCTGCACTGGGGGATCTCGATCAACGATCACGCGCCCGAAACGGCGCTGAAGGCGCTGTCGGATCCGCTCTTCGAAACGGCGCAAGTGATCTACAACATCTACGATCGCTCGCCGGAAAAGGCGCTGTTCGCACTCGCGAAGCGGAAGCCGCTCGGCATCATCGTGCGCGTGCCGTTCGACGAGGGCGCGCTCACCGGTCAGATCACGGCGAGCACCGTTTTTCCCGCCGGCGATTGGCGTGCGGGATACTTTGCCGGCGATCGCAAGGCCGAGGCGGAGCGGAGAGGGAAGGCACTGGCCCAGGTGCTGGACGATCAGGTGGAGACACTGCCCGAGCTGGCGCTGCGGTTCTGCCTGTCGTCACCCGAGGTGTCGACGGTGATCCCCGGCATGCGCCGCCCGGCCCACGTGCGTCAGAACGCAATGGCCTCCGCGAAAGGTGCGCTGCCGGCGGGAATGCTGTCGAAGCTCGGAGCCCACGCGTGGGACAAGAACTGGTACGACTAGATCCCTTTCCCCAGCCGCACCGCGCCTCGGATGCCGTACGCTTTCACTCCCACGTCGCCGAGCGGCAACGCCAGCTCTGGCGTCAGCGTCAATTCGTCCGAGAATCCCAGGCCCACGCCGAGCCGGAGTGAAGCGAACGTTTGCCAGCCACAGCAGAATTCCTGATACTGCGCCATGCTGCCGCCGGAGTCCGTCGTCAGTCTGGGGTTCGTGGTTCCAACCGTGAATGCAGCCGTGGGCACGATGTCCCAGAGTTGCCTACGCGCCGCCACGTAGCCCAGACTCAGTCCCGCTGTGTACGAATGCTCGGCGAAACTCCAAACTGAGCCGTCGATCTGGTGTGGTCCCGATAGCGATGCGTAGCTGACGAGCCAACACAGTCCAACCTTCGACCCCGGCCGGCCCGCCATCTCGAGCCCCAAGGTCACGCCGATTGCACGCGACTCGCCATCGAAGGTGGTGGCTTCCCACGTCTTGATCCCGTACTCGAGTGCGGCGAAGGCATGCCGATAGCCCGACCGAAACTCGCCCGTATACCGGTGGGCGTGCTTGTCGATACCTACGTTGGCCGACACATCGATGTGAGAGAGACCGAAGGCAACGTCGCCGGCGCAGAGCTGGGCGGCGGCCACGCTGGTCGCGAATAGGCAGAGCACTGTGGCCAGGGCCACACGCATGCCTGGAAAGTACAGCCGCGCGACGCGGAGGCTAGTCGCGGGCCTGACGAACCTCTGACCCTGGCGGCTGGCGTCGGTTTGCGTTTCCGTGGCATCTAGAGGGCATGAATACGCTCCTCCTCGTCCTGGCCCTGGTGCAGGCAGATGCCGGCACTCCCCTGGAAATCGGCCGTACCTATCGCATCGCATCCCGCACCCTCGGCGAGACCCGGGTTATCGACGTCTCGCTGCCGCAGAGCTACGGCTCCGACACGACGCGCCGTTATCCCGTGCTTGTCGTGCTCGACGGGGACTACGACCATCAGATCGCCGCGACCATCGCCAGGTTCTATAGCGCGACGTCTCAGATGCCCGAGGTGATTGTCGTCGGCGTGCGCAACGTCGATCGCAACCGGGACCTGACGCCGGAGTTGCTGCCCGATTTCCCCATGCCGCCCGAGCTCCCGAGCGCGGGCGGCGCCGATGCCTTCCTGGGCTTCATCGCCGACGAGCTGATCCCATATGTCGACCGGCGCTACCGCACGGCGCCGCTCCGCGTGCTCATCGGGCACTCGCTCGGCGGCCTGTTCGCCACCTACGCGCTCAGCCATCGGCCGGAGCTGTTCACCGGCTATGTCCTGCTCGAGCCGTCGCTCTGGTGGAATCGAGGCCACGAGGTCGATCAGGCGAAGACGGCGCTACGCGACCCCCGCGCGCGCCATGCCCGCGTCATGATGGTGAACGCGGAATCGTGGGGCCTGGATACGACGCAGTGGGGCAGCGGCGGCCCGATGATCCGCGAGCTCTCGGCGCTCGGCGAAACGCATGCCAGCATGCCGATCACCGGCATGACCAAGGCGCTCCGCGCGATGTTCGCGGACTTCAAGCCCACCGAGTGGCGGCCCGGAACGCATCCCATCGCGATGCTCGACCGCTACGACTCGCTCACGGCGCGCGTGGGCTACGCCGTGCCGATTCCGGCGGACGCATTCGCGACGGTCACACGCATGTCGCTCGACGGCCGCAATTTTGACGACGCCGAGCGCGTGCTGACGCGCTGGGAGCGGGCGCTGGGCCCGTCCGATGAATCGCGGGAGTTCCGGCAGCGGCTGACCAGCGAGCGCGCGTCACCTCGGCCGGCCAACTTCATTCCGCTCGAATTCCCCGTGCGCCGGCCGTCGGCGGCGCAGGCGGCGGCGTTCACCGGTCGCTGGGTGACCGTCGCGCAACCGGACACCCACGAAGTCGTGATTCGGGTGTCCGCCGACAGCATTGTGGTGCACGACCGGGTGCAGATGCGCAGTAGTGACTGGGAGGCCGACGATCCCGTGATTCAGGTGACGCCGGACGGCACACTCGAGTGGGGGCTGCCGTTCTTCCGCGGGCTCGCGGCGCTCGTCGTCCTGCGCGGCAAGCTGCAGCTCGATGGCACAATGGTCGTCACGCGCGAAGTCCGGGGCTGGGTACCGCGCGGGCCGGGGACGGACCTCAACCGCACCGAACGGTTTCGGCGAGTCACGCCCTAGAGCTCCCTCAGTCGCCGTTCGAGCAAACGCCTTTCCGGCTCCTCGACCGCCAACACCAGGGCCCGCTCGTACGCCGCCGCAGCGTCGGACTTGCGGCCCAGCCGCCGCAAGAGATCCGCCCGGGCCGCGTGGGCGAGGTGATATTCCTGCAGCTCGCCGCGCGCGAGCATCGCGTCGATGAGCGTCAGCCCGTGCTCTGGGCCGTCGCGCATGGCGACCGCGGCGGCGCGGTTCAGCTCGATGACGGGAGATGGGTCGGCTCTGAGCAGCACGTCGTAGAGCCCGACGATCTGCGGCCAATCGGTTGCCGCGGAGGTCGGCGCTTCCGCATGCAATGCCGCGATGGCGGCCTGCAAGGTGTACGGCCCGAAGCCGCGAGACGTCAACGCGCGCTCGACGAGCGCGACGCCTTCCTGTATCTGCTCCCGGTTCCACTCCGAGCGGTCCTGTTCCTCGAGCGGGATCAACTCGCCGGCGGCCGTCGTTCGCGTAGCACGGCGGGCGTCGTGCAGCAGCATCAGCGCGAGCAGCCCCGTCGCCTCTGCTTCCGGCAGCAGCTCGACGACCAGCCGGCCGAGCCGAATCGCCTCGGTCGCGAGATCAGCGCGGGTGAAGTAGCCCTGGTTGAAGACGAGATAGACGACGTGGAGGACGCTGGCGAGTCGCTCGGGGAGCTCGCTGCGCCCGGGGACCTCGTACGGGATCTTGGCGCCCTTGATCTTCGACTTCGCGCGCACGATGCGCTGGGCCAGGGTGGGCGCGGTGGTGAGAAACGCCGCCGCGACTTGCTCGGTCGTGAGACCGCAGACTTCGCGCAGCGTCATCGCGACCTGCGCGTCCGGGTTCAGCGCCGGGTGGCAGCAGGTGAAGATCAGCCGCAGCCGGTCGTCGACGACGTCGTAGTCCTCGGTACCGCTGACCTCGAGCGGCACGTCCACCTCACCTGCCACTTCGCGGCGAGTCTTGCGCAACCGGTCGATGGCTTTGAATCGCCCCGTGGAAATGAGCCAGGAGCGCGGATTGGCCGGCGTCCCCTCGACCGGCCAGCGCTCGACCGCCGCCGCGAACGCATCCTGAAGCGCCTCCTCGGCGAGATCGAAGTCGCCGAGCAGGCGGATCAGGGTGGCGAGGACGCGGCGGGATTCGGCGCGGTAGACCGACTCGATCGTGTCTACGGTTGGTCGAACTCCATGATCGGACGGACCTCGACGGTGCCGTGCTGCGCGCCCGGGATCCGCGACGCGACTTGGACGGCGTCGTTCAGGTCCTTCGCCTTGATCAAGTAGTAGCCGCCCAGCTGCTCCTTCGTTTCGACGTACGGCCCGTCGGTCGTCGAGATCTTGCCGTTCCGGACCCGGACGGCCCTCGCCGTCTTGGTAGGCTGCAGCGCCTCGCCGCCGACATAGTTGCCGTTCTTCTTGATGCTCTCGGTAAACGCGTTGTAATCGGCCATGCCCTGTTTCAGCTCGGCTTCCGACGCCTTGTCCCACCAGTTCTCATCTGAGTAGATCAAGCACAAGTATCTCATAGCTTCCTCCGCAGCGGTGAACAGTTATCCCCAGACGGGGCGCACTTCGATCGATCCCCACTTGGCGGAGGGAATGCGCGCCGCCACCTGGATAGCGTCGTTCAGATCCTTGGCCTCGATGAGGAAGTACCCGCCGAGCTGTTCTTTCGTCTCGGCGAAAGGACCATCAGTCGTGGAGAGCTTGCCGTTCCGCACCCGCACCGTCGTCGCGGCGTCAGTGTGCTTGAGGCCGTTGCTCCCGATGTAATGGCCAGTCTTCTTGATATCTTCGGTGAACGCCCAATAGTCCTTCTTGGCCTGCTCGATCTGTACCGCCGGGACATTCGCCTCCTGCTTCTCTTCCTGGTAGACCAGGCAAAGGTATTTCATCGCATCCTCCCGAGAGTTCTGAAATATGCCCCCTTCCACCAGGTAGTCGTTCAGGGTGTCACGATTTCGACAAGGACGCTGCGCGGAACCATTCGGTCTGGACGCTGTGTTAGGACCCTAGGCCTGTTTTAGCCGTTTGATGAGCTGCACCTGCCCGGCGTGGTAAATCGCATGACAGGTGATGCCGAGGATCAGGTTGAAACGGTCGGCCGGTGCCATGACGGGCGTAACCGTGCCCGCTGCGATCGCAGCGACCAGCTCAGCCAGCCGTTGCTGCTCAGACTCCAGGGTCGCCTGTATTTTTGACCAGGAGATCGGTTTCTGGTCGTCCGCGTCGAACCACTCCTCGCCGGGCAGGACGAATGGTTCGGCAGGGCGACCGGAGATCTGCGACCTGACCGCGCGTACAAAGTAGGCGTGATGCAGCACGAGCTCGGCGATGTTGTGCCGGCCGGATGCGGGCCTCCAGAAGGCGAGCGCAGGCTTCACGTCAGCGAGCGCGGCCTTCATGTCCGGACCGTGCCAGGCGCCGGCGCCGTATCCCTCGCTCAGCACGCGTGATTCGAGTGGAACTGCGGTCGTAGTGCTCATTGTGGCTCCGTTTTTGGGGTGGGCGGATTCTAGGCCGGGGCGGGAGGTAAGTCTTGGCAAAAATTGCGGTCGAAATGGAGCGTGCTCTGGCACGCCGGCGTGCGCGCGGGGAGGCCGGGCGCGCAACTCCACGGACCATCGCCGCCGGCAACGGTTGGTCTGTGGCTGACGTGATCTGCACTTCCGGCCCGTACGATCGACCGTTCGAGGAACGGCACGCGTCCTACGCGATCGCCATGGTCCTGTCTGGCTCGTTTCAGTACCGCTCGACCCTCGGCGGCGGACTCATGGCGCCGGGCTCATTGATGCTCGGCAACCCGAACCTCCCCTACGAGTGCGGCCATGAGCACGGCGAAGGCGATCGCTGCGTCGTGTTTTGGTATACGCCTGAGTACTTCGAGCGCCTTGCCGGCGGTGAGGGATTCAGGACCGCGCGGCTCCCGCCGCTACAGGCCATGACGCCGCTGGTTGCGAGCGCGGCTGCAGGCGCACTCGGCGCAGCGGAGATCTCGTGGGAAGAACTCGGGGTGAGGGTGGCCGCGCGCACCGTCACGCTCGCCGCCGGCAGTGGGCCGGATGCGAGCACCGTGCCGCTCAACGCGGAGGCGCGAGTTACCCGGGCTGTCCGAGCGATCGAGCGTCGCCTGGATGCGAATCTGGGCCTGGCGGCGCTAGCCCAGGAGACCGGGCTCAGTCCATATCATTTTCTCCGCACGTTCGAACGCCTCACGGGCGTCACCCCGCACCAATACGTCTTGCGGGCGCGGCTGCGTGCGGCCGCCACGCGGCTCGCGACCGAAGCGGGCAGAGTTATCGATGTCGCCCTCGACTCTGGCTTCGGGGATGTCTCGAATTTCAATCGGGCGTTCCGCACGGAGTTCGGCCTCAGCCCGCGGGCGTACCGTCAAGGCTATGGACCGGGGACGACGTTGCCTGCTGGACTTTGTTAGGAAGCGTGATCTTTTTTGGGGGCATGACTCGCTACGCGGCGTTTCTCCGGGGCGTCATGCCATTCAACTGCAAGATGCCGGCGCTGAAAGCGGCTTTCGAGGCGGCCGGATTCACCAATGTGAAAACGGTACTGGGGAGCGGCAACGTGGCCTTCGATGCTCGTAGCAGCTCGGAACAGGCGCTCGAGCAGAAGGCCGAAGCGGCGATGCACGAACAGCTCGGCAGAGCGTTCTTCACGATCGTGCGACCGGTCGAGCAGCTGCGGACACTGCTCGCCACCGACCCCTATAAGCCCTTCAAGGTCAGCCCCCAGGCAAAACGAATCGTAACGTTCCTGCGCCAGCGGCCCAAAGCGAAGCTCAAGCTCCCCGTCGAGCTGGACGGCGCGCGGATCCTTGTGATGAAGGATCGCGACATCTTCAGCGCCTATTTGCCGAATCCCAAGGGGCCGGTGTTCATGACGCTGATCGAGAAGACGTTCGGGAAGGACGTCACCACCCGGACGTGGGATACGATCGCGAAGGTCGCGCGCTGATCTGTTACTTGGGGAAGGGGGCGCTGTCGAAGTAGATCCCGAGCGTCGCGATCCTGTCATCTCGTACCGTGAAGATCTCGGCGACGTCGCTTTCAAACGGTCCAGCCGGTCCCTTCAACTGATAGCGGGTCTGGGCGCAGGCCTTGGCACCCTCGACGATCAGACCTCTCACCTCGAACGACTGGATCGTCGAGTAGAAGCGCTTGGTGGCCTCGATATATGCTTGCTTGCCGGCGATGGTCCGGTTGGGACTCGCAAAGCTCGTGAATGCGACCTTGTCGGCGAGCAGCGCTTCCCATCCCGTCTTTCCTTCCAGCGCCTTGAAGTAGCTCTCGATCACCGTTCGCGTGGACATGTTCGTCTCCAGCAGGGATTTGAGGGACTTGAGTATCCGTGGCCAAAGGGTGCGCCAATTTACGTCCGCAGTTTGACGAGGCATTCGTATCCGAGCAGCATGACGACGACGGTCGCGAACAGTTGCGGCGCGACGAAGAACCACGTCCACGCCGCCACCATGTTGGCGACCTGGCTGAGAAGCAGCGTCCAAACGATCGGCTTCAAGGCGAGTTGCTGCGTGCGCTGGAGCCCGCCCAGGAACCAGGCGACCGCGGCCGAAAAGATCAGAAAGATCGATGCGATCCAGCCGAATCCCAGGTAGAACCCGAACCAGGTGCAGTCGGACGTTTGACACTGGAAATGCGTCGCCTTCATTGCCGCGAGGACGGAATCGGGCTGGGCACCGAAGCTCGGGATGTTGACCAGTGCGCCCATGGTGTGGCCCAGAAAGAACAGCACCAGGAGGTACGTCGTGAGGCGGAAGGGGTTAAGGTAGCGCGCCGCGAAGCTCGGCCGCACGGCGGCGGCAAGATAGTCGTTCAAGAAACCAAGCACGCGCTCCCAGCCGCGGGTGTGTCCCTCGAACGCTTCGCGATGCGCGCCGAAGCCCTCGTGGCGCACCGTGAGGCGCGTACCACCCGGTATGGGATCGAGCCGGTAGCTGAGCTTCGTGTTCAAGCCCGGCGCCCAATCCGGAATCCAAGTCTGGACCAGCAGACGCGGGGCATCGACCTCGAGGAATTCCCCCTTGACTTCGAACGGCTTGCCGTCGACAGCGCGCCCCCGTGAGCGCCAGCGGCCGCCGACGCGCAGATCGGCCGTGAACTCCTCGAGGCGATACGTATCCGGTGAGCCCCACCAGCGCACGACCTCGTTCGAATCCGTGAGCGCGCGAAACACGCGCTCGGGCGGGGCGGCGATTTCGACACTCGCGTGAATCACACCGGCAGTGACATCGGCAACCGAACGAGCGATTGGGTTGATGACCGCGGTCATTCTTGCTCCAGGTAGCGTTTGAGCTGTGTGAGGTTGGTCAGCCAGAAGGCGCGGTAGCCCTCGATCCAACCGGCCACCTGCTGCAGTGGTACTGGCTCGAGCTTGTATAGCCGCTCGCGCCCGACCTTCGTTTCCGTAACGAGCCGTGCCTGGCGCAGCACGCGCAGATGCTTGGAGATCGCCGGGCGGCTCTGGCGGAAATCGGTCGCCAGCGCGTTGACGGGCGTCGGCCCGGCGCGCAGGCGGTCGAGAATCCCCCGCCGGGTCGGGTCGGCAATAGCGCGAAAGACGTCAGCGTGTGCGAGCGCTCGCGCCATGTCGGTAACCAATTAGAAACGCGTCAATGATCACAATTAGCCCTCGCAATCATGATTAGGTAACTAATTGGCTACTAATATAGGCGGGCCCGTGCCGCTGTCAAGATGGAGTGGCTACCTCTGGAGCAACCGCGGTGCCCAGTCGCTCGATCGCCCGCATGAGCTTCGCGTGCGGCAGGGAAGTGACGTTCATCTGTAGCGAGATTCGCGAGATGCCGCCCAGCGCTTCGTCATAGTGCCGGATCTTTTCGACCACGGTCTCGGCATCACCGATGACCAGGGCGCCCTCCGGTCCGCGTTGCGCGTCGAAGCCCGCGCGCGTCGCTCCCGCCCAGCCGCGTTCCTTCGCGACACTGGCGATGGCCGCCGCGTAGCCGGGAAAGAACTCATTGGCCGCCTCCTCCGTCGTCTCCCCGACATAACCCAACGCGTGTACGCCGACCTTGAGCTGCTCGGGAGAATGCCCCGCCTGCCGGCCGGCCTCCCGATAGAGATCGACGAGCGGCCGGAAGCGCCGCGGTTCACCACCGATGATTGCGACCATCAACGGCAGTCCGAGCACGCCGGCGCGCGCAAAGGACTGTGGGGTCCCGCCGACACCCAGCCAGATCGGCAACGGATTCTGCAGTGGTCGCGGGTAGACGCCCTGGCCCGTGAGCGCCGGGCGAAACTTGCCCGACCAGTGAACCCGCTCATGCTCGCGGATCTCGAGCAGCAGCTCGAGCTTCTCGGCAAAGAGCGCGTCGTAGTCCTCGAGCCGAAATCCGAACAGCGGGAATGCTTCGATGGACGAGCCGCGCCCCACGACCATTTCGGCACGTCCCTGCGACAGGAGATCGAGCGTCGCAAACTGCTGAAACAGCCGCACCGGGTCCGCCGCGCTCAGGACAGCGACGGCACTGGTGAGCCGGATCTGCTTGGTCCGGGTCGCCGCCGCGGCGAGAATCATCGCGGGGGCCGAGTCGAGGTAATCTTTGCGGTGGTGTTCGCCGATTCCAAAGACGTCGAGTCCGACCTGGTCGGCGTGCTCGATCTGCTCGACCAGCTCGCGCACGCGGTCCGATGGACTTAAAGCGCGGCTCTCCTCGAGATACGCCGCTGCGAAACTATCGATACCAACCTGCACATCCCTCACGCTCCAATCGACAATGTGACCGGCTAACGCCGGGTTGGTCGTTCTCCCTGCACCAGCTCGCGGCCCCAGCGCTCGATTGCCTGCGCCAGCTCACCGAACGCCCGGCCGGTGCGGGTCAGCTCATAGCTTACGCGCACCGGCGGTCCTGCTTCCACCTGCCGCTGCAGCAGCCCGCGGACCTCCAGCTCCTTCAGTCGCGCCGAGAGCACCTTGTCGCCGGGTCCCTTCGCCCGCTCCGACAGTTCGCTGAACCGCAGCGACCCGTCCTGGAGCACGTTGAGAATCAACGCGTTCCAGCGGCTGCTGAGGATGTCGATCGCGGTCTGAAACGTCTGGCACTGGGAGTCGACCGATTTGCGCATGGCGGGAATATAGTGGAGTTACTTCCCAAATGAAAGCTACTTGACAATTAGCAGGAACATGGCGATCATACTTCCTGTTAGATAGTACCACTCCAACAGAAAGTAATGAGGACGGTATGGCCATTGGACTCTTTATCCTGCGCCTCGTGGTCGGGCTGACCCTGGCGGCGCATGGCGCGCAGAAGCTGTTCGGCTGGTTCGGCGGGTACGGCCTCAAGGGCACCGGCGGCTTCCTGGAACAACTGGGCTTCGTCCCGGGGCGGCGGAACGCCGTGTTCGCCGGCCTGGCCGAGTTCGGCGGGGGGTTGCTGCTGGCCCTCGGGCTCGCGACGCCGCTGGCCGCGGCCATCATTGTCTCAGTCATGACGGTGGCGGCGGTGAGCGTGCATCTGAAACACGGCTTCTTCAACCACAACCAGGGCTATGAGTACCCGCTGATCCTGGGAATCGCTGCGCTGAGTGTGGCGTTCGCCGGTCCTGGTCCCTTCTCGCTCGACGCGGTGCTGGGGGTCCGGCTGGCGGGGGCGGGTTGGGGGGTCGCCGCGTTGGTCTTCGGGTTGGCCGGGGCCGCCGTTCAGTTGGCGCGCCGGCGTCAGCCCGTGGTGCAGCAAACGAACTGACTCCCACTACCCTGGGCGATGCTCCGGTTCCAAGTTCCAAGAACCGGAGCTTTACCCATTCTGCAACAAGGAAAGAACTATGGCTCGTACCGAGTCTCATCCGCGCGCCCCAGACTTTCGGCTCCCCAGCGGGCCGGGCACATCGCTGTCCCTCGCGGAGCTGCGCGGCAAGCCGGTCATTCTCGTCTTCTATCCGGCGGACTGGAGCCCGGTATGCGGCGACCAGCTCGCGCTGTACAACGAGGTTCTTCCGGAATTCGAGAAGTACGGTGCCCAGCTCGTCGGGATCTCTGTCGATGGCCCGTGGTGTCATGCCGCATATGGCAAGTCGCGCAACCTGCGCTTTCCGCTGCTCGCCGACTTCGAGCCCAAAGGCGAGGTCGCCCGCCGCTACGGCGTCTACAATGCCGCCTGGGGAACGACCGAGCGCGCGTTATTTGTCCTCGACGCCGACGGCTTCATCCGCTGGCGCTACGTCTCCGACCCCGCGGTGAATCCCGGCGCGGACGGGATCCTGGAGGCGCTCGAAGCACTCGAACAGCCTGGAGGCGTCCATGAGCCGGCGTGAAAACCGCGCGCACCTGACCGTGCCGGTGGGCCCGCGCGATCACACGAGCGGACCAGAGAACGCTCCGCTCACGCTGGTCGAGTATGGCGACTTCCAGTGCCCGCACTGCCGTAACGCCTACCCGATCGTGAAAAAAGTGCAGCAGCAGCTCG